>TARA_R110002167_G_scaffold148883_1_pt1 | contig 11233 bp, 8 predicted proteins | sample TARA_R110002167 | Tara Oceans TARA_R110002167 (sample SAMEA4398238) | marine metagenome | biome: Polar Biome; feature: [MES] marine water layer (ENVO:01000295) within the mesopelagic zone...; material: water (ENVO:00002006), including particulate matter (ENVO:01000060) such as...... | reverse complement strand
TTTCCCGAAATTCTCCCGTCGGGAAATTTTCTCCACAAAATTTCCTCGCAATGTTACTAACAACGTACAACGGTATAATGGTTTGCAGTCGGTAAATCAAACTTTTACAAAGTTTGTGGCGTAAGACTTTCGTGGTAAACTTTTACAGGCAAACTTTTCTGGGAAAAACTGTCGCGACATTTTCCCCGGAAATTTCGGGGAAACTTTCCCCGGAAAAAGTTTCCTCCTGTTTTGTGAAAACACAGGTGATTCCCCCTGGGAGAAACTTTTTGTGTTAGTTATGTATTACATGTTTTAAACACACGTTTAGAGAGCATTTCTACAGAAAAATATAACATATTCGTATATAAAATGTCATATGAGATTTTCCCGACGGGAAGTTTCTCGGATTTCCCGAAATTCTCCGGGGGAGATTTTCCCGACGGGAAGTTTCCCGGATTTCCCGAAATTCTCCGGGGGAAATTTTTCCAACGGGAGTTTACACACATTTCCCGGAAATTTTACTGACGAAGTTTCTCGTCGAGAAATTTTTCTACACAGTGTATACATTGTACACATGTACACCTTTCCAGGGATAAACGATATGCAAACTTGTAAAATACATAACACAACATTACGTGTAGGTCTTACCACCCGGCATAAAAACATATTACCATACGTTAAGCATAACATAAGCGGTACATATTAACGTGTCCACCACATATACATGTATTACGTTAATATAAGGGTGTGTGGTAACACATCTACAGGGTTTACTTACTTGCGGAAAGGCATGTATCATACTGCATTACTACAGGTACTACATTATACATGTGTTATATATGTATTGCATGTAATTCAACAATTACGGAAAGGTGGTTTTTAATAAATCATACCTTGTCATAGCACAGTATGTGTGGTGTGTAATGTTTAATTTCCATAGGTATGTTATTGTAGATTTGTTCCCGACATAACATTTAATATTACTCCTGGAAAGGTGTTTTTTATGTATAACGTATTTCCGGTATATGTTACACCTTACGACGATTGTTATGGAAGACGTACACGTACCATACAACAAACTTGCAGCAATTACGCTTTACGGTAAACGTAGACAGTGACTATGTTCGTAAATATTACATACAACAATTTTGGTGTGAGTGTTAACGAACCTAACATACACTACATGCCGGAAAGGTGTGCTAGGCATCCGTCAGCAACACATGCGGTAATAGCGTACAGTATTGGTAAAGTTAATGTACATACGCGCAAGGTTATACGTAGCCTCGGTCATGACTAACGATATCTGTGTTGTTGTATGTTAAAGTACATTGTACGTTATACATAGTAATGCAGCATGCGAAGCATACATACAATGTACGTGACTACATGGAAAGCGTATCCGCACTACACACGTTCCGTGACAACACGACACGTATATTATATGTGGCTAACTACATGTGTGCACATTATGTCCTTCCCCTGATTGTCGTGTTATGTTTTTTTATGTATAGGCCTTACCCGCATCCTAGGAAAGGTGCATCCGGTTTGTACGCGTACTGCCATACATAAATAGTACATGTAATGTTACTACATATGTGTATACGTTGCATGTAATGTACCAAAAACTATGCAGGTAGTTACTCCCCGGTTTATTATTATATCCGCTAGCACTATGGTAAGTATATTTAACTTTAAAATTTTTTTTTAAGTGTTTTTACTAATAGCAAATAATGATACGTTTCGGAAAGGTGTGGTTACGCCATACGTAAACAAGGCTACGCATATACAACGCAACATGTAAAAGTGCACTAATACATTATAGTTTATCATACACGTAACTCATCTTTTGTTAGGTGTACCGTAACTTCAGTAACGCACTTATGTAAATAATCGCTTGTTTGTTACTTAACTTGTATCTGTCATACACGCCGTAAAGGAGCGGTGTACTTATACATACGTTGTACGTGTAACTATTCGTGATGCACCACGTACACGGGATGTATTTATAATACGTGCAAATACGGTAAGCCTATATCTACGGGAAGGACTTGTAATCCCCCGCAGTAATATCAAAAACCTAACATACTAGTATACATGTTACTGCAGTACTATTCCCTTGTGGTTTGTATGATTTTTGTATATCCCCTGTAAATGTTCATCCCCGGAAAGGTGATAGGACGTATACGTACACTACACATAAAAGTAACAAATTAGCAACGAATGCCCACGTGAATTGTGTTACACACGCACATAATGCGCGAGGGTTATCCCGAGTCCTGCATACCTAAAATATGTTACGTGTACGTATCAACCGGAAGTAATAAAGTTTACAATATACCACGTACGTGATAAAACACATACTAGGTCGTTGTGATTGATTGCGTGTTCCTTACTTTGAGGGGTTTTAGTTTGGGATTTTGTGACTGCATTACGTTGTGAATAACTCCAGGAAAGGTGTAGCCCAATCCGTATTACATACGTGTTACACACATGGTGTGGTATGCATTCGCATGCGTAGTATAACCGGTGCACCAGCTTACACATACTGTAACGTACGCTGCATGACATTGCATCATATATAATGTCATGTACACCTTTCCGTAAGATTACAGTAAACTTACTATCACAAAAACTAATAACACGAAAACTATGCAAGTACGTCAACACGTACCTACGGGATATAGTGCATATTTCGGTAGGTGACGTAATGCACCATGTAATAACAAGTATGTTACACCTTTCCACGAGATACATAATATGCATTAAAAGACAAGTAAATATGCCGGTATGGGAAACGTTAACCTTACGTAACCTGCAAACACCATCACGTAGGTAGTATACCTTTCCTGAGGGTGCGTACCTGCAAAAAACGATAAACATTACTACACCGCAAAGTCCCGTTCGTAGATTACAATCACTGAATAATATGTGGCGCATATTTCCGGTGTAGGCTTCTCTACGTGTTACCCACGCATACTTGAAAAAAGTAGTATACTATATACTTGTATGTTAATATACTTGGGAAGGTAAAATCATGTATACCCGTGCCGGTGAATAGTTTGGTGACGTACACAACCCCGTAGGTACCAGTCCACACCTTTCCTGAGTAACCACGTGTGTATAATACTCTCAAAAACATTAAAAACATAAATTAACATACCAGCATTAAATACGTATAACGTAACGACATACAAATGTTCTACAGTAATACTAGCCATGTTTGAGGGTGTATCTGCATGTGTTATTATTTCCCTGTAATGGTTATATGCACGGGTTTGACGGTAGCTAACTATGTGGGAGTCGACGCCCACATAATAGCCAGAATTACTTGTAATGCTTTACACGTACCCGGAGGGTATCTTACTTACTCTTTTTTAATTTTTAAATAATATAGTGCAGTACGTATCTATTTGTACACACGGAAAGGTGCAACTGCGTGATGTTGTGTATTACTAAATATTTTGTACATATAAATGCAATACGTTGTGTGATGGTAAACCTGAGGTAAACCGATATCGTATGTATTAATACTTGTTGGGGAATACTCCGTTAGTAGAAGTTCCTTACTCCGGCATGTGTTATACATCCACCACGTGCTAATTATTCGCGTATGAGTGGTTTTATGTCTACGTGTTGTTTATCATACATACATGGAAAACTATTACGGGACATCTACCACGCCTACGTCGTTATGTATGTCCCTATGCGTACTATGCGTAGTGCCACACACGTTAATGCAGGTAATATACATGTTGTGTAATAAGACTCCGGCGTATACCCCGCATGCAACACGGTTTAGATGTATAGTTCCATGCATACTGTACGATACAGATATCCTTTGAAACACCTATCATCAAGGAATAATTTATTCTGTTAGGGTTTGTTTGTGTTTTAATACATACATAAACCTGAAATTTATAGGAAAGGTGTATGTAATACTAGTTCCCAGAAGGTACTGTATGTTAGTAATACCCCCGGGAATACTTCATCCCTGGTTAATTGTAGCCCAACTACGTGTTGATCATGTATTGTTAGTGCCGCAATCACGTATATACTTACTGTATGTTAGGCTTTTTATCTTTTGTGTGTTTGTGTGTATAGTAATGTATTGTATACTATATCGGAAAGGTGTGACCAACTGCGCTACCAACTCGTTATGTGCTCACCGGTTTGGGATATATTATACTGCATACGCGTTGTGTATGTTGACCCACGTCCAAACGTGTACGTTAAACTAAGTTTGTATTACACGGGTTGCACTTTACGGTATGGATGTGTACATACCTGGGATTGTATGCATCGGAAAGGTACGACCCACATACGTTCAAATGCATATCGTGTTACACTCGCTTTTTACGAAAACAAGACATGTGTTAACCGTATATGGTGTGACCATACGTGTATGTACCTACACGCGGACAGTACGCCTACACCATAGGTATGCCATGATAAGGTATTACGCATGCACCAACCGTATCGTATGATATGATCACCCCGTGTACACCTTTCCTAGTATACCGTTACCTGGGGGATATGTAAAAAAACTCACTTCGTTCGAATAATATACAACCGTACAATATATGCAAGTCCATACAATGTTTGTGTGCTGTGTAGCGTATGTCCGTTACATCGGTTACGTTCGGCATGTATAATTTGTGTTCCTGTTAATTGCATTGGAATATAAGTTCACCAGGAAAGGTGTAAAGCTTTACATCGTTTCCCTGATAGGACCCCCGTTACGGGGTTACGCCAGGTTTTACCAGGAGGTTACGCTAACGGAACAAATACATGTAATACGCAAACCAATTCTATACACATATACACCTTTCCGTAAACAGTACATCGTAAGCAGTATACAAAACGCAAACACAAGCCGTACACAGCACCCCCTTACATGCAAACGTGAGCTACCGGGGTAAGGTTACTAATTAAAAAAATGTATGCATTACATGTGAATTAATACACGTAGCTTTGTATAGGTCAGTACAGTATATACGTGCGCGTGGTTATCGCAAACTAAGGAATTCTGTTGCACGAGGTACGTAAGGTTGTACATCTCTATACAACGTAAATACATTGTGTAACATAATGTATTAACTGTCATACGAGGCACACCTTTCCTGTACAATATTTTCTGTGATGTAGTACATCCGAGGACAACAACTTACAGAATGATAGTACGCAGCTACGCGACGCACACCTGTAACAAGCTCAGGCTACACACGGGGTACATGTTGTATACACGTAGGTATACTATTAACCACTTGCTACTTATCACAATAACGTACAACCTAATTATAACAAACAGGCACGCTATGTATTGTGGTACACCTTTCCGTAGTTTGCATATATATTAACAAATAATGTAACTACGACAATACCAAACAGCAATGATTATATATTGCATGCATGTTACTATGCCGTATCTGATCCCCACGCGTTGCGTACCATGTATATATATTTACCTTGTGCGTAACATCCCTTGAGAGTATCCGCAACAAGTAAATTGTTATACACGTTTGTATACTATCCGGGAAAACAGAGCTTACCATAAACACAGTTCCGTAGAGTTGTACATACTGGTCTTGTAATTTCATTTTTTTTATTGTTTACATACACACGTTATACAGGTATACTTGGAAAGGTGTACTTACTTTTTATGATACACAGTATTACCATAAGTAAAGTATGCTAACAATAACGGGTAAGCCCTGCCTTACTATGGGTTAATTACTACCCGCCCGTTGTAATAGTAAGAACACACCTTTCCTAAATGTCCAGGTATTAGTAACATACAAAATCTGCAAACTGGGGGAAAACACGTAACAGTAGTACACGTATGATGCATACAAAGTAAACATCTTGCGTACTGCGGATACATAGTGCATGTTATTAACGTGTACCGTACACCTTTCCAGCGGGAATAGATTACATAATAGTGCTGACTACGTCAACATTTAAAATAAAATTTAATGTAGCTCGTAACGCGTAACTTTAAATGGTGAGAATACTCCCGCAGTAACGTACACATCTGGTGGAGTGTTAACTGCTTGCTTTTTGTAATATTTGCATACAAGGGTCTGTCGTTCGGGTTCACACGAGTAGAAATTATACGCAACATGGCAGATCCCGTGCAGATATAAACACTCAAGTCGTAAATGTCGTTAATGACAATAACTTATTATGGAGATATCCTAGTGTACTGTATGGTAAAGGGCCTTACATATTGTGGGCAACTTCATACAAACATGCATGTAATAATAAAATTAGGTGCCGTACATACTGTTTTTATATTAATGCATTACCACGTTGTATGTGGTGACATACTCTACTATTACTTGGTGCCACCTTTCCTAGGGTAAGTTATGTTTCATACATTACACGAGCAAAACAACACACAACTAAAAAGCGTAGGAGCAGTTTACATGTACCCTACGTGTTTATACATCCTTGAACAGTGTGTATATCCAAACCCCTTACGGTGTGTAGTCTGCTGGACGGTAATAGTTCTCTATGTGATTTGTTTATTGTCATATTGTAGACGTATCCCCGCTGGAAAGGTGTATACCGTTATGCGTAACATGCCTTGCATGGTATGATGGGTACAATGCTACGCGTGTACATGCTCACGCTTACCTGAACAGTACATGTTTTGTATTATACGTAGAAACCATGTTACGTATGCATGGAAGGTGTGCGTGGTAGGTTAAATACGGCTGTGTGTTACACGTAGCAGCACATTACGGGGGATGTGGGTGACCTTAAATTCCCAACAGGGTCTGCCTACTGTGTTTTTTGTGTTGATTACGTACTGTGTAAAGACCCCGCTATCCCCGGAAAGGTGTATGTTGACAATGTACCATACCCTTTACACCCTGCACGGATGTTTTACGTTAATTCATCTCCTATCAGGTACAAGTGGGCTTACAAGTATTTACGGCTAGCTTGGTGTGTTTTTGTATGTTTGTACACACGTTGTGCATAGTCTGGAAAGGTATATATACTCACCTTTCCTATAGAACCAACTACGCAATAACAACATGCAATGAAAACCAAACAAAAAATAACATGTATAGTATATGTCACAACATACACGAAGTATTGTATATGTGATCCATACGTACATCGGGTGTAAACACGTAACATTGTAACGTTGTAACGTTTTAACTGTTTTTGTACCAGCGTTATGAATGTGCGTCATGTGTTTTTATGTTGTGTAGGTTTATACATGTACGACATATACATGGAAAGGTGTGTCAGGTATGGCGTACATACCTATTCTGTATACACATAGTACTGTTATGATTAGTGCACATGCTCCGGGGGAAAGAGTATAACTTTCCGCTTAAAAAGGATATGTTATGTTTATGCAATAACAAAACCCCGAATAGTAAAGCACATTATTTGTGGATAACCTAGGATTACGTAACTTGTGTTTTTTAAATACTGGTACATATGTAACGCACCTTTCCGGGAGTGTATTAAACGCTGTGGGTATTACAACATTTTTATGAAAATACGTGAGGGTACACTTCCCGTGAAGAGCCACGTTACCAACAGTTTACGGGACGTTACTGTAATATGTACATGCAACTACGTAACATGGTATAGTTGATATTACCCCGGGATACACCTTTCCATATGTAAGCTTGTTGGAATGCACTCAAAAACACAACAAAAAAATAAACCCACAGTTTAATACACGTTTATGAGATAAAATATATACAAGAACCCGTCACGTAGTGATTACACCTTTCCGTTTAGATAAAGTAAACTAACTCCGTGCGGACACACGAAGTATACCAAAATATTAACAATACACGTATATACATTAATATCGTAAGCTACGTAAAGCTAAAATAAAATATCGGTTGCACGTTAAACGACAATCATGATACGTAATCTGTGGGTACACCTTTCCTATTCAAGTATTTGTACGGGGCATGCCCACCGCACCTACCGTAGTTAAATAGGCATACCGTTGCAGCCTCAATGGCCGCCGGCACGTTACACGACGTGGAAGTGTGGTTAACAGTAACATGTATATCTTTCCTAAGCAAGTGTATGCGCGCTTGCATTCGTTATGTACATAACGTGCCGGCGAAACGTATGTAACCACGCTACTAATGTACGTAAGTAATACTGTGTGTTGTGTTCTCCCAGGGAGGCACATACTGCGTAAACAGGTTACTTACTTTTTTAGTATTGTGTTACGTAATGTGGGGATGACTACACCGGGAAAGGTGTTTTTTATTTTATGTAAAAATATACGTATGTAAGTTATCTTCAGTTGCCCAATACGTATACGTTGTGTAATGCGTTGCCGGGGCACACTGGGTGTATGGTATAGACATACTAACGGTATAGTGTCATCAAAAATGGTGGATAACGACTCCGTGTAATATACAGTATCACTACTAGTGCAGGTAGTATGCTCTCGGGAAAACTTTTACATGTCATAGAATTCCCTGAAGGAAAAAATTTATTTAGGGTTAACGTACGAACACGTACACTTTTACAGTAACCCACGCCGGCATGTCACACGGGTTTGTATGTATATACGACTCGTTGATTATGTATATGGCTTCATATTACCGGGTCCTGGCACTTACATATTGTAGTATACTTGTTTTTACATGCGTAGCATGTATTACATGTGTTTATGACATACATCCGGAAAGGTGTGTCCGCGACTGACCGTGGGATATTTACATTTCATGTGTACCCTTAATTGCAAAAGCCCATGCGCATGGCTATTACTACACTACATACACTGTACATGAACACACCTTTCCTGTCAGAGAATATATATATTTACATTACACCAAGCACAACAAAAAATAGAAATGAAAAACCTACGCCTATAGCCTATTATGTACTCCCTGGTATGGTGGTTTGCATTGCGTTTTTTTGTTTGCCCGTAATATGCAGTTCTTTAGGAAAGGTGTAATACTGATAGTATCTGCGTACGGTTAGGTTATGCCTAACGGTATGCCTGTCATAAAAACGATACGCGCGGGGCCATGCGTTACTCCCAAGCGGCTCTAATACCCTCAATACACCTTTCCTAAGTACAACGTGTATGCAAAGGACTAACAAAAACAAAAAAAAGATACAAGTATACTTACAGGGATATTATTATTTCAAATACGTTTATACTTGTGTATGGCTACCATGTTAACCACGTACGGATATACATGTCTTACATCCTGTAAAACATCCCCATATACGTTTATAGTAATACATACCCACCTGTACGGTTTTTTTGTTGCAGACTTTGTAAGTAATACTACGGGTGATGCATCTGGCAAGGTGTATGTTTAGTATAACAGCCTTGCACGGTTATTCGTGGTATTTGTTGTTTGTATTTGCGTAGTAACATACAATCTTGTAAAAGCCTGGAAAGGTGTATCCCGGGTGTATGCATGCTTATGTAGGACTATTGTACGTGCACGAGATGTATGTCTGTAAGTGTCTTCCATGAAAAAGTAATAACCCATCATAAACATGGGGTCGTAATAAAACAGATAGTTATAGTTGTACGTAACAGATACGTTTATGTGCCGGCAGTAACCGTAGGAGGACCGTGCACAACATTAACTATAACCGTGTGTTATTTATTGTCGTAGTATGCTCCGGGGGTGTACCCTAGTTTTTTCAGGAAAGGTGTATATACTTACTAGGTAAATACACTGCACCGTGTATCACGTGTATGGGACATATATATTTACACCTGAACCACTACCCACACCATGTTATGTCTAACTTATCTGCTCTCAGTTTTTTCTTGTTTTGCATGTACGGGAATTTGTAGTGTACATTTTCACGGAAAGGTGCGTACAGTATTCTCTATATTACGGCCGTTAAGCCTGAAACATGTTGCATCTCCTACAGTGTACACTTTGTTTTTTATAATTTGTGTTTGTATATGTATATGTATAACAGTATATCCGGAAAGGTGTATGCGTATTGCAAATACGTATATATATATATCCGTACACAACAATATATCCGGAGGAAGTTCTCCCGTGTGTAATGCCCGGTATTGTTATACGTAATGAAACTCAACGGGTATGCATTTATTATGTTTGTTATGCTGGATGGTAATACACAACATATACACTTTATGGGAAAGGTATATCCGGTGGGGATAAACTCTTCCTTTTTGTAAAGGTCTGTAAACGTGAAATGCAAGTGGGTTTTACATGTGAAGTTGCGCGTAGGATTAACCGTTTTTGAATGTTTGTTATAATACAATATTAACATATACCTGTACAGGAAAGGTGTATACTACGTACGTCATTACCATAAATATATTCGGAAATAGTCATGTGTTTTAAAAATACGTGTCATAATATTACAATCATAGCACATACACCTTTCCAACAAATTCGTATACTTACATCAAACAGGGACACATAAAATACCTTATATAAAAAAGTACACAAGCGTAATAGATTGACGAGTTCTCATAGTATGGGTACATACTGGGGGAGTATTAACATATAAACCAATGCGGACGTATAGATGTTTACTTAACGACACGTATATACGGGGTAGTACTTGATATTCCTTTACGTACCACATATAATTTATGCTGTTTAAATTTTATGCGTAACGTCGTATACTGTTAGCAAGCTTTGCATGGAAAGACGTATACACAACGTATGTGTAATGGTAGACACATACCCAATACGCTACGTACATTATACGTATAGTACACGTACACACCTTTCCTATAAAAACGGTAACCACGTTATAGGCCTATGCAACAACAAACACACACAGGCGTACATGATAACGGTGGAATATAACTGCATGCATGTAAGACATTAAGTTTTTTTTGTAATTTTTTTGTGACGTGTTCCCGTGTATGTATACTGTAGGAAATACGTACTACGCATATGGTAATATCCCCGATTACAGATGTATTTCTGGCGTACATGTATAACCCGTATTAGGTAAACGTTTATATGTGCAGAGTATCTACATATATATCGAACAATAGTATACACCTTTCCTAAGTTACTGTCGGGCAACAGACTTATATCACTACGACAATAAACAAGTACTATTATGTACACAATACTATGCAGTACGTACTTGTATAGAATGTACGTTACATGTATGTATGTATACATGTAATGCCATTATAAAATTTTAGGAAAGGTGTAAACACTATTGTGGTGAAAATTTCCCAACGGGTGGGTTTCGGGAAATCCGGGAAACTTCCCGTCGGGAAAATTTACCA
>TARA_R110002167_G_scaffold8206_1_pt1 | contig 11241 bp, 6 predicted proteins | sample TARA_R110002167 | Tara Oceans TARA_R110002167 (sample SAMEA4398238) | marine metagenome | biome: Polar Biome; feature: [MES] marine water layer (ENVO:01000295) within the mesopelagic zone...; material: water (ENVO:00002006), including particulate matter (ENVO:01000060) such as...... | reverse complement strand
GGTATGGGTATCACTGGTGCCTATTCTAATCCCTTCAAACTCATTATCACTTTCTCCCGCATAAGCTAGTCCGTCTTTAGGCGGTCTGTCGCCAAAATAGTTGTGGTCAATTTGAGTACGATCTTCGGTGCCCGGTGCGTCTCCTCTTTCGACGATAAATAAGGCGCCTGGAGTGGATTTACCAGTTACCCAGTTATGATCAAAGCGGTTGTTGCTACCATAGATTTGGAACCATTTGGTGCTGTCATCCATGTCCTTATCCATATTGATAAAACTGTTATCGGTAATTCGGCAATTATTACAGGCAGTATTACTGTTAGCGCGGGTTTGTATGAGGCTGCTATCCATGCTGCCGTCTTTAAAGATAAATCCCTGAAAAACGACATATTCGCCTGTCATACCAACAAAAACTTCGCCGCTAATCGTTACTTCACCTGGCACTGCAGCGGCTATGGTAATGGGTAAATCAGACGTTCCTGTACCACCAAAGGTTAAATCTAGGCCATTATAATCACCGGATGCTAAACAGATAGTTTCGCCAGGGGTCATGGCATAACTGACAGTATCTTCAAGTTCACTGGTTGTATTGACAGTCGTGGTACATGTGATTGTTGGCACACTATCATTATTACCGATAGAGCCTTTGGTCAAGGTCATTGTATTATTTGCGCTTTCGCCGACTATGGTGATGGAAATCGTGGCACTGGTGCCGTCTACCGAACTCACGTTAATGTCATCAACCAAAGTATCATCTGCGCCACTTAATGCCGAAACTGTGCTGTTGCTAGTATCTAGGGTATAAGTCCAAGCCCCTGTAGTTGTGATTGAAAATTCGCCGTAGTCACTGAGTACCGCGCTCTGTACGTTAAATGCTGCTTCAGCGGTGTCTGCATCGGTAATACTCAAGGCGCCTGTAATAGCATCAGCTAATGACTGGGTTATTTCTGCGCTATTGACTAGGTTTCCGGTTCCGAACACAGGCGTTTCATTAACCCCAGTTATAGTAACAGTGATGTCCTGTAATTCACCATCCACTGAACTGACAGTGACAGTATCTGTAACAGTGCTACCTGCCGGAAGGGCGATGACAACAGCGTTGGCTGAGTTGAGAGTGTAAGTCCATTGCCCAGCAGTCGTAATGCTAAAATTACCATAAGTCGCCGCCGAATCGGTTTGGGCAATAACTGCATCTTCTCCTGAATCAGGATCGGTGATTATTAGCGCACCACTAGCCGATGCTTGAGCTGCTGTTAAGCTTCCAGTGCTTTCACCGGAAATGACTGCTGGCGTATTGGTTTGTGTTACGCCTGTAATAGTTATATTGATAGTCGCTGTCGTGCCATCGGCTGATGCCACCGTAATAACATCTTGCAAGGATTCCGCGGCACTACTTAATGCTAGAACCGCTGTGTTATTGCTGTCGAGAGTGTAAGTCCATTGACCATTAGCTAGGATAGTGAATGTGCCATAAGTGGTAGCTGCATTAGTTTGAGCGCTGGCGACAGCTTCGCCACTATCAGGATCGGTAATAACTAGAGTGCCCGTAACATCGGTTTGTATCGCCGTTAATGCGCCGCTGGTGCTACCGGAGAACGTTGCAGCTGTATTTTCGTCGGCGTCGTCACTGCTATTACATCCCATCAAGCTTGCAGCAACCGCTATGGCCAATAAACATCTTTTCATCATTTTCCTTCCTTTTATTGAAACGCTGTCACAGAAAAACAAGGTTACCACTCGCAATACGCTTGCCGACTGAAGATACAGCTACTAATGTCATAACAAATGTTATTACCATATTTGATCTTGATCAACAAAATGTAAACACTTAATTTACATTTTGGTAATACCGAAATGTAATACCAAAATGTAATACCAAATTGATTTATGCCTGTATTTCTATTGATTTTGTTGCTTTTTATGCAATATGAGATAAATAATAATCTGGATATTTGCGTGATTTAGATGAATATGAAATTTAATATGTAATAGTTGTCTTTTACGAAAATTACTAAACTTCATTTTATGTCACTTTTATGGTTTACCAATTTTATGGACCGGTAATGTGGGTCGATGTATTTTTGAATCTGACGATGACATCGAGATTAGTTCTTGCTTTGTGCTAGATTTTTGAGCTTAGGCTGTTTGCCGGCAACGACTGGGTCCTTTGTTGGTTTTCTATCGACTAAACATTACCTTATGTTGAATAGATGTTCTGCTCTAACGATTACTTTCAGTCCTTTTAAGCGCATCTTATTGCTATTTTGTGTTACGTAAGTGAAAAGTGCTGACTTACTCCTCAACATTACTATTGCAGGTTAGTTGTGCCATTAGGTTTGCGATATAAAAATGCTGAACTTATTCATACCTTGTTAGATACCGTCAAAGCTAAGTTGTAATATTATTTAATATTTTGATAAATACGGCCAATTTGATCATTGTGAGTTTTTTATAATTCTAAATTCGACGAGGCAGTTCGCAATTTTAAAGCCATCAATAATCGAGCTTCACCTCAAAATCTGACAGAGCAATATGTGCATACTTTAGAGCCCCCAGCTACTCGATTAGGCACTACTGACCTACACTTTCCTGAAGCACAGAGAATTACCAATTACAGAGACACCCATCGTAACAAATCAGGAAAAAACAATTAAATCAATATATTAGTAAGTTTCATGGATTTACTAAGAAGAATTAACAAAGCAGTCATCATAATGGCCTGAGCCCTTGAATCATCTTTGATGGCAGCCCCAATGCTTTTCCCGTATTTAACGTTTCAGCTAAAAATTGCTTATTGTTGGGGCAAATGACATGGACGTCATTTGAGTGGAGCATGGAGGAATACATTCGAAACGACCCAAGAATAAGCCATTTTTGCGGTTAATAACTGTAGCAGCGAGCGGCATTTTCTGGATACTCTTTTTTGCTGTTGAAAACGAGTATCTGGTTCGAAGGGATTCGAGACAAAACCATCAGGACGATGGCGGTCTGCGTATTCTTGTTTTTATAAAGAAATAAAGCATGTGCTGACTGGGGGACGATCATTCAAGGCGCGCAGTTTTTACAGTATGCAGTAAATGGGATAGCATCCAAACGTTCTGTACTGATCGCACTATGGCATTTTTCACAGCTGCCGTAGACGTCCCGTTCTATTTTCAACAACGCATGGTTTATCTGTTCTAATTCTTTCTGTGCTTCATTTTTTAAATTCAAAAGTACATCATCATTTTGGTGTTCAACCACCTGTTCAGAGAATTTCGCGCTGGTTAGGCGGCTATGCAAATCCTTATCAATTTTATCGATACGATTGTTCAACTCTTTTTGTAAAATAAGTAGTTGTACTTTGTTGTTATCCATATGGTCTCTCCAATGTGAACTGACTCAAACAATACTCATTCTAAGTGATTAGCTGCACTTAGCATTGATTTGCATCAAGTTAGCCTAGCGGACCTGAGAGCTCAGGTGCGTTGAAATAATCCAAAATGTCCACTTTTGGCCGAAAACACCTTAACCCAAACTATCAGACAGTTTCCAATAGGTCTGCATTTCGCTCAGACTATGTGTGAAAACTCCAGTTAACAAATTTCTCACGCAATGCATATAAAATATGAGGGTGATTCGCTAGAAAACTTGGTTAGATCTAAATTTGAAGCACATGTTTTATCAATTTATGGTCTCAATGATGGCTTCGAGCTTCAAATCAGGCATGCATCATTCAAATTTGTACTGAAGGTTTAAGTTAAATTAATTTAAATTTGAGATTTTGTGACTTTATTCGTGGAAGTCAAAATTCACGTATTGCTTTGTGCCATCTATATTTACTATTTGAAGTCCAAACCCGTACCCACCAAGATTCGGATAATCAATAAACATATGTGTTTGCGCTTTTGGGTCGGTTAAAACGTATGAACTGTAGCACCCCAATGAGTTACAACTAACCTTTTCACTTCCACTTTGAATACTTTCAATGTACCTATCAAACAGCTGAGAAAACTTTGACTCAAGGTCAATATCCTGCTCCCTCACCTCAATGTTATTCAACATATTTATTACTTTAAGTTTATCTCTGGAATCAGAGTTTTTTAGTGACTTAACAACATCATCATTCAAGTATCGTGAGAGTTCGTATTCAAAGAATGCATCAGAATAATCGGCCTCCGAACTGAATGTGACAGCATTATCAGTTTGCGCTGCAGATGTGTTTGATTCTTGGGTGTTCAACTGGCCTGTTTCCGGTTTTGGAACCTGAGGTACTGCAATCGTAGCGTTTGATGCTTCAGTCTGAGCTGAAAAGATATTTTCACTTAATTGTGTATTCACTTGCGCTTTTAAGCTAGAGGACAATGCATCAATTTTAGTGTATTGATAAATATTGAGGGCTGTTAGCAATATGATAACTAGTGCTGCTTTAAGTGGCTTAGTCATATTGAACCTGCTGATAAAAGACTGTTGGTTTGGTGACTTTACGTTATTCAATTTGGCTAGAACCTGCAAATCAAAAAATTTCCCTGAAAGCTCAAAATAGAAGTCATGCAGATATCCTAGTCAGTCGTTGAAACATAATAGCTTCAATTCCTACTGTTCACTCAAACTTGCCACGGAAGAAGCAAATCTTGGCGTTCTCTTTGTGCGACTAATCCTATTGGAAAACGTGGATTCGTTAAGGGCAGTCTAAGCACTAACACAAGCAGAATTAGTCAGAATTGTGTGAGGCCTTCCACCGCTGATTAATTTTTGCTAACTCACCATTATCTTTCAACGTTGTTATCGCTTTATCAATACGGCTTAATACATCTTTGTCTAAAGTCTTTTTACTCAACATAATAAAAATGTCGGCGCTATAAATCTCTAGAGGGTGTTGTTCAAACTCATCTTCCATATGATATTTTTCAACAAAAGATTGCATCGTATTTGGATCAACTAAAAATCCATCGAGATGCCCTTCCAATACTAACGTCACGTTTTGTTCTAGATCGATTACTTCACTAATGTTGGCTCGAAAACTGGGCTTTTTAATGAGCTCCTGATAAGTGTCGCCATAGTAATAACCGCTCTCGACTCCCAGTATATATTTACTACCAATCAAGTCTGACAAGGTGTTTAGTTTGATATTAGCTGACAAGCCTTTTTTAACAAATAATTTAACCGTTTCGTGGCGATAAGGCTGGGTAAAATAAGCATAGTTTTCTCGTTCGCTAGACCAAGATGCCCCCATTGCCATGTCCATCTTACCCGTTTTTAAATAATGTAAATGGGTCTTCCATGGGATTTCGGCAGTAGTGTAAGGCAAATTAGCCTGTGTCATTATTGCCTTAAACGATTCAATATCTAAACCGACTAATTGACGCTCTTTATTGTGATATTGATAGGGATACCACAACTCCCATCCAACAGAGAGAACTTTGCTATTGGCTTGCCCCATGCATAACAATAGAATAAAAAAGTTAAAGAAAACTCTTATCATGAACAAACTTAGATGATTGATTTATGAACAGCTTATCAAGTAAGTACTATCTTTAACCATACTTTTTGCGCGTTTTATCGAAAAACGACCCTAATAGTTTGTTTTCTAGCGGTGTGGCTTATCAAATAAAGCTTAGATAACGAATGACTATCGGATAGCGACTATCGGATAGCGCCTATTTAATAAATCTTACAGCTAAGTTTTACATTTTTATGGTTACGGTACTTAACACTGCATGGCCAGTGATAAACGCCCTGACCTTTTTTTGAACATTCGCCTACTATGCTTTTAATTCAGGTAAGCGTAATAACAACATTTCAGGTATCAGTTTCAAAACATTCTTGCGGCTATTCTGCCAAAAGGCCGACAAAATAAGCAAGGTCGCACCTATACATAAGCCTGTAATAGCAAAACTATAACTAACCATGCCGTAATTATCTAACAAGCTCGAAAATGCATACACCACATATATTAATGCAGACACCATAATGGCTCGTCGATCTACCGCAATAGAGATAAAAGCCAAAATAAGATATAGGCCAATAACAATAAACGAACTGACTACACTTTCTACGCCGCCTAATATACCTAGTGCAGTGAAAATAGGATGAACAATCATTGGTGCTGCGACCAGATGCAACCAAAATGCGACATCAGCACGACGTGTCTGACGTTTGCGATCACCACTATCCCAAATCATCGCTATGAAAAAAGTCACTAATCCACCGATAAAAACCAGAGGAAGCAAGATATTAACTGCGGCGGGTAAAACAGACACAATAATCGCGACTACACCTACCACCGACGCGCCAGTGCCAACAGCAACTGTAATAGGTACTTTGAATCGCAACCAATGCAAGCGGGCGGCGAGTGCAGTGAGTATGCCTGAAATCACGATACTCGACTCAGCAACATGTTGTTGCGCAAAATCGTTGAACAAAATAGGCAGAGCAAATATACCACCTAAAAATGTTAGCAACAGTCCAATAGCGGGTAAGGCCATGCGGCGCTGACGAACAAAAAACTCAGCCAAGCCCCAAGATACTGCTGAGCAAGCCACAGCACCTAACCAAGGTTCAATCGTTGTACCTAACCAAGCAACTGACACTAACAGCAAGCCACTGGCAATCATCACAAAAATGTCATTAAACCCTGAAATCAAGCGGAAGTTTTCTTCGTCAACTAAATTGGTATTTTTAGACTGTGCCATATAGTGGCGAAATTGTTGTATTGAGTTATCAGTAAAGATCCCCTGCTCTACAGCATGGGTCAAATCATCATCTGTATACATATTTGTTCCTTAGTTATTTTACGAGTTTAGTTAAGCAATTGTTAAGCCATTAAATTAACTTATATATTTCAATTGCTTACTACAAGCTAGATAAAACAGAATAAAAAAAGAGACCAATTTAATAAAAGTTTGGCCAATATTTAGTGACAAACAGCAGTGACAATAAAAGCAGTGAGACAATTACGCTTGTGGTTCATTTAAGACAATAGTCTTAATTAAAATTTTTCTCAAACTACCTCGATAAAAACCTAAACCGGTTAATAGTGGAAAAAGGGCAAAAAATATATAGCCTGAGTAGCTAATTAAATTGCCTTGTGCGGTTAATGAAATACTTAATGAAATCAAACAAACACAGGCCGCGACCAGCCACAGATAAATTTCACTCTGTGTATCAAATTCTTCATGTGCAGTTAGCATTAATGTTTTCTTTTGGCTCAGCGCATAAAAGTACAATGCCACAAAATTAAGGCACAGTAACAAGAAACCTAAAGCATAAAACGTAAACATAAAGCGAAATTCCCATTCAGACGTAAACGTCAGTTGCATAGGAAAATAACCATTACTAATAGTTTGAAACAGTCCTTGCATCATTAATCTGAGAGGGTAAATATAAATCAAGACCAACAAGATCAAACTAGAACTTAGAAATATACTTAAGCCGTCTTCAAGCCCATAACGACGGCTCCACTTCGCATGGGTATGCCATATCCAGATTATAAGTGCACAACTTGCAACAAAGGCAGGGATTTGTTTGGTCGCTTCCACAAACTCGGTGATGGAGGCGGGAATAGTGCCCAGAGAGATCACCATCATTGTAATGGCAAAGGCAAAAGACGCTGCAACAAAGGTTTCGATGCGCGTCATATTTTCGCCACGCATAGTAAAACTATACCGTTTACCTTCTGTCATTATATCCTGCCTTTGTTTACTGCTCATTATGTTAGTTATGCTGATACAGACTAATAAGGTTGTCCAATTTCTCTGCCAACTGATTAAGACTGAGAGTCTCATCCGCTATCTTTTGGACATTCTGCACGTTTTGCTGCGCACTCTGCCTAATGTCGGTCATTTTCATATTAATAGCTTCAATATTGACTGACTGTTCATTAGTAGCTGCGGCTACCGTCTTATTCGTTTGGGATATTTGTGCAAAATGTTGTTGGTTTTCCATCAGAATTTTTTCTGCTTGGCTAATCGAATTTGAGGTTGTTTTTGACTGTTGAATAATTAAGGTTATTTCGCTAGTGGCCGAACCTGAAGTGCGTTTTAACTCTTCCATAATATCTTGCACCTCATGGGTAGAGTCTGCCGTTCTGCGCGCTAAATTACGCACTTCTTCAGCTACCACAGCAAAACCCCGACCCTGCTCTCCAGCACGAGCTGCCTCTATCGCGGCGTTTAAAGCCAGGAGGTTAGTTTGATCTGAAATCGCCTGAATTGTTTCTAATACTTTTGCAATCGTTTCGGTATTATTGGTTAGTGATGTTATCACCTTAGCAACATCATTAATTTTGTCTGCTAGTTGTTTTATATCAACTTGGGTACTTCGAATAACCTCCGATATAACGTGGCCATCAGTACTGATTTGATCGGCCACTTTCGCTGCATCACTGGCATTTTTAGCTGTCAGTATCACGCTAGCGCTGACTTGTTCTAAGGAATTAGAAATGACTTGGGTTGAGTCAGCACTATTTTTGACACTGGCTGTAGTCTGATCGGCATCTCGTTTAAGTAAAGTAGCCACCCCGCGCAAAGCTTCACCGCTGTGGGCAATTTGATTAAATAAGTCCTCAAGTTTTTGAATGAAGTTATTATAGCCAACCGCAACCACGGCAATTTCTTTTTGGCCATCTTGCGGCAAACGATAAGACAAATCAGCGTTACCTTGGCCTAATTTACTAAACACCTCAGCCAACTGACTTATTGGCCGTGTAACCGTGCCCGCGATAAACCAGGCAGCAATAGACGCTAAAGCTGCGATCAGCCCTGACCACAATAGTATTTGCCAAGTGGCACTATTTAAACCACTGAACATTTCTTCATAGGGCACTTGAGCGATAACGAACCAGCCCATACTGGGAATAAAACTTGAGGCCAATAACACTTTTTCGCCATCGCTTTCTATAACTGACAAATTAAATTTTTGTTTATTTAATAGTGTTGAATTGGTTTCTGGATCATATAGTTGGCTCAGGTTTACCTTACCTAACATTGCATTATCTTTATGCAGTTGTATTAAACCTTTGCCATCCACCAGATAAACAAAACCACTTTGTTCAAGTTGAAAACCTGCCAGCATATCCACAACTGATTTAAAAGACTTCGCGGTACCTGATAGCCCTAGGCCCTTTGGCTGCTGATAATTGACAAATAAATCGGTTTTGCCCGTATTAGGATCACGATAGACACTGACCATATATTCTTGGCCACTAGCTGTGTAGTCATAGAACCAATTATCTGCTGCATCTCTTTGTAGACGGCGTAAAAAACCATCCTGATTCCAATAATCGGCGGTATTTTTATTGGCAAATGATACGGCACTTAACTGGTTCAAGCTTGCAACAGATTTCAATTTTCGTATTAAGGTCGCTTCACCTAGTTTGTCTTGCCCGCTGTTAACCCATTGATGAATATGTTCATCAGTCGCAATCTGGCGGGCCAAGACCTGCATCAACACGATATCACTATCTATACTTTCAGCTATTTTTTCTACGGTATTCGGCAATTCTGAGCTTAAAACCCGATTTTCAATGCTTGATTTGGCGGTAAGCATGCTAACAGTGCCTACGAGGGTAGCAGTGAGCATTACAAAAAGAATAAGTGTGAGCAGAATTTTCTGTCTAATTGAGAGTGCATTTATCATTATTTTGCCATTCAAGCCTAAGTCAGTGGGCGAAAACTAAAAACGTCAGTTTTTAATTAAAGGTAAAAACGCAACATCCTGTCACTTCATATTATTCCGTAGCGTTTATAATGTTAAATGCCAAGGCAAGTGTAAAGCTATCAACCATGCAATTTAGGGATTTTAGGGCACAATTTTTATTTCAACCAGACTAGTTGGTCTTAATGTAAAATTACAGTGCAGAAAGCAACAATTATTCAACACTTTTAACAGTAAAGACTGATGTCCAGCGGGAAATAAGGCTGCCATTGTTTTGATTTAAAAAGTATTGCATGTAATATTTGAGTTAACTTTATTCAACGCTGCCCACTGCTTATTACCTAATATTTTGTGCTATCTGTTTTTAAAGCTATAAAAAAAGGCCACCTAAGTGACCTTTTTGAAATCAGTTGCTTATGTTATTAAGCGATGATTTTAGCTACTACGCCAGCACCAACTGTACGGCCACCTTCACGGATTGCGAAGCGTAAACCTTCGTCCATCGCGATTGGGTGAATCAAAGTAACAACAAACTTAAGGTTGTCACCAGGCATAACCATTTCTACGCCTTCTGGAAGCTCTACAGCACCCGTTACGTCAGTTGTACGGAAGTAGAACTGTGGACGATAGCCTTTGAAGAATGGAGTATGACGGCCACCTTCATCTTTAGACAATACATACACTTCAGCTTCGAATGTTGTGTGTGGCTTGATTGAACCAGGCTTAGCCAATACTTGACCACGCTCTACGTCTTCACGCTTAGTACCACGTAATAGGGCACCAACGTTCTCACCAGCACGACCTTCGTCAAGCAATTTACGGAACATTTCAACACCAGTACAAGTAGTGGTAGTTGTATCGCGGATACCAACGATTTCAACTGCATCACCTGTTTTAACGATACCGCGCTCTACACGACCTGTTACAACAGTTCCACGACCTGAAATCGAGAATACATCTTCGATTGGAAGTAGGAATGGACGGTCGATATCACGTTTTGGCTCTGGAATATAAGTATCAAGCGCGTTCGCAAGCTCTAATACTTTAGCTTCCCAAACTGGGTCGCCTTCAAGGGCTTTCAATGCTGAACCTTGGATTACAGGTAAATCATCACCTGGGAATTCGTATTCTGAAAGTAATTCACGTACTTCCATTTCTACCAATTCAAGTAATTCTTCGTCGTCTACCATGTCACACTTGTTCATGAATACGATCATATAAGGTACGCCAACCTGACGGCCTAACAAGATGTGTTCACGAGTTTGTGGCATAGGACCATCAGTCGCTGCTACTACTAAGATAGCACCGTCCATTTGAGCAGCACCAGTGATCATGTTTTTAACATAATCGGCGTGTCCAGGACAATCTACGTGGGCGTAGTGACGAGCAGGTGTGTCATATTCAACGTGTGAAGTATTAATAGTAATACCGCGCTCACGCTCTTCTGGTGCATTATCGATTGACGCGAAACCAGCAGCTGTGCCGCCGTAAGTCTTTGCCAATACAGTACTGATAGCTGCAGTTAAGGTTGTTTTACCGTGGTCAACGTGGCCGATAGTACCTACGTTTACGTGCGGTTTAGTACGTTCAAACTTTGATTTTGCCATT
>TARA_R110002167_G_scaffold58768_2_pt1 | contig 11250 bp, 10 predicted proteins | sample TARA_R110002167 | Tara Oceans TARA_R110002167 (sample SAMEA4398238) | marine metagenome | biome: Polar Biome; feature: [MES] marine water layer (ENVO:01000295) within the mesopelagic zone...; material: water (ENVO:00002006), including particulate matter (ENVO:01000060) such as...... | reverse complement strand
TCTCCATGAAATGTAGGAGCCTCAACACCTTGATCAAAGATAGCACCATTACCCACAAAGTCCATTGCAGTGCCGCCTATAACCCCTGTGCCGCCTTGTAGTGTCATGTTGTTAGCAGAGGCAGTGAAGTTATCGGCAGACATATTAAGATAATCTTCTGATGTAACATCCATCGTTCCACTTGAAAACAAACCAACATTGCCATTGATGTTATAATCTAGATTACCTTTGACGTTGTGTTGATGACCACCCAAGAATAAATCTGTAACCAAGCCAGTAGAGTATGTTGTTATCGGTCCTGTTACAGATGACTGTGATCCATTACCTACGTGCTTTTCTTCAGACCCTCTTATAGTTTCAACCTTATTACCGTTCACTTTAACATTATAGTCTAGGCAATCAACATTGAACTCTCCAACAACTTTAATGTTTAGGTTGCCCTTATAGACTAGCTGTGCGTCTCCCTCAACGATAACTTCATTAGAGCCACCAATGACTTCTACTTTTCTTTTCTTAGTACTAATAATAATACTTCCATCAGGAGTAAGTTCAATACCACTACCTTCTATATGCTTGATAAGGATACGTTCATTACCATCAGTGTCATCTACTTCCCATACATGACCCTTTTCTGATTTAGATACTTGGTTCTTACCATAAACAGAAGAAACTTTATTACCCGTTTCCAACTCAACGTCATCATACTGAGCGAAAAACTCTAGTTCATTTCTGGCAACGCCTCTTGCTTCCTTGGAAATATTGCTTGAAAAGAAGTAGTCTGTCTCTGGATATTGACCAGTAGGATCTTCTGGACGATTTTTAGACTTGCTAGAAACTCTAGCATCTATAATTTCCTGAGGAATTCCTGAAAGGTTATTTGGATATTTACCATACGCCATATTAGTTTCCTACATATCCATCTACTAGTTGTTTTTGCGTCAAAGGTGCAGTCGTATTGGGATTATAATCTTTTATATTCTCTTTACCAAATACATTCTTTACATTAAGAGATACGTTCCACCAAGGAGATTCAGTGGATCTTATAATATCATGAATCCCGAATACCTGAACCCCCGGCTTGACATTAAATATGCTCTGAAACATCTTTCGAATAGTATTCATCTGTGCAGTACTAGCCATATAGTTTGGTTCTTCAAGAGCAATTAATATACTTCTCTCTGAATGATCTGGCACACCACTGTAGTAAAATCCTGTTCCTTTTATATCTACTGGTCTTCCTCTGAAAAGCACACCAGCATAGTTGATGTAATAGTGTGGCTCGAACCCTTGATCATATTTATCAACGTATAACTGATGCCATTCTTCAACTGTCGTTGTGCTACCATCGACTGTGGCAAAGGCTTCTACTATAACTTCAGTAACTTCTCTGGTCATATTAGCAAGTTCAGTTTCTAGTTCAGTTATGTCTGCTATAGGATCAAATATCTTTGAGTTAATATCTGTAGTTGCTTCACGCCACACATTGTTGTAGTCATCGGTTCTTTTACTTGGTATATGCACTGAGACTGCGGCTGGTTCTAAAACTGTGGATGCTCTGTTATCTATTTTCAATATAACATTTTTTAAATCAGCATCAGACTTATCAGAATATTTTTTTAATATCTTAACAGCATTATCAATATCACCATTATTTTTTGATGTGACAATATCTTTTACATCTTCAGGTGGAACGTTATATGTAACGTCACCCTTTTTTGCTACTGAGTTTAAAAGAACTTCAGTTGATTGAAAGGTTGTCTCTACCAAGTTTTCTATTGTGCCATTAAATCCAGAAGAAGAGTTATTCAGTAATTTAGATCTAGAGTTGTTTTGATTTGAAATGGCATTGATTACTTTATTACTTGTGCCTTTTTTAGTATTTAATACATCACCCAATACGTTGTCCAAAATATCATCTCTGGCAAGTTCTGTTGATACATTATTACCGACAATAGTTTTTACCTCACTAGATGAAGAGGTTGTTGTGGATTTAACAACTTCAGCCAAGGCTTCTGGGAACGGAGCACTAACAGCCACGTCAAGAAAGCCATCCGAAGACAATCGACTATCTCCTGTGATTGCAGTCAAGTCTGTCTCATCACTCCCCACATCTTTTATTAGATCAGCCGATTTAGCACTTGGATCTAACTTGACAACACCTAAAGACTTTTGTATCTGATTTGGAACAGAGCCTTCGACACTAGACACAATATCTCTATCAGCACTGGCTAAAGATTGAAATCCACCAGAGGTTGTATTATCAGGTTTATACTTAAAACTAACAGAAGTATCATAAACTTCTCTCAGTTCTCTTGTAGCACTACTGGAAGATTGCTGACCTAATAGTCTACTTAAAGCATTCATACCATCTTGTAATAAATCTTTAGAGGACATTATCTAGCTCCTGATGATAAGTTAGAAGATAAAGAAGCTATCAAAGTTGCCTTGTATTCATCATAAGCCGCTCTAGCCGCCAACGGTCTTGATCTACCACTATTATTACTATAGTTTGCTGGATCTGCTCTTTCAAATATGTGAAAGAAGTGGAATGTGGAATTTGTATCATCCTTATCTCCATCAAAGTTAGTTATATTCATCTCATTACTTAAATGATTCCAACAATCATGTGGTACGCCTGTCTTCATATCATATATTAAAAACTTTAACTGTAGGAAAAGATCGTAGGGATCTTCGTTTAAGTCAGAAGCATATGCCTCAACTCTTTGCCATCTACCCACTCCTGAGTTCCATTGAGCAATACCTCTAGAGTCTTCTGAGCCAGCCGACACAGCTTTAGGATCAAAGTTGCTTTCTATTTCTAGGTTACCACAAACACCAGCCGCTGATTTTATCGGAAGGCCATTACTAATTAAAAAGTCCATGACCAAAACTCTTAACTGTCTTATTTCAGCACTACCATTTTCATACATCTGACGTTGTTGTTCAGATACTATAACACCTTCTTTACCAATGTTTCTAGAATCAAGAAGATTTACTCTTCCAGATTCAGCCGCCGCTTTTACTTGAGAAGAAGAGGGCTGTTCTATATGACTCATAGAACCAATTATCATAGGGTTTTGAGAAGCTTTACCGTCCAAGAAGATCCCGAATACTAAAGCATTATTCTTCAACTGTGGTATTCTACCTATACCTGATACTCCACCCTCTGTAGTAGGCATGACTGTTTCAGCCCAAGGTAGAAACTTATCTTCAACTTCTTGAGAGTGTACACCAAATATTCTTACTTGAAATCTACCAGCCTGTTGAGGATCATTACCATTAATAACTCTCGCAACAAACCACCTATTATTATCGCCATAGTATTCATTCATTAGAAATACTCCGACCAGCAAGTTTACATAGATCTAAAGAAACGTTGTGACTTCCAGCCGCAACATTTAAGCAATGCCGTTTAGCAATAATTATAAATCTTCCAGATCTCTTATCATCAATTCTTCCTCCAACTACATGACTTATATCATTTTTATATACTATCATAGATATCTGATGCCCAACACAAGTTTCTATGTTGTTTATTGAAAATAGTATCCCCGGGACATTTATGTTATATTTGTTTTTTAGCAAATGTGCTATAACACTTCTTTTAGTCAATTTAAAAGTTTCATTTACTTCGTCGTATTCTTGATCAAATCCATTAGCATCATCATAGGGATTGGTGACTACTCTAGTATGTATCTTTGAATTAAAATCAGTTATTTTGGATTGATCTATTTTTTTAGGATCTGATATAAACTTACTATCAAAGGCAATAAAGTTTTGATCTTTTGGAAGTAATTCTGCTTCTATTAACTTACTGAAATGCCTGTTCATATCCTGATGATATATAAAGTTTATTCCCGTAGTTGCATTAATAGATTCGTACTGAGACCCCATCCCACCCGCTAGTGCTAGGTTTAAAGTATTCTCTAAGAGACCCGATTCGAAATGTGTTATGTTCGTGGATTGAGATTCTATATCATTCTTATTAATATTTTCTTGATCGTATATGAATGGTTTCATATGATTAAAGGATTGAGTATTAATAATAGTTTCGAGATCAGTCAAATAAAAGTTATCATCTACTATAGATGAGTAAAAGAAAAATGGATATCCGTTATCTGTAGTCATTTTAGATAATACAGTTTTAATAGCAGTTAGTGGATCTTGATAAGGAACAATGTATCTAAAGGATGCTTGTGTAGATTCTATTTTGCTTTCAATAATAAGTTCTCTACCAAGTTTATCTTTTACAATATTTTCTATTATTTGCTCACCAGTTCCTGTGTATGCTTTACTAAACTTGTTTAAGTCGTTATAGAACTTTATATCTTCAACCAAAGATAGCGATAGTATTGAGGAGTAATCATTAGATTTTACACTATCAGTAATTTCCTTTACAACAAAAGTTTTAATTATTGAGTTCGTAGTTTGATCAGGAACTACGAACTCTAATATTATTCTTTCAGTTCCATTAATATCTGCTCGTGTAAAAATGTCTTGATCGTCTTGAAGAATAATATTTCCTGTCAAGTATCCAAGTGTTAAGTTTTCGTATATATTAAATTCGACAACAACACCAGAGTCGGATGCATTAGAGAGTATTAATGGCTCACTGAATCGTTCAGAATCCATCGTAATACTAATTATTTTTAGTTGTTCCGCTGATACTATATCTGACATATTAACTTCTTAATAGTTTCTGAAATTCGCTGTTTACTTGAGATACAACATTAGGTTTAAATATATTTATTCTACGCAAGGTATCATTGGATTCGATGAGACGATCCAAATTTGTAACTGGAGTATGACTTACAAACGCTGGTCTGTTTTCTACACCACCACCAGCAACTATAGTTAAATCAGATTCTTCACCACTTGCATTATTATAGTGATGAGGAGCATTATACTGATTAACATTACTATGTATTATTAAACTTCGAACTAGGTCATCGTCCCATAGCAACACATTTGGTTGATTGCGTTGAGAGTAAATGGTTGTGCTGTTAGGAAGACTGAAGCTTGAAAGTACTGAGGTTGCTGTAGCCTGTGTTCCATTTGCAATATTAGGTTCTGATATAATAACTCTGGGAGCACTCGTATATCCTTCACCACCTGTTGTGACTGCTATAGATTGTATTGTCTGTGAGACTTTGACTACATTACCATCCAAATAGGTCATAATTGCTTGTACAGTTGCACCTGTTCCACCACCCCCAGAGAGGGTTATAGTAGGCGGTGAGGTGTAACCAGTGCCACCATTAGTCAGAGATATTGACCTAACATCAATAATAGGCTTCACTGTTATCTGTCCAAGATCATAGTTCTTCTCTAAAATCTTACCTTTGAACACTGTACCAAACTCATCAGAGTTAACACGATCTGCAACAAGATCTCCAATGTAAAACTCTCCATGCATTGCCGCTGTGGATTTTAATATTCTATTAGGATAATATACTTTAGCAAGATCATTTATTTTATAATTGTCCTGAGGCCAACCTTGTATACGCAACTTTTCATTTAACAAAAAGAAAGTCCAATACAAATCGACATTGCCATATAACTCGTATGAAAGAATATCAGGTCTTGATGCATCATCGATATAATACTCTTCGTAAAACGTTGCGTCATCTGCTATCTGATCAACAAGATCTATGTAAGCAGTTAAGTTTTGAAATGCTGTATCAGAAGTCTCTGTTCCAAAATTATAATTAACAACTGGAAAGTTTCTAAAAAATGCCATGTTAAAATCCCGTCCCAAACGTATAGCCATCACCAAGTGCATCGGCTTCTTCTATAATATCTCTCTTAGTCAAAGGTCTTTCTTCGACAAAGTTTAGTGATATATCAGTTTCTTGGAAGTTACCATCTTTATGAAACGCCATTCCTGTTGCGTTATAAACAACATCAACACCTTGTAAAAAGCATGGCAATATTCTTGTAGCAACTTTCTTCTTATCATAAAATAACTTTATATTAAATTTACTAGGAAATCTAAGTGCCGCTGTTGTTGTATCGTCAGATGTGTCAGGATACATTTCTTCTCTAAAAAACTGAACTATTCTTTTAACTTCTTCTGCTTCTTCTGGAGAGGTTGGTATCATTTTAAATGAAAATCTAAACTGCCTTATACCAATACCTCTTAGAGTAGATCTTCTATTAGGATTTATAGCTATTCCTGTTTGTGTTTCGATTGCACCTTGTATTTCAGGACTTATTTTACTAGTTAATCTTAGTGCCGCAATTTGAGCACCCTCACTTCTTAAACCTTTACTAAATGCTTCTTGTATGGAAGCAAAATCAGGAAGAATGTTTCTTGCCGCCGCTTGAGCCACCTTGCCGCCAGTTCCCCCAGCCAATAATACTTGTTCTGCCGCTGATCCAATGATACCAAGATCGATACCAGTATATTCTACAGTATCTTGGAACTGTAATGCTTGAGGTAAATATAACGAAGCCTTACGACCAGCACCAATACGTGGTGGAACTTTACCTCTAATAGTTTTATTTTCCCCCATCAATGCCCTGAGTGCTTCTTCATTTTGTTTCTTTTTGTCAGGAAATCTAACATCACCTCTAGGTGATCCCCTTGCCGCATCTACAGCGGCGGCACCTTCAACTAGACCAGCAAATGCTGTCTCAGCTAGAGAAAGATATGCTTCTTGAATTGCTTCGAAAGTAATACGTCCTTTATATCCATCATCTTCTAATGGGAATTTAAAACTGCTTTTAGCCAGTTCTTTATTGCCAGCCGCACCATAGCGTTTGTAATATGCCATTATCGATCCTTGATAAATATAAAAAGTTACTATTATTTATAAGGTATTTATGGCATATTCAGGAACCTATAGGGTTAAAAACCGCACCAAATATAGTGGTGCAGTCGATAAAGTAGTCTTCAGATCCCTTTGGGAGAGAAATGCTTTTAAATGGTGTGACGATAGTAGTGAGATTGTTGCGTGGTCTTCCGAAGAAGTTGTCATTCCTTACTTCTATGAGGTAGATAAGAAGTACCATAGATACTTCATGGACTTAAAACTTACCTATAAGAATGGTAAGACAATACTAGTTGAGATCAAACCAAACAAAGAAACATCGCCTCCAAAGTTTAATGGCAAGAAGTCTAAACGTTATATTACTGAAGGTATGACCTATGTAAAGAATATGAATAAATGGGCGGCGGCTCAGAACTATGCCGCTGATCGTGGTTGGGGATTTCAGATATGGACTGAGAATGAACTTAGTGCCATGGGTATCTTACCTAAACCTAGAAAGAAGATAGTTCCGCTAAAACCATTAAGAAAACCTAAGAAAAAATAACATACTCACCCAACTCAATGACCTCTCTTTAATTATATACACGTTTTAATGATTCGTCAACCCCTAAAATAGATATAAATAACAACATGGCTAACTTATTTAAGAACTTAGAAATAGAAGCATTCAGAGCGGGTATCACCCCTAGAACAAAAGAGTCTAGGGAATGGTTCCGTAAACGTTTGGCTAGTATGGGTAAGATCAATCAAAAAGAACTTATGACCTCAGACTCAGTAAAGCTTGCTAACAAGCAACTTGTAGGGTCTATGCAGATGTTCTACTATCAAGCAAAGCATAGGGATACACTTCCTTACTTCGATGCCTTTCCTTTAGTGATTGTTCTTGGTCCAGCGGAAAAGGGATTTCTAGGAATGAACTTACATTATCTCCCGCCACCATTGAGAGCAAAGTTCTTAGATGCTCTTATGGATATAACTACTAATAAGAAATATAATGAGTCCACACGCTTTGATGTTACATACGATATGCTGAAGGGTGCCGCTAAATACAAATACTTTAAGCCATGTGTTAAACATTATCTAACAGCACAGGTTAGAAGTAAGTTTGCTAGGATACCAGCACCTGAGTGGGAAATCGCAACCTTCTTACCGACTGCTAGTTGGCAGGGTGGTTCTGCTTCACAAGTGTACAAAGACTCTAAGGGAATGATTTAATGTCTAGTATTGACCAGTTAAAAAGTTTAGTATCCAGAAAAGATGGTATAGCACGTCCAAACGTGTTCAGAGTAAAGTTCCCATCCATCCCCGGTGCTACCTCAGAAGAAGTAAACCTTCTCTGTAAGGACGTTATACTCCCCGGTAAGCAGATTATAACCAATGAACGTAAAATTGGTATGCAGACACAGAAAGTTCCGTATGGATACGGCGTATCAGATATCTCTATGACATTTCAAGTGTTAAACGATTATGGCATCAGAAAATACTTTGATGTATGGCAAAGCCTTGCTATAGATCAGGATGGACAAACCGCTGGATATCTTAGAGGTAGAGAAGGTTACGGAAAACAGATTGTTATTGAACAGTTGAAGAAAGGTATAGGTCTTCCTATATATTCTACACCACTTGGTATTCCTAAACTACCTTCAGAGATACAGAATAGACTGCCTAAGTTTGGTCCTATAGATCTTGCTCAAGGGCAGTTTGACTTAGACTTCGTAACAGGGGATAATGTGATATATTCATGCACATTGTTTGATGCATTCCCTACCACAATGAACGATATTACCTTAAACAATGAAATGGATGGTGTAGTAGAATTAAACGTACAACTGTCGTACACAAAATGGATTCCAAATGAAGTTGAATCCTCTAACAATATTGAGAAGTTCTTAATGACCCAAATTGGAACAGCAATAGGAAAGATATTTAATTAAAGGATTGAATTGAGATGGCACTACCTAAACTAAATGATAAACCAAAGTATGAACTTGTAATACCTTCGACACAACAAAAAGTTAAATTTAGACCTTATCTCGTTAGAGAAGAAAAGGTTTTAATGATGGCAATGGAAAGTGAAGATCAGATACAGACCTTCGAAGCTATTGCTGATACTATTGTAGCGTGTGTAGATGATGAAATAGATAAAACCAAACTAACTAGTTTTGATGTAGAATATATGTTTGTCAAGATTAGATCAAAGTCTGTAGGAGAAAATATAAAACTCACACCTAAGTGTGGAGAGTGTGAAGAAGAGAATGAAGTAAATATAGCACTAGACGATTTGAAGATGGAAGAGAATACAACAGATCCAGTGATAAAGTTAAATGATGAAGTAAGCATTCGAATGCAGTATCCTTCATATATTAGTATGTTAGATAAAGATATTGTTGACAGTACTTCTGTTACAAAACAAACATTTGGTATGGTTTTAAAATGTATTGAATCTGTTATGACCGAAGATGAGAATATGTTATTTAAGGAAGAGACTTTTCAATCTCAAATGGATTTTGTAGAGTCTCTAAGTTCTACGCAGTTTGATGAGATTAGAAAGTTTATTGAGGGAATACCACAAGTAAGTTACGATGCATCTTATAAATGTAAAAAATGTAAAAAAGATAATGAATTATTTTTGAAAGGTATGAATGATTTTTTTTAGTATCTCTTTCTCATGATAATTTAGTGAACTACTATCAGGTGAATTTTCAATTAATGCAGAACCATAATTATTCTTTATCTGATGTTGAAAATATGATGCCGTGGGAAAGAGAAATTTATTTGGCTATGTTGGTTGAACAAATACAAGAACAAAACAAAGAAGCTGAAAGGCAGAAGATGAGCAATGGCAGATAATTTCGACAAAGTTGTTAAGGCGTTACTTGAGAATAATAAATCTCAAGAAGAAACCACTGACTCCGTAAACAAGCTCAACAAGACCATGACAGAGCATTTTACTTATCTAAAAAGACAGGTAAAAGATCAAGAAGAAGAAACCACTGAGAATAAAAAGACTAAACGCCAAGCTGGATCTTCTAATAAAGAAGGTATTAAAGATGCTTTAGGACTAGGTAAACGTGGTTTAGTTGGTATGCTTCTGCCTCTTACAGCGGGTATTGCGGCGTTATCTGCTAGTATGTCTGGTTTAAGAGGCTGGGAGCTTGGCGCTATTAAGAAAATAAAAGGGATGGTAACACTCCCAAGAGTATTGAATAATGGTCTTTTGAAAATAAGGAACGTTAGTCTAGGTATGTTTGGATTAACCGCTGAAGGACTTATTACTAAAGATGCCAAAGGTAGGTTTGCAAAAGCTCTTCCTCTTACAACACAGATTTCTAATAGAATGAACAGTCTTAGAACTAGCGCACTTAATATGTTTGGACTAGGTGCAGATGGTAAGTTACTAGCAGTGAGTGATGGTAAGGGCAAATTCAAACTGAATGTTGTTGGTAGAATAACAAGAGCAGTTAGTACAATGCTAAGTCCATTAGTAAATGTTGCGGCTGGTGTTACGGAGTTTATTGGTAGCAAAGCAGGGTCATTTATGAAGACTATAGGTGGTTTTGCTGGTAAGTTTGGCTCATTATTTCTGAAGATCTTATGGCCTATTGGAGTTCTTGTAAGTTTATTTGATGGAGTAAAGGCTTACCAAGAATCAGATGCGGATGGTCTTATAGGAAAACTTGGAGATGGTGTTGGCAGTTTCTTAGGTTCATTGATTGGTGCTCCATTCGATTTACTTAAATCTGGAATAAGATGGATCTTTAATAAACTACTTGGTGTAACGACAGACGAAGAAGGCAATGCTACTGGGGCTGGTTGGGCGGCATGGGCTTCTAACGCTATGAAAGACTTTTCCTTTGTGAAAACTATCAAGCAGATCACTAGTGGGATATTTGGGATGGTTGAGGGTGCCATTGAATGGGTCAAGTTACTATTCTCAGATCCAACAGCGGCTTTAGGTAAACTTTGGGAAGGATTAATAGGTGTTGGAAAAACTTTTCTAGATATATTATGGTTCCCTATCAATACTATTTTTGATTGGGTAAGTAAAAAGTTTGGATGGAGAGATGAAGATGCTCCTAAGTTTAACCTAAGAGAAACAATTACTAATTGGGCAAAAGGTTTCTTTGGATGGATAACAAAGTGGTTACCGAATTACGATGGACCAACGGGACTAGACGCTGAAGCAAAACGAGCTAAAGCAAAAAGTATTATTTATTCAGGACTGTTTGATGAAAATCGGGATGGCTTTTTATCGTATCAAGAAATGAATAATGCAGGTACTGGAGGAAGTGGTAAGAAGCTAATGAACGCTATTGCTGAGTCTCAGGATAATGAGTTGAAATCTCGTTATAATCAGTATATAGACGCCGCAACTGTTAGTGGAGATACTATTAATATTCATAAGTATCAAGGTCCAGCATTACCCGGCCTATCTGCCACACAAAGTAACGATATGCAACAGGCTTGGCAAGCCTTA
>TARA_R110002167_G_scaffold178447_1_pt1 | contig 11251 bp, 9 predicted proteins | sample TARA_R110002167 | Tara Oceans TARA_R110002167 (sample SAMEA4398238) | marine metagenome | biome: Polar Biome; feature: [MES] marine water layer (ENVO:01000295) within the mesopelagic zone...; material: water (ENVO:00002006), including particulate matter (ENVO:01000060) such as...... | reverse complement strand
GGCAAAGTAACTACAGATATAACTTCAAATGCTAGTAAAATTTTAGATCCCTTTAAGTCTAGTATAACCGCAGGTTCAAATACAACACTAAAAGGTATATCAGATAGTGCTTATCATTCTATAGCAGATATTAAACAAATGAATCCTCAAATATCTGATTGGGGTAATATAAATGGACAGACAATTAATTTAGATATGGATAACATTTCTAATGTTATACAAGGCCCATCTTTAATTAATAGGTCTACAATAGCTCAAGCATCAAGACCTTCTTTATTAAGTCCAGATACAAATTTATTAACTGGAGAAAAAATAATTCCTTCTATGCCTGATAGTTTTCAAGGTGTTCCATATAGGATACCAGTTGATGAAACAGTTAGTGCAACAGCAGGATTTTTTGATACTTCAGTAGGCGGCTTTGCTAAAGATGTAGCAGTTAGTAGCGCTACAAGTTTAGCAACACAAGGTTTAATGAGTTTAGCAGCAGGTGATCCCCCTGAAGCTCCTGATTATGGTTATGTAGTTAATGCCGGAAACGTCCAAGTAACTGGTGCAGGAGGAGCAGTAGACTATGGTATTGGGGGAGATCAATTATTAGCAGCTTCTTTAAGACCACAAGCTACAGGTTTATATGATGGCACTAATACTTATGCTGCTAATTTAAAAGCATTTTATGGTCTATCTTAAAGGAGCTTTATAATGGCAATTGAAATGACAGATAGCCCTATAGATTCTAGAATTTCTTTAAACAAATCAATTCCAGGTCAGGGTTTAACTAACGATCCAGATAATCCTTATCCGTGGGAAAAGTCTCCAGAGTTTGTAGAACTAGATGAAAGTCTTAGATATTTATTAGAAATAATAACTTCAAAAGAAGCTTACGTTTCTTTAATAGATATGATGGACGATGGAACTCCTTTAATGGAAATAACTCAAGTTCTTTTATTTCAAGGATTTACAGAAGGTAAATGGAATCCTGATTTAATGATGATTCTTGCTGAACCTTTATGTTATATGTTATTAGCATTAGCAGAAAGAGCAGATATAGACCCTGTTATTTATAGTGGGGAAGATGATGATGAAGATGAAAATCCTGAAATGTTTAATGTAGAAATGCAAAAAGATAAATTTGAAAAATTATCTGCTGCTGCTAGAAAAAATACTATTCCGGCAGGAGTAATACCTCTTGATATACAAGAAGAAATACAAAACATAGAAGTTTCTAGTTTATTGGCACAGCCCGAAGAAGTTGTTGAAGATGATAGTCTATTAGGAAGGAATTAATTATGAGTAGGTCAGCCGAATTAGGATCAGCTTTATTAGCTAAAAAACAAGCAAGAGATGATAAGTTTAGAAAAAGACAAGAATCTTGGGAAAAGAGACAGGCTTGGACTGAGTTACTTTTACCGCCTATTGTGGATGCAGGTACTAGAGCTATAGCTGAAAGTGCATTAAGTAAAGATAGAGAATTGTTTTCTTCTGATCCTGATGCTATGTCTGTTGCTTCTAGTTTTGAATTAGCAAATAAAAATACCGCAGAACTATTAAGAGTTAAAGAAGCTATAGATTCTTCAGGCGTATCTCCTAGTGATTATATTTATAATATACAATCTGGCCCTTTTGAGGCTAGAGCAGAAGCAGAATTACAATCAAGAGATGATGGTTCTTATCAAGCTATAGGAGAAGCAGGGCCGTTTAGAGCCACAATAGATAAAGAACTAAGAACATTATCTGATCAATGGGCCGAAGATTTTGAAAACGCTATGACTGCTTTACAGGGTACAGGAACAGCAGAAGAACGGGCAGCTAGACTTTCAGAGTTTTCTAGAACTATGAACCCTAGAAGATTTTCTGATCATGTATTTAAAACAGCTAAACGTGTTTTTGGTAGAACAAGTAAAGAAGAATTAAATACTCAAGCTATGGATGATTTAATTAATAGTCGTTTAGTTACAAGAGCTAAAAACTTTAATGACTTTAAAGAACAATTTGATGAAAGTAGAGATATTTTTTCTGCTTATGAAATGTCCGGTCTTACATTACCAGAATTTCAAGGTATGTATGAAACAGAAACAGAAAAACTAAAATATGTAGGAACTGATAGTTTATTAGTTTTACAAGATAAAATAACAAAAACACATAGAAATACAGGTGAAGAAATAGTAACTTATGGTGAGAGAGAAATCATAACTTTTGATGATCCAAATGATACTCCTGAAATAAGAACAGCAAGAGCTATAAAAGCTTTACCAAATTTATTAGATATAGCAAATGACCATTTAAATCCTGATGCTTTACGTTCTTTATTAGGCGAAGCTAGAGGAAATGACAATATAAACAGTTATGTAAATCCAGCAACTATGTCTGAGTATAACGCATTTGCAGGGCTACTAGAAACAAAAATGAGTACTGGAGATAATTTAATTGACCCCACAGATGAAGCTTTGATAAATAATTTTTGGTCTACGGTAGGCACAAAATTTATAGAAATTGATGCTTTAATTCAATCTTTGTCTGGTGATCCAGAAGAAGTTGCAGCAGCAGCAGAAAGATTAGAAATGAGTTTAGCAGATATTTATAATTTAAAAAATTCTTTTTCATTCAGAACTAGAGGAGTGGGTGATAGTAGTCCATTTCCAGGCAGACCTTAAAGGATAAAATAAATGGCAAACGAAGTTAGATCAGTAACTTTACCTAATGGGCATACATATACTAGTGTTCCTGATAGTGTATCAGACGCAGAGGCGTGGGATATTTGGCAATCTGAAAATAATGAAAATGAAGAACCAAGCTACCAATCCGGTAGTGCTCCAGTTATTACTTCTACAACAGAAGAAATTGATGAAGTGCCGCGCAGTTTAACAGGGCCGACTTATGAAAAAGACCCTGACTATTTAAAAAATGTTAAAATAGATTTTGGTAGAATATTTGCAGATACTAAAGCAGATTTAACTAGACTAGGATTATATGGTGCTACTAGACTAGGAAAGGCTGCGGGAATGATAGATGATGAAACAGAAAAAGTTTTAGAAAGTCCTGAATTAGCTGCTGCTATAACAGAAAGAGCAGCCGAACCAATAGCCAGAGTTATAAATGAAGACGTTAGAACTCTTTATGATTCTGAAACTGGTAGAATATTTCCTATGGATACCGCGCCCGGTACAGTAGCAGAAATTGGAACCTATATGTATGGGGGCGTTAAAATTTTTAAAAACCTACCTGATTTACTATCTAAATCTAAAGTATGGCGTAATAATTTTTTTAAAAGTACGGCTTCTGGTATAGGAATAGATCAACTTTTAACTAATCCAGATTATAATGTAAGCAATGCAGTAGAAGAAGCTTTAGGCGAAGAAGCATCTAGAGAGTGGAATAATTATTTATTTTTATCAGCAGATAAAGATGATTCTGAATCTGTAAAAAGATTAAAGCTTATTGGTGAGGGCGCTTTAGTTGGAGCATTAATAGATGTTATAGGCGGTGCAAATACATTTAGAAGATATATAAGAAATAAATTTAATAAAACTCCACAAGAGCTTACAAAAGAAGATAAAGGTACATTACTTGTTGAATATCTTGAAGAACAAAAAAATGTAATTAAAAGTTCTGATGATTGGAGAGGAGACTATCTTCCTTCTGCACAAACTAGTAGAGATGATATATTAGAAGACGCTGCTGCTATTAGAAATTTACAAGAAGACCCAGAATTAAGATTCGGTGAAACTCCGCAAGGCGAAGCACAAATAAAAATGCAACAAAGCAGCGGTCTTAATAGGTTATTTCGTACTGTTTTTACTTCTAGAGGTTTTTGGACACCTAGAGTTTTTGATGCTTTCAATGATTCTAAATACGCACAAAGAGCAACAGTTAATGAAGCAGAAGTTATTAGTCGCAATTTAAACAACTTATTAAAAAACTTTAATGACCAAGACCCTGATGTTTTAAGTAGAGTTAATAGAGCTTTTAATGAAAAATTAGATAATCCATCTAGTCCTTTTTTAAATCAAATAGAAAATATTGCTAAAAATTATGATTTACCAGACGAACTGGCAGCACAAGTTTTAGAAGGTAGAAAGTTTATAGATCAACTTTCAGATAGATTAACATCATCATCTATGGTAGATGAAGATTTAAAAAGAATAATAGAAGAAAATATGGGTTCTTATCTTAGAAGATCATTTAGACTTTTTGAAGACCCAAATTATAGACCTTCTGATGAAATTAAAAATGATGCTATAAATTTTATATCTCAAAGATATATGAATGAAGGCAGACAGGCTGACATTGCAAGGCAAGCGGCTGAATTAGATGTTAATTCAATATTAGATAAAGGAGATACTGTAGGTTTAGACTATATATCTAATGTTCAAAAATTAAATAATAATATTTTCAAAGGTAAAGAAGATGTTCCTTTAGCTATAAGAAAATTAATGGGTGAAATAGAAAATGTAGATGAGTCTTTTTTAATTACCGCTCAAAAAATGACTAAGTTTTATGAAGACTCTAGATTTTATGACAATCTCCTAAGACTAGGAGAAGGTAAATATATATTTAAAGTTGCTAGAACGCCGCAATCAGATGCTTTGCCAGGTACAGAGGCAGTACCATCTACAGAACCTAGATTTACAGTTACAGAAGATGGTGATGAAATAGTATTTGATACAGATATATATAATACAAGAATAGCTGGAACAGGTTCTCAATTAGATTTTGCTAAAAATGGACAATATGAATACTACACAACACCCGAAATTGCAGGTGCTTTAAAACAAGAACAGGGTACTCTTTCATTTAATATTAAAGGTAGTATGTTAGGAAATTTTATAGATGGTACAGCTAGAAATTTTTTATCTTTAAAAGGATTTTCTCAAAAGAATAAAACTGTTTATAGTATAACAACACAATCAAGAAATGTTCTTGGGGGTTTTCAATTTGGCCCTGCTAATGGTATTAATCCTTTTGGTCAAGAGGCCGTTCAAACATTTAAAACTTTAACAAATCAAAGTTCTCAAAGTAATGAAGCTTTAAATGAGCTTTATCAAAAATATCAAAGACTAGGAATAATAAATACAAACGCTACTATTAATGAATTTAGAGCTTTGTTAAATTCTGGTATGGACGCTGATCAAAATATATTAGTATCATTAACTAATAAATTAAAAGGTTATGGTTTTTTAAAGCGAAAGACTAAAGCAATAACAGACGTATCAGATAAGTGGGTTTTCAATCCTGCCGAATCAGCTTATTTAGGTGTAGATGATTTTTTTAAAGTTATTAATTACAATTCAGAATTAGCTACTTTAAAAAGAGCGCACCCTACAACAGATATAAAAATACTAGAAGCTGAAGCATCCAGAAAAATTAGAGCAACTATTCCAAATTATGATTTTGTTCCCCCAGGAATTAAAGTGTTACGGTATATGCCTTTTGGTAGTTTTGTTTCTTTTCCTGCTGAAATAGTAAGAACAAGTGCAAATATTTATAGGGAAGCATTTAAAGAAATGGCATCTGGTAATGCAGAATTACAAATTAGAGGAGCGCAACGCTTTGCAGGAAGAACGGCTACAGCAGGAGCGTGGTATGGACTACAACAAGGACTATCAGCAGCTTATGGTTTTACAAACGAACAATTAGAAGCAATACAAACAGCAGATGAAAAACCGTGGTCAACAGTATCTCCTAGATTACCGCTTATGATGGATGACAAAATCTATACTATAGATACTCAATTTTTAAATGCTTACGAAACTACAAATGCTCCCTTTGAATTACTATATGAAGAAGTAAAAAATGGAAGCTTAAAAGGAGATAGTTTAGACAAGGCTATAGTAGATGCAGGATTTAAAGCTCTTGGAGATATTATGAGTCCTTATGTAGACCAGCCTATTTTTACACAGGCTATAACTGATGTAGCTTACGCTCTGTATTCAGATGATGGCAGAACTCCAAGTGGTAAAGAGCTTTTTAATCCGGCTACTCCTACAATGGATAAGTTTCAAAATGGTACATATCATATATTAGAATCTTTTGTTCCTACTGCTGCCTTTAGTATGGCAGATATTTTAAACTCTGATGCTATGCTTGAAAAACCTAATGCTTCTACAGGTAAAGTAAGACCTACTAATTTAGAATTAGCAGCTACTTTTTTAGGTATTCGTGTAACAGAGCTTGATCCAGAAATAAGTTTTGGATACAGAGTTTCTGAATTTAATGGAAAAAACAATGCTCTTACAAGACCTCAAATTAACTATGAAAATTCACCTGAAGAAATTGTAGAGCAATACATTAATACTGAAAAACAAAGATATAGAAATACGCAAGAATTTTATCGTCAATTTTTAGCTACTAGAGAACTAATTGGATTGCCTAAAACAGTACAAGTATTATTTGATAGGGGTGTTACTCAAGATGAAATAAGTTCTTTAATTTCAGGAAAATATTTTAATCCTAGACAGCCCCTAACAGATGCTAATTTAGTTAATGTATTTGAAAAAACTCCTTTTGATAAAGACTCTGAATTAAATAGTGTTGGTAAACTATCTACGGCTTTAATAAATGAATATACAAAAATGTTAAACACTAATTTGTATTTTGATACAGAAGAAGAAATAGGTGATCCTAAACCAAAAGAAGATGAATTTATGCAGTTTAATTTAGCTAAAGGCGGTGAAGTATATAACGTACCTCAAGCTCCGGTAGAGCCTGATGAACGTATAGATAAAATGACAGGACTTCCATATAACCAACAAGCCGGAGAAGCTTTTATAGATCAAGAAGATAGAGGAATTAAAATAGATTTTAACAAAGGCGGTAAGGTACTAAGAAGTCTTCAAAGAACCCGTAAAGCTGAAGGTGGTGGTTTTTTTGGTATGCTTGATAAAGCTGTAAAGAAAGGGGCTAAAATTTTAGGGTTTGATGATGATAGACAAATACAAATATCCGCAGATGCTACAGACTTAACTAAACAAATAGCTCCAGATAAAGAAGTTACTTGGACACATCAAGGCAAACCTATAACTACAGACGAGCTTAGAAATTTAAAAACAAATAGAGATAAAATTAGTTTATCAGGAGATGAAGAAACTTTTGATGCAGTTAATCATGCTTTATTTGGTTATGAATCTGCTGAAAGTCCTGTTGCTGCTTTCGCGGGTCAAGCTAAAGAAGTTTATCAAGGAGCCAAGCAAGTTGTAAAAGGCCAAGAATGGCGAACAGAATTAAAAGATATGTGGAATAATAGTTGGGGAATAAAACAAAGGGAACAAGGATTAAGTAGACCAGAGTTTGATATGGCTTTAGCTCAAGCAATTATGAATACTAATAATAAGTTAAAGCGTGGAGAAACTTTAAGGATGGGTGAAGATGTAGTGCTTAATGCACTGGACTTAGCACAAAGAGAGCAAAGAAATACAGGCGGTAAAGTACTAAACAGTCTCCATAAAAACTGTAAATGAAATACTTCACAGAAGATGAATTGAAATGCTCTCATTGCGGCAAGAGCGGAATGAATGAATCTTTTATGAATAAGATAGAAGTACTAAGAGAACAACTAGGCTTTCCTTTCCCTGTCAACAGCGCTTACCGCTGCCCAGAACACCCCATAGAAGCGCGTAAGAGCAGCCCAGGAGCACACGCCACGGGTCACGCAATAGATATTGGAGTTTCTAGAAAGCAAGGATATGCGCTTGTAGAAGCCGCTATGAAGTCTGAAAAATTTAAAGGCATTGGTATCAATCAAAAAGGTAATAGTAGATTCATTCACTTAGATGATATAGAAAACTCACCGACACGGCCAAGACCTACAATATGGAGTTACTAATATGAGAACACTACTTGGGTTAATAATAGCTACCGCACTACTGATCGCAGCCAGTAAAGTATATTCAAATGAACCTACTTATGTAGATGATGTTGCTGCCATAATAAATGATAACTGTGTGGTGTGTCACCGTGAGGGCGGTATAGGCCCAATGCAGTTTGAAAACTACGAACAGATTCGCCCGTGGAGTCCTTTGATTCAACTTAAAGTAGCTAACAGAGAGATGCCGCCCTATGCTTATGATGAAGGCATTGGCATTCAAGAGTTACACGGTGATTGGAGACTGTCTCAAGAAGATATAGATACTGTAGTTGCGTGGGTTAATGCCGGATCAGAGTATGGAGATACTGACGTTGTGGTACAACCTCCGAGTCTTTTAGACCCTGATCAGTGGAACTTCTACGAAGACTTTGGAGAGCCTACATTAGTTATTCCCTCTACTCCAATAGATATTCCGGCTACAGGAAACGATCTCTGGCACAAACATAATGTAGCCAGTGGACTAACTGAGGACAGGTGTATCAAAGCCATCCAAGTTAAGCCAAGAGGAGATGCTAAGAGTGTAGTACATCACGCCAACAGTACTGTTACTGTAGATGGTGAGAGGTACGGTATGCTCACTGAATACGCTATGGGTAAGTGGGGCGAAATAGTACCCGAAGGAGTGTGTCGTACTATTCCCGCTGCTTCTGAGATTGCTTGGGACATTCATATGTTTCCAGGTGGTCTTGGAGCCATAGCGCCCGGAACTATTATTAAAGATAATGTAGTAGAGATAGGGCTGTGGTTGTATTCTCCAGAGGAATCTAAAGAACTTGCTTACGAACAAGACCTGAAGCTATACAGGATTAGCGATCAAGCTGATATTGTTATCCCGCCAAATGGTTATCATATGACACAGGGCTTTCACTCCTTTGATCACCCAGTTCGTATAGACTCATGGCAACCACACGGACATTTAAGAATGAACGCAGCAAGCTTTGAGATATTTTATCCCGATACTGGGAGAACAGAGCAGATCAGTCAGGTATCTAACTGGAGTGCAACGTGGCATCACAGCCATTTGTATGATCCAGACTATGCCCCACTACTACCAACAGGAGCGGTGTTAGTTTTAAAACAGTGGTATGACAACACAGCAAACAACCTTAACAATCCTGACCCTGATATGTGGGTTGTGGGAGGTAGTAGGACAGGAGATGAAATGACTCACGCGTGGATAGCAGTAACACATCTTGATGAAGAGAAGTATCAAGAACTTATAACTGAAAGAAACAACAAGAGGTTGATAGCCCAATGAAACACTTAATATTTACAGCTTTACTACTGACAGGCTGTAGCAACTTCGGAGCGCCTAGTGGAATGTCCTTACACTTACAAGAGTACCCCCAATTTAATTGGGTAGATCAAAATGTTTTTATGATGAATGTAAGAACTTGTAGGAGCTTAGATCATTGCGCTGCGGAACAACTATTTAATTAATATAGAAGGTGAATATATGTTAGCTTTATATACAGAAGAACAATTAGGTGCAGCGTATCAAGTGTATGCGCGGGTACACGCCTCTAAAGAAATAGAGATAGTAGACTTTGAAACATATAGAAGTATATTTGAATATCAATATATGGCTATGACTAAAGCTGATGAAATTTTTGATGGTACATTTGACACAACAATAGAACATTAAAGAGTAACTATTTTATCTACCCGCATATTAGACTCAGCAGTACCAAAACCTACATAAATTTTAGCCCCTTTAAATTTAGATAAGTCCAGCCAATTAACTACTTTAATGTGGTTGTCATTATCTAATACATATTTTTCTTGTACAGGCACTAGTCCTGATTTTTCTATAGGCAACCAAACATCTGGCATATTTCCTAGATTACCTTCTATACTAGGAACAGGCTGTTTGATAAAAATATTTCCATCTAAATCTATTCCTGCCATCCAAACCTTAACGGTCTTACCTATATCTTCTTTTTCTGGAATTATTCTAGCTTCAATTCTGTACTTACTTATAGAGTCTAACTTAGTTCCAGTAGTCTCTGGCACTTCCATTCCTTTAAAACTTCTAGCTATCCAAGCCTCAAAGAAAGGCTCACTCACCATATTATAGGGGAGGCCACAATAACCACCATCGCCCCAAGAAGTTCCCCAACTATTCTGTACTAAGAATTTCTGAGCCTCATTATTATATCCTACGATCAGCATATAATGACAACCAATTCCTGTAGTATCTGGATCAACTCCACTATAATTATGTTCCTTCCAAGAACCTTTTAAGTTTATTAAAGAAGCAGTAATCATAACAGCAAACCCAACTGGTATTCCTTCATGGAGTGCGGATTTAATATTATGAATTTTTTCAGTACTGCTTACACTATGCCACTGAATTACATTTTCGTATCTATCTATTCTATTATTAAAAGCTTTTTTATAGTCCTCTGAAGAAGGAGCAATGTTATCTTTGGATATGTCATAAGGATAATATTCTTCTGTGGGCATTCCCTGTTTGTAGGCTACATGGTAGGCATTTCTAGTATATAATCCCTCTTCTCCTAAACGATTCTCATAAACCTTAGTAGCGTTATAAAGAAACAGCCGACTTAAATCTATAGGTTTATTATTTCTATTGGCTAATAGCTCACAAGAACTAGCCACTCCGTTTGCTACACAACTTCCTATTGATCCTTGATTTTCTATTTCATAAACGTCTTCTCTCATATCTACAAAGCTAGGTAAATCTTCTGGTTTATAGGGAGAGCGATAAGGAATATCTCTTTGATCCGGTATAGAAGGAATTGTATTTGCTAAAACATATTTGATTTCTTCTGTCATAATTTTTCCTTATCTATTAATAGCTTGCACTTCTTTTTCTAAAAAATAATGTAATCCTTCTAATGAGGAGCAGCCTTCTTTTACTATCTTTTTAATAATAGGAATCTCATCTAAAGAAAAAACTTTATCTATTTCTTCTAAAGGTAAATGACTAAATTCAGATATTATATTTCCATCTCTTGCAATAAATACTCTAAACGAAACAAGATTCCCTTCTTCTTTATTGTTCATACTACCTCCTTAGTCTTCTAAACGCAGACTTTTAAATTGAACAGTTTCTATATTACCTTTGATGCCTCCTTTCATATAAGTAGTAGCTCTTCCTTCAAAAAAGTTTTGATGCTCTACTCCTAGTACATCATCTAACCAACTAAGCGGATTATCTTTTACTTCAAAATTAGGTTTTAAACCTAGCTGTAGTAAACGCCTGTCTGCTATATATCTAATGTACTCTTTCATTTCAGACTTAGTAAGTCCTTGAATGTCCCCCATTTCAAATACTAAATCTAAAAACTTATCTTCTAACTTAACCATTTCTCTACAAGCTTGATATATTTCTTTCTTAAAATCATCTGTCCAAAGATGTATATT
>TARA_R110002167_G_scaffold212980_2_pt1 | contig 11256 bp, 7 predicted proteins | sample TARA_R110002167 | Tara Oceans TARA_R110002167 (sample SAMEA4398238) | marine metagenome | biome: Polar Biome; feature: [MES] marine water layer (ENVO:01000295) within the mesopelagic zone...; material: water (ENVO:00002006), including particulate matter (ENVO:01000060) such as...... | reverse complement strand
AATGCTTTTGGTCTATTATACTTTGAAACGTACTTATCTTTTTCTCTTGATCTCCCTTCGCAAAAAAAGCTAGGGAAGACAAGTTAAAAAAAGAAATCGACGAAGGAGATTCACGAGTTCCAATTTAAAAAAATAAAAAAGACACGAGCTAAACAAACCCGCCCGAACGCCCGCCATGCCTTTCGGGCAGGTACCCGTTTCGGTACGCCCGCCTGAACGAATTCATTCGGGCAGGGGCGGGTGTACGGCTCAGTCGCTATATTCTAGAAAGTATTCTAACTATTAAGACCGCTTTGAAGTTCTTGTAACATTATACTGTTCAACAAACTGTATTGCGAGCCCTCTAGAATATGGCCGCTCCCCTCCCCTACCTGTCCGCCGGAGCCCTTTTTGGCGTAGGAGGATTGTTTTACCAAACCGACGCAGGAGGTTCATGAATTCCTTTAGAAAACAATCAAGAAGCAATGAACTAAAATTCTCTTAGGCCCAAACCCTTGAAATGAGCTTAATCATTTAATTCTAATATTATTTGTTCAAAACTTTCTAACCCTGAACGTAAGTTTTCAATTATTTCAGAAGCTATTATATCCGGTTGAGGAAGATTATCCATGTCAATTAAACTCTCATCTCTTATCCATGAAATATCGAGGCTAGTTTTGTCTCTATTCGTGATTTCTTGAAAGCTATATTTTCTCCAACGGCCGCTAGGATTGGCTTCACTCCATGTTTCTTTTCTTTTGCTTAAATCGGCGGGATTATAGGCTGCTATAAAATCTTTTAAATGCTCGAATTTTAAAGGATATTTTTTTGGAGTATGATGTACGTTCGTCCTATAATCATAAAACCAAACATCTTTAGTTTTAGGTTCTGTCAAATTTTCATTCTTTTCGAAAAATAAGACATTTGATTTCACACCTTGAGCATAAAATATACCTGTTGGAAGCCTTAATACTGTGTGAAGATTTAAATCTTCCAAAAGTTGTTGTCGAATTATCTCTCCCGACCCACCTTCAAATAATACATTATCTGGTAAAACAACAGCTGCTCTACCTTTAGTATCTAGCATTGACACTATATGTTGCAAAAAAGAAAATTGCTTGTTGCCACTAGTTACCCAAAAATCATTTCTCAAAAAATAGCCTTCTTTTTTAGCTTGTTTTTCATCAATAGTGGGTATATCACTACTACTCTTTCCAAATGGTGGATTTGCCAAAACAATATTTACTTTTTGTTCCGTCGCAAATTTAAGACTGTCAGTTACATGAATATCCGGGGTTTCTTTTAAATCACCAATGCCATGCAAATATAAATTCATTAGGCAAAGCCGAGCAGTTGATTTTTCTATTTCCCATCCATGAAATGTCTCAAACTTAATAAATTTTGATTGCGTTTTAGAGATATCTGGAAATGTCTCAAGGTACTCTAAGGCACCAAGAAAAAACCCACCAGTACCACAAGACGGGTCAGCGATAGTCTCACCAGGTTGGGGTTGTAAACATTCAACCATAGCTTTGATAACAGGTCTAGGAGTGAAATATTGACCGGCACCACTACTTTCTGCATTTTTTTGAAGAAGTGATTCATAAATTTCACCTTTTATATCTATTTTGGTTGTTGTCCAATCCTCACCATCTATTAAACCAATAAGCTTTTTTAGCTTTACCGAATCGTGAATCTTATTTTGCGCCCCATCAAATATCTTCTCCAACATTCCGCCTGATTGTGCCAGAGTCTTTAAAATCTGCTCATACAGTTCCAAAAGACCGCCCCCTTTATTGTTAACCAAATCTTTCCAATTACAAATTAGCGGTAAATTGTACTTAGCACTATTTTCATCGGCCATCTTCAGAAATAACAAATAAGTAAGTTGTTCTAAATAGTCATTATATCCTAATCCATCATCACGTAGAGTATCACAGAAAGACCAGATTTTTTGTACAAGTGTGTTTGTTTTCATAATATTCAACTTCCTAAAACTAAACCAACATCAGCAAGCCAGTTATAGTTGTCATCTTTAATTTTTTCTTTAACATAATTCCTAACTACCATAGTATAAGGCTCACCTGGACGAGTAAATTTTGCTAACTGTAAGTAGCAATCATCAATTTTCTCATCTCTTCTTATAGGATCGTTTATATTATTTTTTATATAGTTATGTGCTTTGCTAACCACAGTTTCACAATTCGCCCAAACTTTTGTTCTTCCTCTGTTTAAAGGGCTATGTTTAAGACCATAGTATTTGATAGAAAGTATAGCTTTTTTATGGAATAGCGGGTTATCATCTTCATTATAAGTTGGATAAGGTTCTCCATTTTTATCAAAAGAAATTAATGTAACGTCTCTAGGTTTTATTGGATCTAGTAGCATTGGTCTTTCACAATCACAATCTGAATCTTCGGGTTGTGCTATGCTATCTACATCTTCTAATGGAAAGTAGTTTCCCTTCCCATAAACTTCAATGTTTTTTTCAAACCTTTCTCTTCTTTGTTTATTTACAAGTGAGCCTGCGAATCTAAAATTCTTCCATGAATAAGAAAGCCACCAATATCCATCTTCCCTTAATACTAATCCGTCCTCATTCTTAGAATTTGCCTTTGGGCGATAATGTTCAATTTCCCATTCACTTGAATTTTCTGGAGCTTCGGAATACCAACATTTATGGCCCGATAATTTAGACAGAGCTGGATATAATTCCCTCCAAAAATTGTTTTTGGCCCAATATTTACTCCGATTGGCAGGGTTCATATCTCTAATTGAATCTAAATGTGATTCAGCTTGAGCAACCCAATTATCAAAACTTCCAATTTGATTACCATCCAATCCATCAAATATTTCTCTGATATTATCTATCGGTATTACTCTCATTCTTCATTCTCTTTTTTCATTAATTGCAATACTCGTTGTGCGGCCTTTTTACTCTGGTCTAGTAATAATTGTTTTTCATCTTCTGTGAAATCGACTTTCTCGAATGCTTCAAGTTTTGACATTTCGGACAAATACTCCTTAAACCATTTGTCTTCAACTTCTTCATAGAAGCCATGTTGTTCTAATTCAGCTTTTAGTTTGTGGTATTCGTCATAATCTTGAGTGTTCAGGGTTTCCCTCATTATTCTGCCCTGTAAGTATCTTTTCCTATTTAATTTTATTTGGGTTTCCTTATCTAGTATGGTTGGAAGGCCAAACATTTCGCTTGTTAAAATACCCGCAACACCCATACCTTTTGGACTTTTATCTGGTTCAATGGCCTTATTTAATGATTTACTCATTAATATTTCAAATTTTCCTTTTGGTAAATCGTCATAGACTTTTGCTCCATTAGTAGCTACCTTTCCGAACATTCTTACTTGTGATTTTTCCATACTTCCTATAACCAGAGGATCATGGGTGTTAATGAGAACCTGAGTAGTGCTATCTTCTATTTCAACCTCCTCTTCACTATCAACATTTTCTAACTTATCCTTGGATTTAACAAGGGTCTTTAAATAATACAGGTAATCATACTTCCACAAAGGATTTAAATGAGTGTCAGGTTCATCAAGTAAGATTAATGACTCATCTTCTCTAGTAAAAATCAAAAGCCCAATTACAGTCAACAACTGCTGTTCACCTTCACTCAACTCTTTAAAAGTTACCTTGCCATCTTTTCTTTTTTTAACTGTAACTTTCACTTCTTCCAGCATATCAGAGATGTACGTGCTTTCTAATGCTTTAAATAGGAAGGTGTTACTTGGTTTTTCATTATTAAAATCAAAATAGTTTTTGGCAAACTTTTTAAGTTGTTTTTTATCTTTAATAAATAAATAGAGTCTATTTCTAGTTTCTTTTCTTCTGAAATCTACTTTAACTTTCTTGGTTTCATAAATAGGGGCAAAAGAATGATCCCACAGAACCGATAGGAACTCTTTAACCAAACCATCAGCGCCCCAAAATCTTTCGTCACCACCTTCATTTTCCCACTTAGACTTTTTCAAAACGAATAATACAGACTCTAAATCTTCAATTCCAAGCACATCTTGTAAAAAGGCCTTCGATTTTTTTTCAATCCTAGGTAAAGCAAAAAACGCTAAAAGCACAAAAAAGCTATGGATTTGTTTAACATAAAATAGCCTCCGTAAATCGTCTAACTCATCTATTTCAAAGTCAGACTTTATTATTTTGTTATAAAAAATTTCTTGATGGTCCCAGAAAATTTCATCCAGTCGATTGCTAACTCCTGAATAATAGGTAAAAACATACTTAGGCAAATACATCCGCTTACCTTCCTTACTAAAGAAGAATTTGAAAGTTGGCTGTTTTATTTCACCATCTATATGAATATTATATGATTTGTCTGTATAGTCTATTGTAATGTTTCTGCCATTACATTCATATTGAATCCAAAATTTAAAACTTGGGTACTTCCTTGAAGAGTCCTTGCTTAAATCTAAATGCTTAAATATTAAAACCAATGCCTCTATAAAATTTGACTTTCCAGTTGCATTTTCTCCAAGTAAAACCGTGTTCATTTGATTCTCATCGATATCGATACAGAACTTCTTCAAATTTTTGAAATCTTCTATGTAAACCTTATTTACTCTCATTTAATTAATGATAAAACACCTTTTTCAATTTCTTCAATTTGATTATAAACCCTTTTTAATTCTGAGTAGAAGGCTTCAATGTCATCTTTATGAACACTTTCTTTCCAAACATCCTTCGCGCTCATTTTCTCTTCTTTTGAGCTCTGCAAAACCTCAATAATTGACAAATTTTTTCTAATCATAGGTTTTTTCTTTAAAGATAATTTTTGTTTTAGCTTTTGCTCGATCAAGAAAGTCTTCTTTTCTTGAGCAATTCTGGTTAGCATTTCAAGTACAGAATTGTCATCCTCGTCTTGTTGAACTAGTGAACCACTAAAAGCTTTTTTCCAAATGCTTTGGCGTAAGATTTCAGATTGTTTAAGAGAATTTTTAATGGTATTCTGAATATTCTTAATTATCGAGAATTGCGCATCCAATTCCTTGACAATTTCTGCTTGTTCTCTTTCACTTGGCACAGGTATAAAAACTTCTCTTATGTTACCCATAGAAATAGAACCTTGGGCGGTAGCCTTAGAATGTGAGCTAATTTCAGAGAAACCATAAAGTGATGACAAGTAATGCTTTACAAATCTGTTATTCAAACCTTTGTCTAATTCTATCTTAGCAACATTTGGACCTAGAAAATATTCATTCTTTTCAGGCACAATCCCCATATTTCCTAAACCTGCACCAACAAAAACCATTAAAAGTTCACCGCCATAGATTCGAGATCTTGGTAATTTTTCCATAACTTCTCTATCTACATAATCAAAATTTCGTGGTAAAAACCCTTCTTTAGATACGTTTTGAGCCTTTACAACGGGTATATCTCCCTTTTCCTTATATTCAACATATTTGGTAAACTCAAAACCTGCAAGCTTGGTTACGAATGCCATATTACCCAGTTTATTCCATTTCCATTTGTTGGGTAAATCTGTTAACTTATCAATTTCGTTTTTCTCTACCCTCAATCTTTTTGTTAGCTTAGGCTTTGTAGGTCTACCTTTTGTTTTATTTGAATTTTTCCATTCCGCAAGCTCTTTTTTCCATTTTACAATTTGTTCATTATAAACAAGTTGTCTTTTCTTTTGAATATTTTCAATTATTTCATGGTCTAAATTTTCCAAATTCTCGTCACGCCATACTCTTGTGATCGCACCTTCAAAAGCGAGTTTTAATATAATTTGATTAAATATTGTTAATTGTTTTTGGGTATGATTTAAGGTTTCAATTCCTTTATCTAATTCACTAAGTAATTCTTCTAACTTTGAAACTATTTTATATTGTTCTTTTTGGGGCGGAACAGGAATAGGTATTTGAGAAAACTTGTTGGCCGATAATTCTAGAAAAGTTGTTCCGCTAGCCATACTTTCTGCTAACTGTTTGGCTGAATTTAGGTAATGATAAACATAGTCTGGATATAGAGACTTTGTAGGAATTAAATTCTTAAACCCTTGATTCGTAGACAATTCATTTTTGGCAATGACAGTATAGCCAATTGGAGCCCGAGAGGAATAAAGTATACTACCTTTGGGTATAATCTTAGCGGATGATTCGTCTAGCCCATCTTGGGTAATAAATTTTTTCCCACTAGAAATAAACTTGCCTTGATAACCAGTTAAATCCGATGGGGAGACCCATGGTATATCGCCACCCCAATACCTTCTTTCGCGGGTAGATGGTGTTCCCCCGCTAGCAACAATTCCTAAACTACCTATTGTCGACCAAGACCAAGAACTAGGTATGGGATATTTTTCAAATTTTTTACTCAAAATCGCTAGCTCAGTTTAATTTAGAAGGTTACTTAAAGTAGTAAAAATAACGATTGGCATAAAATTAACGCTATATTTTGGTGCTTTTATTCCATTCATGCTTCCTATTCCACACACATTGCCATCCCTCCTACCTCGGGTCGTGTAAAAAGTGTTCCATTACCTTTTCAGAAGAAAGTTTTTAGAAAGAAAATGGGGTAAGACTTAAAACAAGTTCGGTCTTTTTATAATAATGTTATTTCGCATTTTTATTGCTTGCTTTTCAGTAAACATACATCTACATGCCGAGTAATCCATAAAATTGTTATAGTTAGACTTAGCACCCTTTTTGACTGCTCTATTTTTTGGTGGGCACGAAGTGCGACTTAGGTCTGAGCATTTTTTTTGGGGAGGGGTGTCGTCTATCCCATCGTCTCGCTTAAATAGTGCTATGAACCTATTACAACTGCCCGTTTTCCCCCATATATGATAGAGCCCCAGCCAATGACCGGTCTCATGGGTAAGAACGTGCGTGCCCAAACCAATATCACGAAAATTTAACTTAACCATTTTACCATCTATATTTGTGGCATTGCCATCATTGCCTATATAAACATTCAAATAATTCTCAGTGTCAATTAACTTGCTTTTGGAAACCAAATCTTTATTGTTTTCCGGACTAAAAACTCGGATTACCCCCTTATGTCCATCCTGCTGGAATACAGTGTCTGCCAGTTGAAACTCTATATTTGGATTTCCAACTATTGACTTAAAAGTGCTGTCGATTTCGGACATATCATTTTTAGCAAGGAAAGCGAGATTTAAATCATTCAATTCGTTTTTTATAAACTGGTCGCTAATGTTGTCTGTTGTATGAGGACTCTTATCGTTTGATTCGTATATCTTGCCCGAATAGATAACATGAAATACGACAGGTATTTTAATAGTCCTGTCATCATCTTGAGAATCCTTTACCTGCGAATAAACTGTGAAGGATGTGCTTATAAATAGTAGGGTAAGTACTATGTCAATTATTTGTCTTTTCATTTTGTCTTACTTTTAGAAATATTGATTAACGGAATGTCCCACCCTAGTCTAAAGAAAACACGATGACCATTGGGGAAAGTTTCATTACCATCCGTTGAGGTTATTTTTCTTAGTTCTGAGGTATATTGATATCCCAAACCAAGTGTTAATGGGGAATTTTTTAAGCCATAAGTTATAGAGCCGCCGGGAGAAAACACTTGACCAAATTCTACTTTGTCAGGTAATGTTGATGTTTCGTCATTAACTCTAAAATTTAACATGGCACCTACATCTAATAGTTGAGCAAATACCCCAATTGATGGTGTATTTTCTGGTCTTTTAGGACGATCATCTTTTTTACCCTTCAATTTCCAGGTCAATTCAAATCCTATTGGCAATGTTATTCCAGATACAAACCCATTATTGCTATCCAGTGATTCATAACTCACAAAATAACCTGGTTGTGCAGTTATAGATAATGTACTCGCATATTCCCTTTTATTGATAAAACTAACAGGTGGTGCAACATGTTTTTTAATGATTTCTTTAACAGCATCTGAATCTTCTGAATTTATTACATCTGAAGCAAAAGAGGCGTACTTATTTAAATCTGCAATAACCTCTTCATAACCTACGTTACCACTAAATAATTTTTCAAGGATTAAAAATGTATAGTGCAGAGAGTTTCCATAGTCCTTTTTACGAGCATTATCATAGATTCTAAGAACATTATCCGTTAAATCTAAATAACCATCCAACGTTGAATTATTGATATTGACTTGGACAATTACTTTAGTTAATATCTTCATGTATTCGATGTAATTATCTTCAATATTTTCTTTTACAAGGTTTGCTCTAAAATCTCTAATTTCCACTAGAGAAGTAAGTAGTGCCTTAAATGTTGTTTTTATTTTCTCTAATTGATCACTTGAAATTGTGTTTGATAAAGGAGTCGAAAACATTTCTTTAAAGAAAGCGTTGTCACTCTGATATATTAGTCCTGCAAAATAATTCCATTCTTTATCAGTATTTAGCTGTTTAAATTGTTCAAAATTAATCCATGGGCTTTTCTCTGCTTCTTTTGGTGTTTTCTTGATATCAATTAAGTTACTCTGGAAAACATTAATACCGTGAATGATAATCCCAATTTTCTCATGCAATTCTCTAGTGGAATTATCAATTGCCAACATTGAGTCCTTATAATATTTAAAATCCATATAATTGAAGAGATCAACTGGATGGTAATTATTTATTAATTTGGAACTTAAATCGGCTGAAAGTTTTAAGCTTTCATAATACTGGCTAGTTTTAATTTTAGTGACATTTGCCATATTTAATAGCTTTAAACGATTTTCTATATCTGCAATGGAATCATGATTATCAATATGGTGTAATAAATTATCAAGAATCAATTTTAAATCTTTATTAAAAACTTCCTTGAATTCGTCACCTAATTCAGGAAACTTTGTTGGGTCCATGCTTTTTAATTTTTTATACGTGCTAGGAAATATAATTTCTAATTCGCCTACCTTACAAACTGTGGCTTCAAATGTTTGCATGTATGTTATTAGCTGTGCTTTTTTAAATTCTTCAGCTATATATTTTACTATTCCATCCAAAACTTTTGTTTGCAAATCTGCGTCCATTGCTGAACTTCCTGAAATGAGTCCAGGTATAATGCTCAATGCTCCGACACCTGAATTATAACTACTTGACCCGGTTAATTCCAATTGTGCTTCAACATACTTATTATATTTATCAATAGCAGTTTTTACAAATGTGATGTCCAATTTAGTTGATGTAGGTTTAAATGGTGAATCAACAAAACTAATTGCATTTTTAATTTGTTCAAGTTCGGTTGAGGTCAGCTTTATATTACTATCATTGTGTAGATGAATGACAGATTGAAATTGTGCATTATCAGTCGTATTGAAAAATTGTGCATCATAAAATGCGTTTTGTGCAATTGCATTTACCGTGAGGAACATCACATATATTATTATTGATTTTCCTTTCATAATTAATTGATTTTAGATCCAAGTAGAATTTTTGACCCAGAAGGAGTTATAGAATAAATTTCGTCATTTTCGACGCGGTATGAAGATGTTTCAAATTGCAATAACCCATAGTTAGCATCATCAAATGGAATTATATATTTACCAACTGAGGTATTACTTTCAATATCAATAACCTCGTTGTTTTCAGAAATTAATATTGTTTTATTCAGAAAACCATAAAGTGGAAGTTTTTTATATATATCAGGTAAATTAAAATTGTTTGGTTCGATTTGTATGTTTGGAATCGACATCGCCAATTCATAAAATTTCAAATCATTACTAATTTTTTCAAATCTTCCTTGTTCATTAAATAACATTTGACGAATGACCAAACTATCGTTAACTACTTCGATTTTATCCTTATAATAACGTTCTCCAGCATCATAATAACCTGCTTTTATCTCGTTAATTCGGGTATACTTATCTGGATGTGTTGTTGTCGCAGTTTCATTCCCAAAAATCTCCAAGGCCGCTTTAGTCTCTTCAATACTTGCTCCCATTAACCGCATTTGAAAACCAGAATATCTGTCAGCTTCCAATTCATGTATTTTCGATTCCCATATAGATTTTAGAGGATGTCTATAAAAATGATGTGCTATTTCGTGAAAGCAGATACTTTTTACTGAACGTATCGAATTTGTAAGGTTTACTACAGAATCAAAAAACTTTTGATTATACGCAAAAACTCGTCTTCTACAATTTTTACTAATGATAGCAAATGCACCAAATTGATTTGTGGCTCTAATTTGAATATCGGAATTAGGAAATCCAATGTCAATTAAAACAGACTGAATTAGACTATCATAAGATATATTGTTAACCATAACAAATGGGATATCTTTTAATTGAGATCCGGTATAACTACTATAAAGTTCTATATCAAGTACTTCTTCAGGTTGACCCTTAGGTTTACAAGAATAAGATAATATCACTATCAAACTGAGGAGTGTAATTATTAACCTCATAATTATCATTTTTAATTAATAACCTAGTACTAAAGTAAAACAACACACTCAAAATAGGGTGCTAATAGGCTTTTTTTTGGCCCATTAAGCAAGGTTTAGTCAAGCTCCTCAAGTTTTACAATTTGGACATTATCAAGAGCCTTCCATGTCATTTTTGATAATGGGTGATCCAAACTTTTCAATTCAGAAATTAGGTAATCCAACTTTCTCGCATGTAGTTCAGCTGGATAATCATCGGAATAATACAGCCATCCTGAAGGTGTGGCCAATTGCTTAATCCAACTGTCAAACCTTTCTCGTAGAACAGGATTTCCTTGAATTAGATTTAATGTGTTTTCAAGATCTTGAATTAGGTAATTCATAATTTGTTCCTCACCTACTATTTCGCTGAATGCATTTCTTTTCAGATTTTGTTGCAATATCGCGAGATTATAGACTTTATATTCTTGCGGAAGACCCTCAAACTTTAATTTATTATTCTCATTTTCAAATAACTTATAATCAGGGTTTACAGGAAATGCTTCTATTGAATCGGGATAAAGAGCTCCAATCATTTCTGCTCCTACACTAGCATCTATATAGTCCCTTAGCGTTAATTTAGAAAAATCTGTTGGAGCGACATAAACATATTTTGAAATGCTATTGGATAAAGAGTCCGATTTTAAATCACTACTCAAAAATGCATAGTTTCCGAGCGTAACAGTTCTATCATAGTTATTTGAGCTAAAAAACACAGTATCTCTTTCTTTTAGCACAGAAAGTTCCTCTTTCATGAATCCATAGTCTATTGGCGAAAAAACATTTGTACCCTTTTCTAGGGCTGCCTTTATCTCATCACTTCGTACTAATTTGATACTGTCCGAAACAATATACAATGAGTCCTGTTGGCTGTTGGTTT
>TARA_R110002167_G_scaffold254359_3_pt1 | contig 11282 bp, 14 predicted proteins | sample TARA_R110002167 | Tara Oceans TARA_R110002167 (sample SAMEA4398238) | marine metagenome | biome: Polar Biome; feature: [MES] marine water layer (ENVO:01000295) within the mesopelagic zone...; material: water (ENVO:00002006), including particulate matter (ENVO:01000060) such... | reverse complement strand
GGCAATATGGAACGCTACAGTTGGTCGATCGACGGTTTGGAGTTTGGCGACAGCACTCCGGTTTATATGCGCAAAGGAGAGCGTGTTCGCGTCATTCTTCAAAACGACACTATGATGACCCACCCTATGCACCTGCATGGCATGTGGAGCGATGTAGAAAACGAGAATGGAGAGTTACTCTCGCGCCAGCACACAATTTTGGTGCATCCAGCGCAGCGTATTAGTTTTCTTGCCACGCCCAAAGATGCTGGTCAATGGGCTTGGCACTGCCACCTGCTTTTCCATATGGACGCGGGAATGTTTCGCAAGGTAATTGTGTCATGAATAATATTTATATCGCTAGTGTATTTTTTCTATTCGCCAACAACTCCATTGCGCAAGACAGTCATGTGCACGATCCAGTTGTAACTCAAGCCCCGGCTCCAACGGCTAGCACTACGCAGCAAGATCGCTCCGCTGCCACGGCAACTGAGCCACTTGACCAGAGCCCTTCCTCGATGCCTATGGATCATAGCACCATGGCTATGCCGACTGATCAACTTCCTACCGAAGCACGGGACCCCCACGCTTACTCTGCAGGGTTTACCCAGGCGGAAGGCCCATACACATTGCCGCCCGCGCAGCGTCTAGTGCTAGCAGATGAACACTCTATTTCATCTCTACTTGGTAATGGTGTTGAATATACCCCGGATTCAAAAACTGGAAACTATGAGTTACAAGCGTGGTATGGCACCTCCTTCAATAAACTCGTCATCAAAACCGACGGTGCATTCACAGAGAATGATGAGTACGAGAACGAGACCGAACTACTTTGGGGGCGCGCGTTTGCACCTTTCTGGGACTCACAACTTGGCGTACGGGTCGACTCGCGCAGCGAAGGCAAGAATCAACAATGGCTCGCAGCAGGCGTGCAAGGCCTAGCACCTTACTGGTTTGAGCTCGATGCCACGGCCTATTTGGGAAGTGCAGGGCAAACTGAGTTTGTATTCGATTCCGAGTACGAACTGCTAATAACACAGCGTTTAATTTTGCAGCCGCGGGCTGAATTCACCGTACGCGGTAAAAGCGATCCCATAAACTTACTAGGCAGTGGTTTCGCTAACGCCGCGCTCAGCCTCCGACTGCGCTATGAGATATCGCGCCAGTTCGCTCCCTTCATCGGCGTAGAGACGGAGAAGAGTTTCGGAAATACTGCAGACCTCATTCGCACAACAGGCGAGAAGGCTAATGAATCACGCTACTTCGCAGGCGTAAGATTTTGGTTCTAAGTGCGAAACCACCACAACGTTATTAACTCGAGGATTGAGATATGAATATTGTACAGAAACTAGCCCTAGCGAGCAGTGCAGCCTTATTGATTAGCGTAAACACCCACGCTCACGAAGCGTCCGAGCATATGAAGGACGCACAGAGCCCAGATTGTGCCGCTATGGCTGAAATGGATCACGAAAAGATGGACATGAATGATCCTGTAATGGCTGCAATGATGAAGCAGTGTATGGCTACCGACGCACATGGGGAAGTTGCCGCAAGCGGCGATGCGCATGCAGAACACAATGCCGCGGCCGCAAACACCGAGAGCCATGCGGAGCACAGCCACGACGCAGCTGCGCCAGTGACTGCAGCAGCAGTGGTTGAGGAAGCACATCAACACTGATAGAACTATGTTCTGGCCGTTTTAGGGGGCAGATCGATTGCCCCTTCCCGCTTAGATTTTTATTGAAAGGAAATTGACTAATGCGCACAGGAATTTTAATCGTATTGGCATTTGTAGCAGCGAGTATTTTTATTTTCTCCGGATTATACCCAATGGGCGCAGATTCTCCACATTTCCGAATCACGACGTGGGCACTGGAGGTCTTGCGAGAGCGCTCGATTGCCCGCGCTTCTTCAGGCATTCAAGCGCCAGCGGATCTCGACTCTGCCGACCGCTTGTTATCGGGCGGAGCGGACTATAATGACATGTGTGCAGGATGCCATCTTAGCCCTGGAGTGGACTCAAATGACCTCTCCATGGGACTGTACCCTGTCCCGCCTAACCTGTCGAACCACACACACGCAACTCTTGATTCGAACGATGCACTTGCACGCAGCTTCTGGATAATAAAGCACGGTGTCAAAATGTCAGGTATGCCTGCGTGGGGCATGGGGCACGATGACGAGCGGATATGGGATATGGTCGCATTCCTTGAACGGCTGCCTGACTTAAGCCCTGTTCAGTATCAAATCCTCACCGCGAGGGCGCCCATGCGATCAGAGGAAACACATTGATCAGTAGAATCTCTTGCGTAGTTCTCGCTTATTAGGCTTATCTTTCCATTCATCGGTATCAGCCAGAGACAACTTAACTTCTGCAAAATTTTTCCAATACCAACTTAACTTCAGATTCGAAATTGGAAATTGGAAATTCGGATTGAATCGCCGGAAGTTCATCTCTCGAAAGTATCGCATGCGCAGGGGATTCGGACTCACAAAGCGCACAATCGATTCACTCGCCTAGGTGAATCACCAACAATTAGGGCCTTTATAGAAACAGTCGACAGGGCAACACTAAAGCTTTTCATCTATTGTCAGGATATCCACACATAGAACAAACGATTTATAACACCTGTTTCGATGGACGCTTAACGTCCGATGTCTCGATGCCGCAATATTTGGATCTCCGGATATAGTAAGAGGTATCTGATAATCCTTTTTCGCGATACATCTCCTTGATCTTATCGGACAATTACTCCACTCCATCCCGGCGAGTCTTATAGTTGCTAGCCCCTCGTTTCGAACTCGATATGATTAGGTATGTCGAAGTTGAATCCGCAATATGATTGGGTTACTCTGGCCGCTTAATTACAGATCAAGAATCAACTAAAGGATCTTCGAATGAACTTCATTAGAACTGTATGGTCAGCTTTACTAATGGTCTTTCTCAGCATGCATACTGCCAATGCACAGTCTGACGACGCTCAGACTATTAAAGCTTTGCTTGAAACCGTTGCAGCGTATATGCAGGCAGGAGATATGGAATCACTGGGTGATGTTTACGCGCCGGGACGCGGAGTTCACATAATCGAGGGTTCAGGTGTAAATCACGGCTGGGACGATTACAGAGACAATCATTTGGGTCCTGAACTGAATGCCTATAAGAATTTCACTTATAAATATTTGGCAATTGAACCTGTTGTGAAAGGCGAATTTGCTTTTGTGGCATTGCGCTATGAATTGACAGCAGACACCGATTCTGGCCACATTGAAATGGAAGGTCGGGGCACCACCGTACTAGAGAAAATGGAAGGACGGTGGCGCATTGTGCACACTCATACATCTGGGCGTCGTCGAAATTGAATTGAAAAATAGCGTAAATCTAACGACGTTAACGTATACGTTAACCCTTCAATTTTTAACACTAGTTTATTTTGTTCAATGATTTTTAAAGTGCCCCCCATAAGGGAGACACCTCTAAGCTAGAGTTTGCCAGTTTATGCCTACAATCTTTGCGACAAATTCTCTAGCCTTTCATAGACCCACTCGTCGTGAAAATCCAAATGCCAAAGTCACGACATCCCCGGATTTAAGGAAGAGCCTCAAACAGATAAGCGTATGAAACTTCCTACGGAACGAACCAATAAATCATTCTACAGAAATTGAGAAATTCGGCGGGGGATTAGGTCAGGGCCATAGTCGTTCCGCATCTGAAGGGGAAGCCCACACACTTGTTTAAACCGCTCCCACGGGCATAGAACACGCCCTGCGGACAAGACTCGCATTCAGCTCAATCCTAAGGTATTCGCACGTACCTTCATTTAATAATTGCCAATTATTGGATAATCCTTCGCTATGCTAGAAAGGAGATTAATGTCAATGCAACTATACCAGCCACGGCGATAAGCTTTGGCCTAGTTGTTCCAGGGTGTATTTATGTGGGTAAAAATACAGTCAGACATTATAGTCGTTTATGTATCAGTCATTGGTCTAGTTCTAATTCTCGGGAGGTGAGCGTTGGCTCCTAAAGACTCATAATTTTCAAAAGCAACATTAACAATCAACAACTTCGACCTAGGTGTTCTTATTATAAACAGACCACTAATAACACCCATTTCAATTGGCGCGTCAGTAACAATGATACTGTGGGCAATCTGCTATCCCTTGATAAGTGTAAGCATTCAATATGCACCCATAATGTTTACTGCTTTTTTTCGAGCAGCCAGTGCAGGCGTCTTTTTAATATTGATTGCATTTATTTTGAAACGACCTCTTCCCCGTGCGAGGAGTGAATGGGCGTATATTTGCGCAGTGGGATTTACGGCAACAAGCATAGGGTTTTGGGGTATGTTCTACGCAGGCAGTCTTCTTTCCCCAGGCCTTGCAACAGTTATCACGAATACACAACCAATTATCGCGGGAATACTAGGCTGGTTCTTTCTTCAAGAGCGCATGGGAAAAATGTCGTTTCTCGGCATTCTATTAGCATTCTTAGGCATCGCAATCATCAGTCTGGACAGCCTCCTAGTATGGGAAAGGCAGTTTATCACTGGCGTTTTCTATATCCTTGCAGCTGCAGCAGGCGTCGCGACTAGTAATATACTACTTAAAAAAATAAATAATAGAATAGACACCCTTTATGCAATGGGGTTTCAACTACTTATCGGATCTATTCCACTTGGAATTCTCGCTTCCAGCCGAGATAATATAAGCACCGTTATCTGGCAGTGGGAATATGTATTGTCCTTGTTCTCTTTATCCATATTTGGGACAGCTGCACCATTTGTCATCTGGTATTGGCTTATGAGCAAAGCCCCACTCTACCAGCTTAATGTTTTCAGTTTCTTAACGCCGATATTTGGGTTAGCGTTCGGTTTTGTATTTTTCAATGAAATATTAAATATAAGACAGTGGGCAGGCGTTTCTTTAGTAATCCTTGCTATCACTCTAGTCTCATTCGTGAACAACAGCACCAAAGCTGCATAGGCCGCATAATAAATCAGAGTTGATTCAAACTCGATCGTCTCCGGGTGACTGTGCGTTGGATATACCGCGGCGACTATTCTCCCTAGCGGAAACCAACGACCAGTAATTCTGAACCAAAGAGGAATTAGACATAGCCTGGTCAGCTACCAGCCTGCATTTGTATAAGACATTTTTCCGAAGATCAGAATTATCTAACCCTATTCTTTAGGACAAGATCCGCATGGACTTCGACTACAAAACCTACAATGGACTCAACGACAGAATTCGGCTCGATTAAACTGTGATTTTCAGACACTTTATTCGTTGCACATCCAATTGCGTAGAATCTATTCTCCACTCTAAGCCTACGTTTTTAAGCCTCCCCCACTTTATAGGTCCTCAAAGCGATTGGCTGCATGAACCATGAGCATAGTTTCATACTCTTCCAGAGAAAGCAGTGACTCAAGCATTTCTTTAGCCGATGGAATATTTGACTGAGCGGCAAGGTAGCGATAGAGCTCAATAACTTGCTCGTGCCGATCCACAATGACATCCATTATTTGAGCCGCATCTAACTTCGCGAACGGTGAGTCACAATGGACATGCTGGACTATTGGCTGCTTATTAATATACTCGTATGTCCAAGTATTCAGCGCGTTCTCATCTCCTGATACTTCGAACTTACTGACGACTTTCATGAGCTTTTCCTCATGGTCAGAAAGATACACTAGAATCATTCTCGCCCTCTCACTGGTGTTCACATCTGAACAATGAGATAAACAGAGACATAGCTGCTCATGAAACATTTTGGTCCAATGTAAAATGTCTTTAAGGGTTTCGACTTGCATACACACCATCTCCAATTTTAAATTTCGGTATCCACGCAGGGGTGGACTTCATGTACTGAATATACTTTCCCCCAAATTCCTCAATTGCCTTATCTTCTTCACGTTTTGCCAAATGCACATACACTGCTACGAGTATTGGAAACATTACTAAAGTTGGAAGTGTGGGCCACTGTAGCAGAAAACCGAACATGATCATGGTGAAGGCGATGTATTGAGGGTGTCGACAGCGCGCGTACCACCCAGATACGGCCAAAGAGTGAGATTGTTGAGCCTTATGGAGAACACTCCAAGCCGAAGACAGCAGGAAGAATCCTAAGATGATTAATATGTTACTAGCGATATGAAACGGATCCCAGTGCGGGTTACCCTCAAAGCCAAAAATCGTGTGTAATAGGTGTCCATTCTCATGAGCAAGAAAATCTACGCCGGGATATCGTTCCGAAAGAAATCCGGAGAAGAAGTATATCGTTAAAGGGAACCCGTACATTTCCGTAAACAAAGCCACAATAAACGCTGAAAAGGCACCAAAACTTCTCCAGTCCATCTTTGTACTCGGCCTAGCAAAGCTGAACGCAAAAAAGATAAATATTGCCGAGTTAATAATTACTAGCGGCCAAAGACCGTAACCGGAATCACCGTGCATTGTGAGGCACTCCTGCTTTTTGTTCCGAATTAGTGATGGTGCTGGTTTTTTGATTTTTCGCTCTCTTTATCTAAACGTCCGCTAGAGTCTTCTCTCTCACTGCTTTTCTGTGCGCCATGGCCACTATGCCCGCCGTGCATAAATATGTGCATGAATGGACACGCCAGTAGGATTAAAAACGGTAGATACTGCCAAACGTGTTGCCTATGCTCCATTAGCAGAAAATAAGTCGCGGCGCCGATAAGCCCTAGCGCCGCCCAACCTTTCGGCGTTGACCAAAATGATAGCGATTTTTCATTCATAACGTCTCTCCTGAAACTAATTGCCAGCTACTGAACTAACGCACTACTTAAGGACAGAGCGTCGGTCTTGTTTCAAAAATTGAATTCTGAACCTTACTAAGACCTATACGGTGTAGGACGACTCACATTCGCCCTTGTAGAAACTAAGTCGACCACTCATAGCGCTTGGCACGGGCTCAATAATTCAGACCTCTCCTAAAAGGATATTAGGTCGTAGGTATAAGACTGGGTGCTATACATGTAAAGAATCAATCCCCACCACCTATTAAATTGATCTTTATCAACTATCAGCCACATTACCCTCAGAACGGTTTTCGACACTTGCTATTGTGCCAGATAGCGCCCAACCTAGTTCTCATTTCTTACATAAAGAATAGCTTTATATTTGAACGGTTATCTATACGAAGATCCGATTTCAGATGAATCGGCATATTACTCTTTCGCTTTGCGTGGACAAAGCCGAGAAAAAATAGACATTGATAAGGACATGACTAAATGAATATAAACGCTAATAAGTTTGCGATCTCTACTGCATTAACATTTTCCATATTCTGGGTTGTATGTTCATTAGTTGTAATGCAAATGCCAGGATTGTCCATGCAAGCAAGTGGGTATATGGTTCATTCAAACATGGCTAACTTGGAGTGGGAAATGTCCTTTTCCGGAATATTCTATGGCTTACTTTTATGGTCGGTAATATCGGGTGTGACAGCCTGGTTACTAGCAACAATATATAATAAATTACTTTAGTTAGTTCCAACTAGAATCTAATAAAATTAGATTATGTCGTCCGTTTGTGTAATAGAAATAGAAGAGATCAGTAAAAACATGTGTTTCTATTTGTTTTATTCCTAGCCTAGACATTTCAATATCTCGTAAATATATATACTCAATTATTAGTAGAATAGGAGATCAGAATGAACAGATTAATTTCAACAGGAATTATCTCACTCGCTTTCTCATTACCAGCGTTTGCGTCGGATCAACCCCCGCATGACAGTCAATCTCAAGATTCCGGGGCTGTAAAATCAAGCGGCATGATAGAATCTATGGGCCATGAGAAAATGGCTATGATGCACGAGCGAATGAAAAATATGCAGGCTAAGATGAGCGATATCAAGGCAGAGCCTGATGTTGAAAAGCGCCAGAAGCTTATGCAGGACCACATGAACGAGATGCAAGATAGTATGGGAATGATGCGTGAGACTATGATGAGTATGAGTGGCGATACAATTACGGCTGACATGAGTGCAGATGACAGAATGAACATGATGCAAAGTCAAATGAACATGATGCAGATGTTGATGCAACAGATGATGGAACACGATTCTCAGAATACCACCAAGCGAAATTGATTCCCTGATTAGATTGCAGCATACAAGTTGTATTCATATGCTTAAGCTTACAGGCGCACTTTCACTGCATCAGTTTTGCTGTAATTTGTGGAGTTTCTCATCTAGACTCTTGCCTTTAATTTTCCGACAACTTATCTAATATATGAATTCTAACGAAAGTAGAACATCACATTATCGAAAAGATAGCCTAACATTGGTCGGTGCGGTTGCACTTGGCACAGGCGTAATGATTGGGGCTGGCATATTCGCCTTAACGGGTCAAATGGCCCAGTTGACCGGTGCCCTTTTTCCCTTAGCCTTTCTTTCAGCTGCGCTGGTTGTCTCGATCAGCTCTTACTCCTACGTTAAAATGTCGAATGCATATCCTTCTGCTGGCGGAATAGCCATGTATCTTAAGAAGGCCTATGGCAGTACCGTGACAACCGCCTTCCATTCCCTTTTGATGTATTTTTCTATGGTGATAGCCCAGAGTTTTCTGGCACGCACATTCGGCGCTTACACCTTACAATTGTTTGAAATAGACGACTCTAGCTTGCTGGTACCGACACTGGGTGTAGGGTTGTTATTGATGGCATTTCTAATCAATCTATCCGCTAACCGTATGATCGAAGGTGTAGCGTCTGTGCTTGGATTTATAAAGATTGGCGGTATCGTGATGTTTGGCGTTGTCGGCGTAGTTGTGGCCGACAAGGTGGAAGTTAATTTCTCGTCTTCCGTACCTGACGCCTCGTTAACAGGCTTTCTCGGCGCAACTGCACTCGGAATTCTAGCCTTCAAGGGTTTCACAACGATTACGAACAGTGGTTCGGAATTGAAAAATCCACACCGCAATGTTGGCAAAGCCATCATAATCTCCATCGCTCTATGCGTGGTGATTTACACGTTGGTGGGTTTTTCTGTCGCAAGCAATCTGTCACTTCAGGAAATTATCGAAACGAGGAATTATTCGCTTGCCGCGGCCGCAAGGCCAGCACTGGGTGAATATGCTGTCTGGTTTACAGTTGTTCTAGCCATGCTAGCAACAGCAGGCGGAATCATAGCTAGCATCTTTGCGGTTTCCCGGATGTTGGCAATGTTGACTGAGATGAGACTCGTTCCCCATAGTCATTTCGGCATGCCCGGCAGCATTCAGAAGCATACTCTGGTCTATACAGTCGTTTTAGGTTTGTTGTTGACTATGTTTTTCGATCTATCTCGTATTGCGGCCTTGGGCATCATCTTCTATTTGGCAATGGATATTGCAGTACATTGGGGCGTCTTGCGTTATCTTCGGCACGAAGTTGGCGCAAAACCCTTCATCCTAATCATCGCAATTGCCCTAGACTTGATCGTTCTGCTTGGTTTCGTGTGGATTAAATTAGCTAGTGATCCATTAGTGGTTGGCATCGCTGGCATTGTAATGCTTGTAATTCTAACTGTGGAAGTCCTTTTCTTGCGATATAACCCCATCCAAGCGGAACACCACCATGACTGAAAATAGTGAAATTTATGCTCTGCAGCTAATTACCTGAACACTCCGCTGCACCGTATATCTAGGTGTTTAATTCTTAGCGCTTATGCATCTTTGAATATCACGCCCTCTAAGTAAAGCACCCAATTTTTCGATTTATAGTCCGAGACGGGAAACCAACATTCCAGTCACACCTAAAGCCAATCTCTATAGAAATATTTGCACTATGAAATACACAACCGTATTGGAGAATAAAGAATTCCATTTCCTGCTATTAGGTTTCGTAACGAACTTAATTTGGGAAATAGTTCAAATGCCACTTTTTAGTTCTTACCCCGAGGCAACTTTTTTGGGAGTAAACATCGCTTGCATACAGGCATCGGCGGGAGACGCTGTGATGCTTGTTGTCGCATTTTGGATAGTTGCAGGGCTACTTAATTCAAGAGAGTGGATATTTCATTTGAGTATATTCCGAATAGTACTTTTTCTAGTACCAGGTCTCGTATTTACTATTCTAGCCGAACAGCTTGCCACCGGATTGCTAGATCGGTGGGAGTATGGCGACTTAATGCCGACTCTGCCTTTTCTTGGGACAGGGGCTGCACCAATTATTCAATGGTTGATAATCCCTCCATTTGTGCTGTGGGTCGTTAAAAAGCAGCTTTGTAAGAGTGAATCGATTTTCGAGGTATAAGAGCTACTGGATCCCCTCATCAGGCATGGTATCTACAAGCTATCTATCAACCATTCAGTGCGTTTGCATTATATCGCTAATTCTATATGCCACTAAATCGATTTATAACCGAACTATTAAAGTTTTTGATGAACAATATTGACCTATGTCTAAGACATAGGTGTAGCCTTGCATCATAGTTTACTGAAGGTGGGCTAAACCTCTGGCTTAGTTCCCGCAAGGAGAATTGAGAATGCGCGTGAAGGAGGTTGCCAAAAAACTGAGTGTTATCGCAGACACCGAGAGGTTCTATACCCGAATTCAACTGTTTAATCCGCACACGAATCCTCACAATAGTTGTAAAGAATATTCCCAGTCAGACCTTGAACGCTTGAAGCTTATCGTCGCCTCTCGTGCGCTCGGTTTCACCGTAGATGATATCACCACGATTATTGCGAAGGCAGATGACCATAAGTTCCCCTGCCCCACCGTGCGCCGCAATATCGAAAAACGTTTAGAAGAGACGGAGCGCCAATTTCAAGGCGTGATCGTGCCGCGGGCGCGCATGATCGCGGCGATGGAGCAATGGGAAAATATTCCGGATCGCGTTCCTAACGGACACATGATCTGCCACATGATAGAGAGTTTTTCTGAGGGTTTGAATCATGACGCAAGCAACTAAACACAAGAAAGAAGATTCACAAACTCTAACCTTAATGGTCGATGGTGCTAGCTGTTCCAGTTGTGTAATGAAGATCGAGAACAGCCTGAAAGCTGTGAGCGGAGTTGAAAACGCCAGCATGAATTTTGCCGATAGAACGGTAACTGTAACCGGCTCTGCCGAATCCGCTGCGTTAATTGATGCGGTGAAGGCCGCGGGCTATGCTGCGAGCCTACCAAGCACGGAAAATGACGACGAACTACTCGAGGAGAAAGAGCGCAGCGACGAGGCCTACTACAAGCACTTAATCCGCGACACGACGATCGCCCTCGGGCTCGGCGTCCCTCTTATGCTCTACGGCCTCATTACTGGCGACATGAACGTGCAAACGAGTCTAGAGCGCTTAGTA
>TARA_R110002167_G_scaffold102250_4_pt1 | contig 11282 bp, 15 predicted proteins | sample TARA_R110002167 | Tara Oceans TARA_R110002167 (sample SAMEA4398238) | marine metagenome | biome: Polar Biome; feature: [MES] marine water layer (ENVO:01000295) within the mesopelagic zone...; material: water (ENVO:00002006), including particulate matter (ENVO:01000060) such... | reverse complement strand
CCCTCCCCCGGCATCATGTCGGGGGGCGGTGATGAGCGAAAGCTCGAGTCCGATATATATACGGCTTTGCCGATGCCTGAGCGGGATGCTTAGGCGGCGGGGCGGGATGCCTTACCGTATACGTAGACGATGCAGTCCAGTGTTAGGTATGAGGTGCGAGCCCTCCCCGACGACCACGGACAAGGACACACAAGGCACAAGCGATTACAAGAGCGCTTGAGCTGGTCCGCACCCCAACGGGGGATAGGCATGATCTGCGGGTCATGGCTGGAAACCGGGGCTGGGCTCATAGTGCGTAGATAAACGCATAGTCTGGCAGGAAAGCAGGGAACACCCAAGCGGAGCGGAAGCACGTTAATGGGGCGGGCAGCAAGCCCGAGGAGCGACATGGGTAGGACGATGCCTGTGGGATTGCGAGGGGACAGGCCCCTATTGCAGCGGTGGAAAACCGCGAACCGTTGGAGGAACCGCAGCCATGTGACAATTAGGCTAAGGACGCTCCCGGGGAACAAGATCAAGCGGATCCCTTTAGGGGGTGATGCGAAACCAATTCGGCGGCCTTTACTATTTAAAGGTCGGCGCTCCGGCCCGGGACAACCTGCCCGGGAGGAAGCGAATCACGAACAAATTAGCAGCGGCAGTAGCCGGGGGTCGGCATTACATGTGATGCCCCCGTGCCTTGACCTGCCCATGCGGCGAGCGTAAGATCGCAAGATCAAACCGCAATGACCCGTTCACAACCGAACGGCCTGCGCCGATTCATGCAACACGTTGCCCGGTCCTAACCCGGGGACGCCAATGAGCGAGCAGCACGTTACTCATGCCGGGGGCCTAAACCCGGATGACCGTGCGATGGCCCGGATCCACCTCCAAGGGGGGGCGGGATTCGATAAGGAGAGAGCCCCACGGCGGGGGCTGAAAAGTTCCGACAACGGAACACGCCGAACCTCTCAAGCCAAACCGAACCTAAACCACTAACCATAAACCAATTAGAATATATGGCAGCACAGAAGACCGGAGGATTCCTCCGACACCCTCGCAATGTCGCAGTCAGACGGGAACAGGCAGCGGCTCGTAAGAGCGTAAGCAATGCCCCGAAGATGCGGCCTAGCACGATCCCCCCGAGTGTCTGGGATGACATCCCCGCCCCTTGGAATGACCGGTGCTGGAAATCCAGCGCCAAGTCTCGAAAGCAATGGGGGCGACACCCCCGTTACGTGCAATTCACAATTGCGTAATTGGAATGCCGGGGGTGGGACTGCGAATGTCCCGCCCCCGATTGCATTATTGCAAGTGGATGTAGGTTCGACCCACACGATTTCCCCCCCACAAAAACCGACCGTTGCAACGTGACCCTGCAACGTGTCGGACGCCTCCAGTGGTCACACAACAAACCAACACACACTAGCAATAATATGAGCTACACGATAGAGACGGCGGCGAAAGTCGCCAAGGAAGTATTGATCCCCGATAAAACGGGGGTTTCAGCCCGTATGGTCTGCCGCCACTTGGCACGGACCCGGGCAGAGTGGTGCGACGCATTCGTTGCATCTCCGGATAACGCCGATCACGGCGTTCCGGATCGTAAGTTCCTCCAGACTCGGGGGACTACTGCAATCAGCCGTGCGATGGTCTGCTTCTGCCTCAATGCCAAGGGGCTTGAGGCAGTAACACAGACGCTTGGTCAGCTACGGGATTCGCTTCTGCGCAAGAAGGGGGAGGAGGGCGAAATCCCTGCTCCCGCTCCTGCTCCTGCTCCTGCTCCTGCTTCGGCGGGGGTTTCGGCGGCGGACCAGAAGCTCCAACTCCTCCAAGAGTTGCTGGGCGGCGGCGGTAGCACACTCTCCCCTGAGGAGATTGAGGCCCTGAAGAGTGAAATCAAAGCGGAAGCATTGAAGGATGCCAAAGCGGAAATGATGGAACACTTCGGGTCTAACGGTGGGAAGGTCACGATGATCGTCATGTCTGACGAGAAGCGCAACCCCCTCCCCGGCCAACCGGAGGAAGGCGAGATCGCCCACTCGGTCACCCCGCTCCTGCTCCGCGTTATGAACGCCAAGCTGGATGACGGGCGTCCCATCAACACGGCCCTTGTCGGCCCTGCCGGGACCGGGAAAACCACCCTTGCCGAGATGTCTGCCAAGGCGCTTGGGCTTGGGTTCATCCCCGTTAGCTGCAACCCGGTGATGACGCCGGGGCAGTTGATCGGCTCCAAGGACGTCCACGGGACGTTCCACGATGGTCCGCTTGTCGGAGCCCTCCGGAAGCCCACCTTGTTCCTTGGGGACGAGTGGGATAAGATGCGTCCGGACCTTGCGCCGATGTGCAACAGCACACTGGCCAACCGAAAGCTGACGCTACCGAACCAAGAGGTGGTCGAATGCGACGAGAAAACACGTTTCGTCATTGCGATGAATACGTGGGGGACGGGAGCGACAGACGGCTATGCATCCGCTCGTCAGGATGCGGCTACGATGGACAGGTTCTTCTACCTCGAGATCGTCCGTGATCGGTGTCTGGAAGCGGCGATGTGCGGATGCGACCTTCGCATCAAGGGGCCTAACTACGACCCCGAGCGTGGTGGGCTTCTCCGCAACCGCGAAAACTGGGTCCGGTTCGTCTGGGCCGTGGAGGATGCGGTCAAGAAGCACAACATCCAGCACGTTGTTTCCCCCCGCGCTTCCCAGATGGGGATTGCGCTTGCCGAGTCCGGTGTGGGCCTCCACTGGATCAAGGAGGGCCTCATCTACAAGGGGCTCAAGCCGAATCAGCGCAAGTTGATTGCCGACGAGACCAAGGAGCAGAAGCTCACCGACTAAGGTGGGCATTGCCAGCGACGCCGGTCGGGGGGAGGGACAGCCCTCTCCCCTCCGGCTACCGTTGCAACCGTTGCAACCGTTGCAACACTTTCCCCCCAACACTTTCCAACCAACACAAACCAACCAACATCAACTAACACATGAAGGTAACCATACGGGGCGGTAAATCCGCCGACAAATGCACAAATGCACTGTGCTACCAGCAACACTTCGATTCCACTACGGAGTTTGCAGAATGGGCTAAGGAGTTCACTCCTAAGCCCGGGCAGCATGGGCAGGGCTACCGGAGTTCACGAGATCGTGGCCCCGGTGACTCATGGGACATGAACGCTGGCTGGGAGAAATCCCTGCTCATGGCCGAGGAGGGATGGGAACAAGGCGCTGAAGATATGCGCAAAACTCTCCAGCTTCTCGACAGCTTCATGCCCGAGGTCAGCCATGAGGGCGCAACCAACGACATCAGCTTCGCGTTTGGCGAGGAGGGCGACGAGCCTCTGGTGGATGCCTACCTAGAAGGCGATGATCGACCGTGGCTGGAGCCCGTGTTTACGGACCAGAAGCCCATTGTCAGGGTCGGAGTGAATGTCGGCGCTTCAGCTGGGGTAGATGCAAAGGCGATGGCCGCGAGGGGCTGCGTGGTTGCAGCGGCAGCACGGAAGCTGGAGGATCTTGGCTACGGTGTCCAAGTGTATATCTACAACGTCAACCACTGCTATACCGCTGGACCGAAGGGCAATAATTGGACCGGGGCGAGCGTTCGGGTGAAGGACTCGGATGAGTTCATCGACGACCGTATGCTCTCCTTCTGGCTGGGACACCCCGCCGTCTTGCGGCGTCTGATGTTCTGCGCCATCGAAAGCACTCCCCTCGAGCTAGCCGACCCCGGCAGCGGCTACGGCTCACCCGGGCAAGGGAACTCGGACGACTTCGACTTCGTCAGCGATGCGGCTCACCTTAACCTAAGCGAGAGCGAGGGATGGACGAGCGACCCCGAGAAGGCAGCCGAGGCTGCAATCGCCATGATCGAGCGCATCATGGACGGGCAAGTGAACACCCTCAACCTAATCAGCGAATGAAGGAGCAACCAATTCCACAAGTTCCCGTGCATACACTGGAGGCAAAAACGTGCGGCTTGCCCATGTCTTACATAGACGGGGTGAGTCGCACCTCCTTCAGCCGAACCATCGCCCATTGCATTGCGTCCAGAGCCGTGGTAAACGGGTTCCCGCTCGGTTTCCCCAAGGTTCCTGTCTTTTCCCCACACAGGGAGGAATTGAAGGGCTGGGCTCTCAAGGTTCCCGCCACGTTCCGCATTGTCGGGGCGAACTACGTTGCGCAACTCACTATGGATCCGGTCGCCGCCCCAATCCCCGAGATGCCTTGCATCATGCGGGAGGGTAGCTGGGTGGTGTATGTTCTGGACGGTAGCGGCCTGCCATTGCGGGACCGTTCCGTCAACGGAAGCCAGAGTATTTAAACCTCATTCAATTATGAACCAACACAAACAACACAACGCTAAGGGTGAGTCCGCTCCCCCTACCAAGTATGACCTGCCTATCCTTTACCGCTCGGTTTCCCCGGCGCAAAGGCGGGAGGTCCGCGACCAGTATGTAGCGGAGCAGGGGGGCGACTGCCCTTTCTGCTACTGCGCCTTGAGTGGTCCGCCTGAGCCAGTAACACAGACATTGCACCTCGACCCGGAGCGACTGCCCCCCGGCTTCTTTCGTCACCCCGTCCACTTGCATCACGACCACGAGACGGGCCTCACCATCAGCGCAGTCCATGCTCGATGCAATGCAATCCTATTCCAATACTTCGGGCAATAAACCAACACTAACCAATGAAAAGATACGAAATACCAATGACAGAGTCCCGGTGCTACGCCACCACATACTGGGTTGATGCCCGAAACCCCGAGGAGGCCCTAGAAAAAGCCTTGATCGGGGATACCACCGATGAGTCCGAGGGACGAGTGGGGGAGGTCATAGACCGCGAAGCAGTCGGGCCAGTTACAAGAATCCCCTTCTACGTAAGAACACTAAGCAACACTAACCAACACTAATGAATATGCCCTATACTGAGGAAGAGATTAACCGTGGGGATTTTCTTCACGACGAGAGAAGAGATGCAAAGATGGAAGAGGCTTTGCGTGAAGCGCTAACCGAGCGAGCGCGTTTGGAGCGACCGACAACCAACGAGCGCGAAGTAATCAAATATGCACTAACCTTCCTGCTCTCGAACGTGAGTGCAGATCCGGAGGTAGCCGAGGACATGATGGATTTCATGCCGCCCTATACCATCATCGAGGACGAGATCTTGAGCGCCATCGAGTCCTACTCTTAACGCCATGACCAACACAAACAAAATGACAGCAAAAAACCTTCAGCGCCTCGCCAACGTCGGCGCTGATTATAAGATCCTTGTAAAGATCTCCTTCCAGATTAGATTACAAGTCTGGATGACGATTGTAAAGATGATGAGTGAAACCCCCGGCAAACACTCTATCTACTTTAAGCAGGGTGACAAACCGGAACCAGAGGAGATAGGATTCAACGAGTATAAAGGATACGTCCTGCAAAGCGTTAACATCCACCAACACTAACCAATGAGAACTAGAACCATAAGAAAGACGCTAGCAATAGCACTTGCAATTATTGCAACAGCAACACTCGCTCCGGCATCGGGGTGGCACGACGGCTATTCAGAATGGGAAGCCGATCTCGTCCAATGGGCGAACAGTAAAACCACTGATGAGATGGAGGAGGTGAGCGGCATTGGTCCGGTCACCGCCGCCCGGATCATCGCCGCCCGCCCCCACACTAGCATCGAGACCATTGATGATGTTGCGGGCATAGGCCCAAAGACAATCCACAAAATCATTGTTTGGATACGGGATAGGCGACGAGAAGAGCACTAGTCCCTCCCCTATGCAGCCCTTCTCCCCCGGGAGGGCTGCAAGGGGGATGGATTAACTCCCGCACATACTATGAAGAATATACCACCCGGAACTCAGTTCCGACACATGCTCCACCGTCAAGTGATGGTGATCGCCCGAATCAGACACGATGGCTGGAAAGCATACGCATTCCCTTGTCCCGGTAAGAACCATGATGAGGAGGAATTTCTGTGGGAGGCCGAGGGGTCTCAGCTTACAGAGAAAGAGGCTCGCCCGATGTTCGGGTTCCTTGAAGAACTAACCTACGCCAGATGACCCCAACACCAACCAACACCAACCAACTAACATGAAAAAGATAAACACCGAAAGCGAAGGCAACACCTTCAAGTTCAGCCATGACCCCTTAGCCTTTGGCCGGGAAGATGGCGGCGGCATCACCCGCATCGAAGCTAACGATCAGAATTCGATCATCCACCTAGACAATCACTTCAAGCTCACCAAAGACCCATTGACCCTGTGCCAGTGGATCTACGCGGACTGCGCTGTTGCAACCGCTGGCACGGAGAAGCGTCCATCGTTTGTCCGTGAGGTAGTCAACACCGAGCAGCTTGCTCCCTACCTGACGATGCTCAAGGCCCGCACGGGTTACGAGTTCCAGCCGACCGACCACATCTCGGACCTCGCTCCGCGCTACAAGTGGAGCGGCATCTGCTACACCCACTACGTCGAAAGCGCGGAGATCTTGGGCCACGCTCTCCGTGCCGTGGTTCATGTATCCAATGAGGGAGGCGGGTGGAATGGGGATTCCGCTGTCGAGTATGCCGGGAAGCTCTCAAGGCGGGCAGTGATCGAAACGCTGTCAAGCCGTCACCCCATCCCTGAATACATCCCCGCTCGCCGTGGCTCGGAACTGATGAAGCTCAACCCCGACTACGGGACAGGCAAGAAGGGGGCGCTGCGTTACGACTGCGATTCCTTGCAGTTGCTCGTCGCAATCATGGACTGGTGGATGGAGAATCATGCCACCGAGGAGCAGATTGAGATCGTCAATGCAGACGAGACCCTCTACGAGAACCTCTTCCCCTCCATCGGTCACGTTGGAAGCCTACGCTCGAACAGGTTCGAGCGTGGTCTCCGCACTAGCTGGAAGGATGAGCGTGGACCTAAGAACTCCTTTTCATGGGAAGAATTTGCCGACCTCGGCAAGACTCCCCTCGCCGCTATTGCGTAAGTAGCACTAACACTAACTAACACTAACTAACACAGACCAATGGGATACTACCTAAAAGAAGAAGCAGGAAACAACGAAGGCTCGCCCGGATCCACGGGTGGGGATGTTAAGAAATGCAACGCCCCCCCGGGATTTGCCGGGACCATCGTTGATTATCCTGACGCTCCGCCTCCGCTTTTCAATGTCGGCTACACCGTTGCAACGAATAGTGTCACCCAACACCTAGGGGAAACCCCAAAGATTGTGCATGATCTCCTGACGCGGCACGTCGCGGGTGATTACGGCGATATATGCGCCGAGGATGCCGAGAAGAATGGCGAGTCCATTAAGGCGAAGTTGGGATCAGTGATGTCCGTTTACAGGGACGTCGCGCCAAACGTCCCTACGATTTGGATCATCACGGAGATCGGGATGTTTGATGATGTCAACGCAGTGACCACAGTTCTTTTCCCGGAGGATTACTAACGATACGAAAATGAAAAGAGACACAACACCTAGCGCCGCCGCCGCCAGCAGTTGCAACAGTTGCAGCCAGTCCGACAAGGCTTGCTCGGGCTGCCCTTTCTCACGTCAATGTGAGCCGGGGGGCTTGGGCGGATCGCCTATTGAGGTCTACCTTGGGCAGATACTCGGCCCCTTCTTTCTTCCGTGCCATGCCGCGAAGGGATATAAGGGCAACGACACGCCGCTGTCCCCGGAACACATGCAATGCGCAGGCGCTGCAATTTTCCGGGCCAACATCGGAGTGGGCGAAGCAATGCCCAACCCTCTGTTGAAACTTCCTAAAGAATCAGACTCGAACGTGTTTGATTCTTTAGGCGAGTTCATCCATCATCACACCAAGCACCTCCCCTTCAATCACTTGCTTACCAATGCTATGCTAGAGTTACACGCACCTGAGTTCCGAGATCAACTGATAGCGGAGGCGCACAGTGCTGGCAAAATCGAGAAGTCATCCGAAGCTAAAAAGAGATTCACCAACTAACCACACAACCAAGATAATGAGCGATACAAGCGACTACGAAAATGATAGTCCGGGTCAAGGCCCGGAGAATGAGAAGATCAATGTTCACCAAGAACTGGAGTTGTCCGTCCCGAAAGAGGAGCGGATCTTTTCCCCTGTAACAATCAACCCTAGCCCCCTCGTGACTAGCGACATGAACTTCAGCATCCTCGCCGATGCCCTTGATCTTCATATTCGTGGGGAGGGTGGTGAAATCGGGGGCATCCCGTTGCAAAAACACAATCGGGTAGCACTGGAGAGCGACCTTCAGCGCCACCCCTTTATCTCCATGTTCATCTTGGAGTCGGATGGCCGCAATGGAACTCCTCCCAACGTCATCCCAATGGAACCGGGTGAGAGGGGAGAGTCTAGGCCCCCCTTGATCTTGATGTTGATGACGCAGATGACGCAGGTGAAGCGCGACCTCGACGGTGAGCTCACTGAGAGAGGCGAGCTTGTGACTACCGTCATGTTTCGTCACGAGCACCCTAAGTGGGGGGACGTTACCGCTGCGTGTGACAAGGCTAACGTCCGAGCTAATAAGCCGGATGAGATGGCGTTCATGGACGCCTACACCTCTCCGATGGCGGCGGATCAGGGCGACCTGTCCGGGTGCATCGCAACTCTTGACCTTACCCACGACGGGAAGCGCCGAGCCTTTAACAAGAGTGAGCGTCGAGCTTGGCGCAAGAAGCACGGCGGGATTGACCGACTCCCGACTGACTGCCTGTTTACCCTCATTGCGGATCAAGCCAAGGAGTGGGGGCATGGTATCTTTAATGACAACCCAACAGTTGCTGGGTTTATTCAGGACTCGACGGGTAGTTACTACTCCCTCACTGCCGACGATATTATGGGCGCGGATGTTGTGAGCGGAGTTGCAATGCCTGCCCTCATTAAGGATGGCGAGCTGCCCGCTGGGGCGGGGCTCCCTTGTCTCCTCTGCAAGATTGCAGGGCAGGTGGATCTCAAGAACCGGAAGCTAACCATCCTTGAGATGGAGATGAAGGTTGTTGATTCCTCCGAGCTGAATGTGAACACGCACAACCCCGATATTCTCTCGCCAGCCAACGCTGCGAGACCGAACCATGAGTGAGTTAGAGCTTTACCCTTTCCAGAAAGAGGATGTCACCCGGGTAAAGGATCTACTTGTTGCAAAAGACAGGCCAGCGATACTGCTTGCTCACGAGATGGGGTGCGGCAAGACCTTGATTGCCATCACCTCCGCTGTTGAGTGCGGGTTCAAGAATGTCCTCGTGCTTTGCCCCTCCTCCGTCCGGTTTGTCTGGGCGGAGGAGGCCAACAAGTGGCACGGCATCCAATGCAACTGCCCGGAGACCATCGCCCCCGGCGAGCCCACCGATGGGTGGAATGTGGTGAGCACCTCGGTCATTGCCAATGATAAGCATGAGCCGTTCCGCCGACGTAACTGGGACTGCGTCATCATTGACGAGTGCCACATCGGAGGGTTCAAGGCGTGGAATCCCAACCTCGCTGACGGCGGGAGCGTTACGGCTACCCGCTTTTTTGGGGAGGGAGGGCTGCGTGATCACGCGGAGAAGATCATGTTCTTGTCCGGGACGCCCATGCCTAACTACCCGAAAGAGTTGTGGGCTATGTGCTCTGTCTTAATCCCGGAGGACCGAACCTGCAAAGATCGCAACCGATTTGTTGGGCGCTACTGCCGTGGCGGATTCACCGGGGACACTGGGAGTTGCAACCTTGATGAGCTGCGCAATAAGATGCGGCCCTTCATTATCCGGCGTCGCAAGTCTTCGGTGCTGAAAGACCTCCCGCCAAAGACGATCAAGGTGGTGGAGTTACCGGCAACCGACGAGGTGAAACGTGTGCTCAACTACGAGACGGGTGAGTTGCAATCCAGCAAGGACACCATCGAAAAGATTAAAGATCGCATGGCTGCGGCAAAGGAAGTGAACTCCATTGCTGCATTTAAGGCAGCCCAAGGGAATTTGAGGGAAGCCAAGAGCATTGCGCACAAGAGGCTCGTCGCCATCCGTGCTGCGCTCTCCATCCCAAAGGTTCCGCTGATCACTGAGTATGTGCGGCTGCTCCTTAGCGGGGGAAGCAAGAAGGTCGTGGTGTTTTTCTGGCACTCCGCCCACGGGAAAGAGTTGGCAAAAGAGCTGGACGAGTATGGCGTCATCACCATCGACGGTTCCGTCCCATCCAGCAAGAGGGGCGGACTTGTGCATGAGTTTCAGGAGGGTAAGCCGCGAGTCTTTCTCGGTCAGATCAAGGCGGCTGGTGTAGGGCTAACGCTTACTGCTGCTTCGGACGTGGTGTGCGGCGAGGCTGACTGGGTTCCGGGCAACATGGCGCAAGCCTGCAACCGGACACATCGCCCCGGTCAGGAGAATCCGGTCACCATTCACATGCTCTGCGTCGAGGGATCCCCTGATGCAATGGTCTATCGGTCCTTGGCCCGAAAGATGGAGAACATCTTCACCGCTATCGACGGAAGGGTGGGGAAATCGCATCGAAAGACTTGGCTAGGCAAGGGCATTGAACCTTCTGCCCTTGGGCGCAAGATGTCCAACGACCAATGCGCTTGGGCTCAACGAGAGCTGCTCCGCATGGTTGCAATGGATGACTCTGGCTCCATCTCTGACGGGAAGGGGCTGAGCTCCGCGTTCATACTGCAATCTCGACGGCTGACTCGGCTTCGAGCTGCAACACGGCAGCAATATGGGGAGATGGCACTGATCTTGTGCCGCTTTCCAACTCAGGTGGACATCCCGCCTTGGCTGGTCAAGCTGGCTCGGGAGTTGCAACCAGTGAGGACATAATCCTTGACAGACCCCTAGTTTTTAGGGGATATAAGGTATGGCAGCGAAGAAGAAGGCTAAGAAGAGACCTAAGAACACCACACACGGCCCGTTACCGCCACTCCCTGAAGGAGGGTCTCATGGCCAAGATGCGCTGCTCCCCAAGAAGAGCTGGAAACCCACGGCTCGTGACCTTTACGGAGCCAGATCTCGCGGACCGCTTGGGCCGTCTACGCCCGTTCCGGTTGTTCCTCCAAAGGCAGGTGACGGAATTCGTCGTGATACGCCTGTGAATAAAGGCCCCGCTCCGAAGGGGCCTAAGACGAAGGGACCTAAGAAACCATCTGTCATTAAGAGAGTCGCGAAAAGGATTGGCAAGGCGGTGGTAGGGGCCTTTACCAAGGCTGCACCTAAAGGGCCAAGCGAAGGAGTGAAGCGCGGCGTCAAGGCCTTTCGCAGGGGGGCTGCTGCAAATGCCCCGAAGAGATCAGCTAAGAAGAGGACGCCCGCTACTAGGACGACCGCTAAGAAGAGGACGCCCGTTAAG
>TARA_R110002167_G_scaffold31464_23_pt1 | contig 11291 bp, 14 predicted proteins | sample TARA_R110002167 | Tara Oceans TARA_R110002167 (sample SAMEA4398238) | marine metagenome | biome: Polar Biome; feature: [MES] marine water layer (ENVO:01000295) within the mesopelagic zone...; material: water (ENVO:00002006), including particulate matter (ENVO:01000060) such... | reverse complement strand
CTTTGCGAAGGGCTGGGAGGCCTCTGCTCCTGCGCCAGGTGAGTTGCCGTACAAAGGTGACACCGTTATTGGCCATGATGTTTGGATTGGTTACGACGCGACTATTATGCCGGGCATTACCATTGGCAGTGGGGCGATTATTGCGTCAAAAAGCGTTGTGACCAAAGATGTGCCACCGTATAGCATCGTAGCGGGTAATCCTGCGGTCATCATAAAACAACGATTTGAACAGGCCACTATCGATACTTTATTGCAACTTAGCTGGTGGGATTGGCCGCTGGAAAACATCACCGCTGCATTAACGGCGATTACGCGTGGCGATATACAAGCATTAGGCGCGTTTCACGCTGAAAAGTAATTAAGTGATGTATGCCTTGTGATTTATTACTATTACATGATGGCGCATTCGGGCAAGATACCTGACTAATTACATGAAAAATATACGTTTTTTGGGTTATTGATGGCTATCTACAAGCCTAAATGAGATTAATGGCGGCTAAACCCAATAGAATTGGTCGCTGGTAATGAAAGAGGCTAGGGGATTTATTCTCCAGCACTATGATGGTTTAACTATGTTATCTGTACGCGGGTCGCGACTATTTTCGTGCAGTGAGGCTATACAGGCGTGAAGCAATACAACATCCTTATTATCGGCAGTGGTTTTGGTGGTCAGAGCGCCGCGATCAATCTTATTCAGCAAGGGCAACATGACTTCTTCATTTTAGAACGTCGTCATTTTATGGGCGGAACCTGGTGTCAGAATACTTACCCAGGCGCGGCTGTCGATGTGCCATCACCGCTGTATTCTATTTCTCACGAACCTTACGATTGGTCGCAAATGTATGCTAATCAACAAGAGTTAGGCCATTACACCGAGCATGTCTTATTAACATACCAATTACGTGAAAAGACCGCCCTTAATTGCAATGTGAAAAAGGTTGAATGGCAAGAGGATATTGCACGTTGGCATATTTATACCGATGCAGGCGAGATGTACCAAAGCCAATTTATTATCAACGCTTCTGGCCCGCTAAGTACCCCGGTTATTCCCAACTTTAAAGGGCGAGATACCTTTAAAGGTAAATCGTTTCACACCAATGACTGGGATCACAGTTATAGCTATAAAGGCAAAAAAGTGGCGATCATTGGCAGCGGTGCCAGTGCGGCTCAGATCATTCCTGCCATCGCACCAGATTGCGCTGAGCTGCACGTGTTTCAGCGCACGCCTCATTGGGTACTGCCCAGACACGATAAAATATTTAAACCTTGGCAACGTGTTTTACTGCGCAATAAGTTGCTATACAAATTACTGCGTTGGGTTATTTATTGGGGGCTTGAAGCGCGAATTATTGGTTTTAAGTATTCACAAGCGGGCTTGAAACGTCTTGCACAAACACCGGCCGAAGCCCACATTAAACGCCAGATCACAGATCCGGTATTGCGTGAAAAAGTCACGCCAGACTACACCATTGGTTGTAAACGTATTATTTTGTCGAACACGCTGTATCCCGCCTACTGCCGAGATAATGTGATTGTGCATAACAAAGATGATGGTATTGAAGCCATCACTGCAACAGGTATTAATACCACGCAAGGTGACAGTCTGGATGTTGACTTAATTATTTATTCAACCGGTTATGATGCCACAGGCGGTGTAATTTCTTACCCCGTCGTGGGGCGCGGCAAAAAAACACTCGCTGATGTTTGGCAAGATTATCCCCGCGCTTATTTGGGCACGAGTCTCCCTGATTTTCCTAACCTGTTTATTGTAACTGGCCCTAATACCGGCATAGGCCATACCTCAGCCATTTTTATTATTGAAGCGCAAATGAACTACATAAAGAGCGCAATTAAACGCGTTCATGCTGCTGGGGCTCAATCGATTGAAGTTAGGCCAGAAGCTGAAGAACGCTATACCCAGCATATACATCAAGAGATGACAAAAACAGTGTGGTACAAAGGCGGCTGCAATAGCTGGTATAAAAGCAAAAGCGGCAAAGTCATCGCCATGTTCCCTGGTTTTAGTTTTAGCTACTGGTTGTTAGCTAAACGCTTTAAATCTGCGGATCATGTGATTAAGTAATCGCTTAAGCTTAGGTCTAGTAAGCCTTTTAGTTTTTTAGCTTGCAATATTTACCGTTTTTTAGACTAACAACGCTACACTTTGTATTTCAATCAGTGAAATGGATAAAATTAATACTCTATTTTACCCCAAAATATTCAAAGAGAGACAATGTTACTGAGGTTAGTTCTTCAGTACTTGCCATCGATACATCCGAACATACAATAGTAAAATAATACGTTCAAAAGGCTAAAAAATTGAGTCGGTATGAAATTGATACAACAGATGCACAATACGAGCCTGGGTCAAATGGCCTTGTATTGAAGAATAAACTCGGCATTACTGAACCTATCGATATTGATGATGTAGAAAGTGAGTTGCTACTTAAACTTTATCAAAAGCTTTTTATTGATTCCAACCCTTTGAGCGTATTGTCTTTTAGCGACGTGCTTAGTTGGCATAGGCAGTGGCTTGGTAATGTTTATGATTAGGCTGGCAAGATTAGATCTGCAAATATTGGCAAGGGAAACTTTCAGTTTGCGTCGTCCATTTTATTGGATGGTCTAATAGATGATTTTGAAAGTGAATATCTTCAAAGATTTAATGTGTTAGGTCAAATGACACGTGAGGAACTGGTTCAATATATTGCTGCGAGCCACGTTGAATTTATTTTGATACACCCTGTTAGAGAAGGGAACGGCCGCTTGTCCAGATTATTAATTGATATAATTTCTCAAAAAGCAGGATTTGGCCTTTTGGATTACAGTCTGTGGGACGAAAATAAAGATTACTATTTTAAATCAATACAGGCAGGAGTAGACCGTGACTACCAATATATTGCTCGCCTTGTCAGAGATGTACTGCCCACTAATTAGCAAGCGCTAAATAACTAAATTTACTTCGACTATTTTTTAGTTTACGTTCAATCTCGCTAACAGCAATGCCGGTCTCAATAGCTGTAGAGCTGGCTACAGAACGATAAATCATGCGCTTAGTAATGCGTTTTGTTGATTTTATTTTATTCAAAGAAAGCCCTTTTTTTGCTTAAACATCATAAAGTGTATTATACATGTTGTAGTTCGACAACGACACCAAAAGTGGTCATTGGCATTTTGCTCGAATACTTCCTTTTTGAAAACCAGAAGTGTCTATGTGTTTAGGGGAAGGTCAATATGAAGATTTAGTGTAATGGCATCCCCACCGGGAATCGAACCCAGATCTAGCCCTTAGGAGGGGCTCGTTTTATCCATTAAACTACAGGGACGCTGCAATACCCCAACATTATGTATTAGCTATGCTGTGATTAACACCTTTACCTACGCGCAACAAAGTCGTTTGCTTGAATATTAGACAATGGTGCGCCAGATTGAGAGGCAATAACTGCGCTATCGGTAAATACTTGCTTAACCACAACGGGCTCTGGGTGGAGTCGGTATTGTTGATGTAAATTGCCTGAGGTGTCAAAAAATTGATTCATTTGATACAGGGTGAGTCTATCGCCTTTTTGAATACCATTTTGTTGACCTAGGTTGATATTGATTTGATCATTATTCACAAATAATACCCGACCATAGGCTGGTATACAGCTTAAGCTTGAGTCGATTTCATGACTGAAGGTTTGCAACATAGACATGACTTGTAAGCCAAATTCAGATTGCCACAACTGAGAACTGTTAGCATCAATGACTTGGTGGGTGTTAAAATCCCAACTGGCAGTCATGGACTTTTCTTTATTAAAAACCGGGTCGCCGGTGTTGCCATCATACACAGTCAGCGACAAGCTGAAGTCTCGACTGTAGCTGGCGCTTTGCCAAAATGCGAGACTACTGCTGGCATTTTCTATGGTAGAAAATTCAATGATCTCGCCAATCAGCACATATTGTGAATTGGTTTTTTTAGCTAATTCAATTGCCGTTGCGCCGCGACTTTTTAAGGATAAATAAAACGGCTCTATTTTGGTTATGACTGAACTTTGTGCTTGTTGATTAAATTGTTTTTGTAATCTAGCCGCCACTTGTTGACCAAAATTAAAAAGTTGGCCAACGACTGCTTGTTGTTTATGTTTAATGGGATACCAAGCGGTTACTATCGATTTTTGATAGTCAGCAGCGCGGCAATTAATCGCCTGTGGAAAAATATCCGCTCTGATACTGATGGTTAAAATATCGCCATCATATCTTTCGTCGATCATTTCAATGTTTTCAACGTCACCTGAGCTGCGTATTTCAAGGCTGTCGTCTTGCAATAGGCCGTTAGTCAGGCGCTGAACACTGCTTATTGAGGCACCAGCAAACAATAAGGCTTGTTTTATGGCTTCTTGCGTGGCCGCTTGGCGCGCTTGTTGAATGTTGCCATTGTTAATAACGGCTTGACCACTGCTTTCATACCACGTTGCGCTTGAGGCGCAACTAAGCAGCAAGGTGGTTAACATTACTGTCGATTTAAGTAGGCGTTTTATTAGCATTTTGTGTTTATCTCACACTTTGAATGACGCTCGTGTTTACACGATACAACTATGCTCATAACTAAGCACAAATCGTACCTTTATTGTGTTGGTTTTTTGGCATCATGTAAAAACGCAGTTGATAGTGGTTGTTTGGGTATAATTTTTGCAGTTAATTTGTTCTGGTATGGACATTCGACAAACTATTGGCTGTTGCTGACATAATAACAGTGCCAAGTTATCGTGTGCTATTAGCTTTAACGGAATTATTATGAACAACACTTTAAAAATTACATGCCTAGTCTTTACCTTAGCGACTACCTCGTGTTCTAGTTTATTCACTAAGCAAGTTGAGTGGGAAACCATTGAGCCAAGCGAATATCCAGTTATTAAGGCAGTGGGGTATGCGCCTATCTCGGCACAAAAAGGTCAAAACGAAGCTGGTAAAATGTTGATGGCCTTAAAGGCCTCAAAATTGGATGCTTATCGTGAGTTGGCCGAACAAGTATTTGGCCAGAAAATAGATGGCGAGCAGTCTTTACAAAATCTTGTCATGGATGATGCTCGGCTCAATAGCTCGGTTCAAGGTGTGATCCGTGGCGCCAAAGTAACCAAAAGCTATGCGGTAGGCAATGATACTTATGCAACGGAATTAGAGCTAGATTTTAAACTAGTACACGACCTTTATTTGTCTACGGCCAAACCACAGCGCGTTAAAAAAGTGCGTTATTACTAACACAGTTTTTCTTCGTGGCATCTCTGCAAAGCATAATGTTAGCTGGTATGGATGTTTATATGCCATTGGCGATTCAATGGCATGGTGTTTAGGTGTTGGGGGATAGACAGCAGTGGTTGAGCGCAGTCGCGTTTTAGGCGTTAATACCTTTACCGGACGAACCACCTCGAGTGCGACCACTCTTGTCATAGGTCAACGACTCTTTAGCCCGAGACTCAAGTAATAAATTACGCAGGTGTTCTAATCGAAGTTGGCCTTGTTCGACCGCTGTTTGATTTATGGAAGTGCGATATTTGCATTGATTCAACATTTTTTTAGCAGAATCAAATAACTCGATTAACCCTTCGTCTTGTTTTTCGTCGTCACTGAGTTTGGCATAACCTTGAGCGATAACATTATCTTGGCTTTGAATTAAATCGAGCAGACTTTCTTTGCTTTTGAGAAGGTTAAGTAAAGACTCAGGATCACGGGTGCTAATGAGATGAAGTTCATTCTCGAGCACGAGTTGCAGTTGTTCAAGCTGGCTTATTTGGACTGATATTGCTTCTTTTAATTTATTCATCGGCCTTGGCGCAGTAGTTTCATCGAATTTTTATTATGAAGCTATTACGCCTTAGTACCAAATAATTCTGCTTCCAAGGTTGCAATCTTCTTCGCTAATACTTCAGGATTAACATTGTATTGGCCATTTTGAATCGCTTTTTTAAGCTTTTCAATTTTCTCTTGGTTAACAGGTGCTTCCGTACCTTTACGCTGTACTTGCGCTAACTGTTGAGCTGATTGAGTCAATGAAACCGAATCTTGACGCACAGTTGGTGGCGCCGCCTTCTGGCTTTCAGCCTGAGTTGTAGCGTTGTTGAGTGTTTGCTGTTGACTCAATTTTTGATTGTCGATGGGCGTTTTTGTGCCACCGTTATTTACATTATTTATTGCCATAATACCTTACTCCCCATTTACCTTAACCTTTCCTCATCCACTGTATCGACCGGCAAGTGGGTTTCTTTAGTGTCTATTTGCAAATAGTAGCGTATTTTTTGTTTATTTACCTAGCAGCTTTATCGGCTGATACCAAAAAATCATAAATTAACGCGGACTTGATTAGTTGTCATCACCTGCGCCATCAAATTAATATTCGACCGACTATTTTTAACCCTGATGGTTTCGCCAATATTACCATCTTCTAGGGCGATACCATTGGTTTTTATCTGCATGTTGGTAGAACCCGCACTGATCACTACATTGTCTCCTTCGCAGACAAAACACAGATCATTCGGCTCTATGGGGCGGCCTGAGACTAAACGACGTTTTACTCGGGCACCGACGAGGCTCGAAATATCAGAGAAGGTGGTGTTACGCATACGTTTTTTATCCATATCAACCACTTGTAAATTATTTTCATTCAGCAAGGTGCCGGGGCTTAAGGCACTCGTTACTACCACGACCGGTTGAATTTCAGTTGCTTTAACCATTAAAAACATATACCAATTACTCACTGGGCATTGGGCTTTTACCGTAATATTTGATTGGAAAAGCGCTTCAGGGCTGACCTGAAATTCAATCGCCTGGCCACAGGCTGGAATGTTAATTCGCTCATCAACGGGCATGCCTTCTACCTTAATTTGATTTGCAGTGTCGATTTGCAGTTGAGCTATAATAAATTGTTCAGCTTGCAAGACTAGGGCTTGATTATCTAAATAATTTTCATCTGCCGCCGTTATAAAACTGGACAGTGAAATCACGATTGTGATTATTTTCACGAATACTGGGTAATTATTTAATTTTTTCATGTTCACTTGTTGTCAAGTTGTCTATGCTAGAGGAAGTTGGCTAGCAACTACGAGTGTCAATATTTGGGCACTTAAGTGACAATTATTTGAAAATATGTCTTAAATACCTTAAAAACTGACTGTTTTCATAGATAGAAGCAAAAGTTGAGCCGTTTTAATTCTTATTGGAGCATTACATGTCTGAAATTCTAAACTCGGTCAACCAACGTACTCAGTTGGTTGGTGAAAACAGGTTAGAGCTATTACTCTTTAAGCTCAATTCCAGACAGCGATTTGGGATCAACGTGTTCAAAGTAAGAGAAGTGCTCCAATGCCCACCTTTAACCTCGATGCCTAGGCTAAATAGTTTGGTACGCGGTATTGCCCATATTCGTGGGCAGACCATATCTGTGATAGATATGAGCTTAGCGACCGGCGGTAAAAGAATTGAAGACTTGAAGTCAGCCTTTGTGATCATCGCTGAATATAATGGTTCGGTTCAAGGATTTTTGGTTGGCTCAGTTGAGCGAATTATCAATACCAACTGGGCTTCTATTATGCCGCCGCCAAAAGGCAGCGGACGTGCAAGTTACTTAACGGCTGTCACCGAAATTGAAAATGAATTAATTGAAATTTTGGATGTAGAAAAAATTCTGAATGACATTTCTCCGGTCAACACTGACTTAAGTGATGATAATAATGAGAAATGGAAGGTTGAAGACGTCGCCAAACAGAAAAAAATTATATTCATTGCTGATGACTCTTCAGTGGCGCGCAATCAAGTTAAGAAGGCTTTATCTGCTCTTGGTCTTGAAATTGAACTGGCCAAAAATGGCTTAGAGGCCCTTAATCGCCTCAAAGAGATCGCCGCAGAATATGGTGATATTACCAACAGGGTCGGGGTGTTGGTTTCAGACATAGAAATGCCTGAAATGGACGGATACACACTGACTGCAGAAATTCGTAACACTCCTGAATTAAAGAATTTACATGTCATCCTGCATACGTCCTTAAGTGGCGTGTTTAACCATGCCATGGTGCAAAAAGTAGGCGCAGACGACTTTATAGCAAAATTTAACCCAGATGAATTAGCAACTTCAGTATTGAAGTGGTTTGGTAACGAATAAATTTTTTAATCGTTATTTCGCACTTTCTATATAGGTTTGGTTTGCAGCCAAACCTATATCGGTCTTAGTTTATGAGTACATAGAGGGCACAAAACAAGTGCTACCGACATGTTATGGGTTTGTGGCGTTAAAACAAAGTTGTAATAAAAGGAAGTCAGGTGTCCGAAAACCAATTCAGTGATCAAAACTATCGTTTGTTCAGCCAGTTTTTGGAAAAGTCCAGTGGCATAGTATTAGGGGATAATAAGCAGTACTTAGTTAAAAGTCGTCTGTCATCTCATGTTAAGTCACAGGGTACACAAACGCTTGACGAGCTTATTGAAAAAATTGTTATCAGGCAGGACCGTCGTGCCCAGTTAGTGGCAATTGAAGCGATGACAACCAATGAAACTCTGTGGTTTCGTGATACCTATCCTTTTAGCTTACTTGAAAGCACGATTTTACCCCAATTTCAGCACCATAGCTCTGCCCTGAAAATTTGGAGTGCTGCCTGCTCCTCTGGGCAAGAAGCCTATTCTATTGCGATGACCATCGCTAATTATAAAAAGAAAAATCCGGGTAGCTTGCGTGCAGGAGCGCAAATATTAGGCACTGATATTTCTGAAGAAATGTTGAACAAATGCCGTTTAGCGGAATATGAACCATTGGCTCTGTCTCGCGGGCTTCCTGAAGCATTCAAACATGAATTTTTTGATCCAATCGAGGACGCAAAATTTCGAGTTAAAACCCACCTTAAGGCAACGGCTACGTTTCGCCAGTTCAACTTATTGGACAGCTATTCTTCATTAGGACAGTTCGACATTATTTTTTGTCGTAACGTGTTGATCTATTTTTCGCCAGAGGTGAAAAAACAGATACTGCAGAAAATTGCCGCTTGCCTGCAAGATGGCGGCATATTGTTTGTCGGTGCCTCTGAATCTATCTCTGATTTAAACCAACATTTCACTATGATTCGATGCAACCCAGGTTTGTACTACCTCAAAAAGTCCAAATAAATCCTAGCTCTAGGGATCTCTTCACCTTTCAATCCGCTAAATTTTAGTTTGTGGCATAGACCTTGCTCTACCTCTGATAACTGAGGAGAGTAAAATGGCAATTAGTTTAGACAAATTAATGGGATTTCATCAAAAAGCGATGCAAGTACGCACCGAGCGTATGGAACTCATCGCTGGAAATCTCGCTAATGCTAATACCCCAGGTTATAAAGCTCGAGACTTAGACTTTCAAAAAGTGATGAAAAGCGCGCAGTACGCCCAGCAACACAATTTGGTCAGAACTAATGAAAAGCATTTGCAAGGCTCAATGCAAGGCATTAATCAGGTTCAGTTCCGAATTCCTGATCAGCCTGATACGGGCGACGGTAATACTGTTGATACGCAAAGTGAGCGAAATATCTTTTTGGATAACACCCTGCGCTATCAGGCAGGCGTTCAATTTTTAGATGGCAAAATTAAAGGCATGAAGAAAGCCTTGAGCGGAGGGGCATAATAATGAGTTTATTTAATGTAATGGATATTGCCAGTTCAGGTATGAGTGCAGAAAACGTTCGGCTAAATACCACAGCCAGTAATGTCGCTAACGCCAACAGTGTTAGCTCTAGTTACGATAGCACTTATAAGGCGCGTCATCCTGTATTTGCCGCGGAACTGAAATCTGCCTCAGCAGCACAAGACGGTAGTGTTGGTTCAAAGGTGCAGGTACTTGGCATAGTTGAAAGTCAAAAACCTTTGCAGATTGAATACAGCCCAGGCCATCCAATGGCTGACGAAAATGGCTATATCTATAAACCCAACGTTAATATTGTTGAAGAGATGGCAGATATGATGTCGGCCTCTAAAGCTTATGAAACAAATGTACAAATGACAGACACGACTAAACGACTATTTAATAGTGTGTTGCGTTTAGGTCAAGGGACATAATTTTTAGTTAAAGCATTGCAGTAGACCAAGTTATTCAGAGGAAAAACCGTGGATACATTCATTAATAAAGGGCTTAGTACCGACTACTACTGGCAACCAGAAACGCCAGCTGTAGCAGACGATGCCAATCAAAGACTGTCGCAAGAAGATTTCTTTTCTTTGCTTACAGAGCAATTGGCCAATCAAGACCCAACTAAGCCCGTTGATAATGACCAAATGGTTGCGCAAATGACCAGCTTTACTATGGCTGATGGTATTGAGCAGTTAAATACCAAATTTGAAAACTTCGCCAGTTCAATGACCTCAAACCAAGCATTACAAGCATCAAGTCTAATTGGTCAACAAGTCTTATTGCAGGGCGATATTGGCCATATGTCGACTGAAGGTCAAGGTGTCACCGGCGTCGTAATTAACGAACAAACCGTGCAAAACCTTAAAATCAGTATCGAGAACGAAAAAGGTGAGTTGATCAAGGTAATTGATGCAGGTACGCAAGCGGCAGGAAATATCCAATTTAATTGGGACGGCACTAACGCAAGCGGAAAAGTTATGCCGCCTGGCAATTATGTTATTCGGGCACAAGGCGATGTATTTGGTGAATCTCAAGTATTGCCCACAGCGGTAAATAGACATGTTGAAAGCGTCAGTATGGGCGGCAGCAGTCAAGGTATAGTTCTTAATTTGGATGGCGAAGTCAGCGTTAAGCTTGATGATGTTATTCAAATCGGCGGTTAATAGGAGAGCATAAATAATGTCTTTTAATATAGCATTGAGTGGCGTAAACGCGGCACAACGAGATTTAGATACAACAGCGAATAACATTGCTAACGTTAATACCGTTGGTTTTAAAGAATCGCGGGTAGAATTTGGCGATGTATACGCTTCGTCATTATTAGCGGGCGGGAAGACCAAAGTTGGGGATGGCGTGCTAACTCAAGAAGTTGCGCAGCAATTCTCACAAGGTAGCTTACAGTTTACCAACAATGCCCTCGACCTTGCTATTACAGGTAATGGTTATTTTGGCACAGTACCTGAGATTGGCTCACGGGACTTTTCCTTTACCCGCGCCGGTATGTTTAAGTTGAACTCTGAAAACTTTGTAGTGAATACCAATGGTGACCACTTACTAGGTTTTCCAGTGAACTCTGATGGTACGTCCTCATCGGTCGCGTTAAGTACGACGATCCCAGTGCGAATTCCTGACTCATCAGGCTCGCCGCAGCGTACATCCGAAGTGG
>TARA_R110002167_G_scaffold200591_11_pt1 | contig 11295 bp, 9 predicted proteins | sample TARA_R110002167 | Tara Oceans TARA_R110002167 (sample SAMEA4398238) | marine metagenome | biome: Polar Biome; feature: [MES] marine water layer (ENVO:01000295) within the mesopelagic zone...; material: water (ENVO:00002006), including particulate matter (ENVO:01000060) such... | reverse complement strand
CGAAGATGTACTGGGCTTCGTTAAAAGGTACAAAACGCTTACATGGCGCTAAAAACCGTGTTAGAGCCTTAGGTTTCAAGAACCGCCTCGCTGCAAAGCGTCGTGGCTTCAAGAGCCGAAGGTTCGCCTTGGCAGCGTAAACAACTGTCACCTCTTGCTTCTTGACGCAGATAAAGAGGATAAGGGGTCATCTATCTGCAAAAACAGAAAAGGTTTACTTGTTAATAAACTGTAGTCCACTGAGCATGTCGGGGGTAAATAATGGTAACAAGAAGTTGGATGTTAATATCATAACTATAAAAAAAATTAGCTAAGCTTGTAGACGTGCATGACTGAAGACGCTCAGAACGCGGGTTCGACTCCCGCCACCTCCACCATTTTTTTTATTTTGTTTTAAGCCCACACAAAAAACCAAAAGACTTCTTGACATACCCGTTCCTTTATGCTATCATAACCGAGTATGTCTACCAAGATTTCGAATGAGCTTTTAAAAAATATCGTAGATTTTAGCTCGAAAGATATTTCTTTTAGCATCTCCGATTGTGCTGATTCTCTAAACATCAAAGCGGCTACACTCTCTACATGGCATCGGAATTTCAAAACAGGAAAATGGCCTTCCGATTACTCTCGCACTGAGGACGGGAAGCCTTTGGATTCCGTTCTGGTCGAAGAGTTCAAGCGCTCGTTTTCCTTTTCTGGAAGCGCTTCTAGGATATTGAAAAAACTTGTAACACCTAAATGTCTAAGGAATCGATCCTGCTTCGCCAAGCAACACAAGATCCTGAAAAGATTATTCAAAAAATACCCAAGTGTTGCCTTTTGGCTCCATGTCGACTTTGGCGAGCCTCGAGAAGACATATTGCTTTTCATAGGCAACGCAGAGTTCCAACTTAAGAAAAAGTATATGGATTTTAGCGCAGTAGATACGTATACTCCTTTTGAATATCAATACACACGGCCCCCTGCAGGCCCAACCCCAAAAAAGTCTCCCAAAACAATTTGGGATTTTTACGAATAATGACGTCAATCAACGAAACACTTAAATCTTTTCTTAAAGAGAATAAAGACCACCACTACAACTACGAGGAGGAGATCGATTACAAGATATCCAGCGGCAGCTTGGGCGTCGACTTCGAGCTAGGAGGCGGCCTAGGTCCGGGACTTCATCGATTTACCGGAATAAACGAAGGCGGCAAGACGTCAGAAGCTCTAGAGGTCATGAGGAATTTTATCGAGCGGCCTAACTCTCGAGGATTGTATATTAAAGCGGAAGGTAGACTATCGGCCGAGATGCGGGAGCGTAGTGGGATTGAGTTCCTTTTTGATGAGGATCAATGGAAAGACGGTTCCTGTTTCGTATTTGAGAGTAATATATACGAGACGGTTCTCGACCTAATGCGTCTCTTGGTAGGCGACAATAAAAACCAAACACGTTATTGTTTCGTGCTGGACTCTCTAGACGGCTTAATAATGAAAGACGACTTAAAGAAAGACTTTCAAGATTCCCACAAAGTAGCGGGTGGCGCGTTGCTAGGAGCTAAGTTTATGCAAAAAATGAGCATTGCCTTGGCGAAGCGTGGCCACATGGCTATATTCATATCTCAAGTCCGAGCGGATATTAAACTTGACCCTTACAGCAAAGCTCCAATTCGGCAAACCACAGCTACGGGCGGGAATGCATTGCTTCATTTCGCCAATTACATATTAGAGTTCGAGCCTAGGTTCAAGAAAGATTTGATATTAGAAAATCAAACGCAGCCAATAGATAAAGATAAGAATAAAATTCTTGGACATAACGTAAAAATCACCGTCAAGAAATCTCCCAATGAAAAGACAAATTATGTTTTGCAGTATCCAATTCGTTACGGTAGGATTGGCGGCACTTCAATATGGGTAGAGAGAGAATTGATTGACATGTTATATGGATGGGAGTATATTCACAAACGGGGGGCTTGGATAACCGCAGACGAATCATTTATTGAATTGCTCAAAGACAATGAATTAAAGTTTCCGGAAAAGATTCAAGGAGAGCCTAAACTATCCAAACTGCTAGAAGAGGACAAGAAGCTATCCAAATTTCTTATTTCTTATTTTAAAGAAATTATTTGCGAATGAAAACTACCATACGCTTACTAGAGTTCCTACTACCGAATGATATTTAAAACGTTGAGCGGTTCCACGAAACGAGTGCAAAAGCCAAAAAAATACCTAGTAGACTGGGAGGCTAAAAGCAGAAGTAACATACAATTCAATACGAAATCTTTTCTCAAAACTTATTGGGATAACCATGTTGTCTTTGAAGAGTTCCCTGTAGCTGGAACGCGATTAAGATTTGATTTTTATAATGCAAATAAAAGGGTTGCAGTAGAAGTCCACGGCCGTCAGCACGCAAAGTTTGTACCTTTTTTCCACAAGCGTAGGTCGGGGTTTGTTAGTCAATTGCGCAGAGACCAGCAGAAAGTAGATTTTTGCGAATTAAATGGAATTAGATTGGTGGAGATTTGGGACGAAAAAGAGATTATCGAGCAAACCTTCTCTAATGCTGGGGTTTTTCTTTAAAAAGTGTATATATAATATGGACAACTCCCAATTCGACGAAGACAGCTTGCCTTCCTTTATATTCCCAAAAGCTTTTTTGGATCAAATTTTTGAATTCACCGGGTCAACCGAAGGGAATAGAGGCTTCTTGTTAGTTTCAGTTAATCAAGAAGGGGCTCCCACGGTTTACGCTCAAGCAGACAGTCAAATAATAGAGATGGGGCTTAGGAAAGCTTTGGAAAAATACCTATTAGACAGTGAAGAGGCTGAGCATTATAACGGCGAAGAGCCTATTCAATAGCGCACCCCTCGAGCAAGAACAAAGGCACCTTTGTTCTTGACATTTTGAATTTAGTCTGCTACACTCCTCCCTATGATTCATTCTAAAGAGTTAGAGAGACAGCTGCTTGCGGCTCTAATACAGCATCCTTCGGCCTATTCTCGAATAGCTCCCTTGATCAGTGAAGACGATTTCTGCACAAGTCACGGCAGCTATGTTCATCAAACTATATTTAAGTTTATAAAACGGATGCAAGATAGTGGCTCTGGAGGTTCCCTAGACGAAGTGGTTTTAATAGAAAGATTAAAAGGCGCTAGTATATCTTTTATGGACAATATAGATATCGGAGATTATGTACGTTCTCTATTGTTGAAAAAAGTGGCAAAAGAGGCCGCAGAAACAATAGCCCTTGATCTAAAAACCTATACTGTTCGTCGGGGTATAGAAGAGGCTTGCGAATCAATACAAAACGAGGTTCGCAAGTCCTCCCTGAAATCCCTCCCTGAGATAATACGTCGTGCGGACTCTCTTTATAATGATAAAATTGATTATTATTCTGGAGATAATTTAAGGCCTGAGAATATATACGAAGACATGTTGGAGGTTCTAGAAGATCTAGCTGACAACCCTCAGGATCCGGGCATGCTAGCTCCTCACATGCCCTATACGAATCGTATGTATGGATCTCTTTTGCGTCCGGGAAATATGGCAGTTATTTGCGCCCGAACTGGGGTTGGTAAAACCACTATATGCTTAGATTTCATTACTGAGATATCAGCTGCTCACAACAACGTCCCTGTCCTGCACTTTGATAACGGCGAGATGAGCAAGATCGAACTTCAGATGAGGCAATGCTCTGCTCTTTCAGGAGTGCCACTTTACCTCTTAGAACATGGCTTGTGGAAGAATTCTAGTTACGTTGACCCGGAGACGGGTCGAGAGTTTTCGGCGGAAGAGACTCGAAAAAAGGTTTACGATGCTTTGCAAGAAGTTAAACAGCGCAGCCTTGAATATTATAATGTGGGAGGGTACACGGTAGATGAGATGATTCAAACTGCCCGTCGTTTTTATTATTCTAAAGTAGGGCGAGGGAACCCCATGATTCTTAGCTTTGACTATATAAAACTTACTAACGAAGTTAATTCTCAACAAAAAAGCACATGGGACTTGATCGGTGAGATGATTGATAAGTTCAAGCAGTTCATTCAGAGGGAGATAACTTTCAACGGTCGTCCTATGATCGGAATGATCACTAGCGTACAAGCTAATCGTTCTGCAATTCTGGGGAATCGCAATAGCGATACCATTGACGAATCCGAAGGTGTCATCGCTGGTTCTGACAAAATAAACTCCTTTTGTACGCATCTATTTTATTTACGAAAACGCCTACCCCAAGAGCAAAACTCAGAACCATATTCTTATCGATCCGCTACTCATCGATTAAAATGCTTAAAGCATCGTCATCTGGGAGAAGACCCCTTGCGGGCTACTGAGCCAGTTGCCATGCCCGTTTTTAATGACGATGGGGAGGATGTCGGAAACAACAGACTAGAAGACAACGCGATACTTTTGCGTATTAGTAATTTTAAAATGGAGGAGGTCGGTGATTTGCGAGATATGGCGCAGCAAATGAGGACCCAAAACCTAAGGCCTAACGAAGATGGTGAACGAGACGAATTTACACCCTGATAGAATCAAAGAGATTCTAGAAGAGCTTGGTTATAAGCTTTTGGACAGAGGCCGTTATTGGCAGAGTAACGCTGCTTTTCGAAATGGTGATAACGGGACGGCTTTACAAATATGGAAGAACAGCGGTGTCTGGAGGGATTTTGTCTCCAATAGCGCTCCATTACCTTTCTCCAAGCTATTAGAGACTCACCTAGGAACAAACGACAAAAAAGAGCTGGGAAAATACTTCTCTCAAGACTACAGCGCTACCCAGCAAGAACCCACGCAGGAGGACCGATTAACAATGGAAAAGATTTACGACGATTCATTATTAGAAAATCTCTTCCCGCATTATTCTTTTTATAAACAAAAGGGAATCACAGAAGAGGTTCTCAAACTACTCAAGGGAGGGCTTGCGACAGAGGGTCACATGTACCAGCGTTTCGTTTTCCCAATATATAATGAACATGGGCAGATTCACGGCTTCTCCGGGAGGGACATGTCCCAGCGGAGTACCGTTCCTAAATGGAAACACTTGGGCCGTAAAACTAAATGGGTTTACCCCTATTATGTGGAGGGGCGTAAATCTTTTCCGACCCAAGACGCTATACAGGACGAGAGAAGTGTAATAATAGTAGAAAGCATTGGCGATCTTCTTAATTTATTTGAGCATGGATTTCGTAATGTGTTAGTTTCTTTCGGTTTGGATATATCTCCTAAGCTGTTATGCCACCTTACCTCTTTAGATATAGATCGAATAATCCTATCGTTTAATAATGACAGCGATAAAGCTTCTAATCGTGGAGCCCGAGCTGCTGTCAAAAATTACTTAAAACTTCTTAATCATTTTGACTTTGATGTCCTATCAATCTGCCTTCCTAATAAAAACGATTTTGGCGAAATGGTGGACGAGGACTTTGCGGAGTGGAAAGGTAAAGTAGAAAACGATAGGATAGAAACGGGTAGATCAGTATTAGACTTTGCTCAAAAAATGGCGGACTCCAAAGAATTGCCAGCCAATTTAATTAAAAATATTAAAATACTAAAATCTCATGTCTCTTAATAATATGACAAAGCTTTCGGCCAGCCGAATAAAAACAGCCCAGTCTTGTTCGTGGTTATATAATTGCAAATACAAGCTAAAACTTCCTGACAAAACAAACGACGGCGCTTCTCGAGGAACAGTGTGCCATTTAATACTGGAAGTCTTGGCTAAAAAAGGTCGAAAGAGTTATTATAATAAAATAATCAAATCCAAAAGTATCTTTGCTATCCCTTCTGTTGGCCGACTGGCCACCATCTGGGCTACTAAGCTCAATGTGTCGGACCCTGACAATATAGAACTTATCGACTTCATGACAGTGAACGGTCTAGAGCATGACTATTTTGGCAGCGATCTAGACAAGCCCACCCTCTCCTTTTCTGAGAAGAAATTTGACATGGAGATAAACGACGGAGACAAGAGCTATAGAATAAACGGATTTATTGATAAATTATTTTTATACAAGGGGAAAAAAGCTGCGATAATTAGAGATTTTAAGACTAGCAAAAAAGTATTTGAAGGAAAAGAAATAGACGACAATCTTCAAGACTTGATGTATTCATTGGCAGTAAAGCATCTCTACCCAGAATATTCCTTTCGACAATCTGAATTTTTATTTTTAAAATTTGAGCTAGGGCAAGACCTTCTAGGTGAGAATAACGAGGGCGTATTGCAGATGGCTCCGCTATCCGATGATGAGCTCGACGGCTTTGAGTACCAGCTTACTGAATGGCAGAACTACTTAGACAACTTTAATGAGGAGACGGCTTATTCGGATTTTGCTTTCGACAAAGGCTTCCCGGAAAAGAACGAGGGTTTTTCAGGAAAGCTTCTGTGTGGATTCGCTAAGTATCCGGGTCAGCTGAAGAAAGACGGATCCCCCATGTGGCATTGTTCTTATAAATTTGGTTTTGATTATTCTGTATTAAAAGATATGGATGGAAACTTTAAAAAATCCGCTTTCCAAGAAGACAGAGGTTCTCTTGTTGATATCCAAAAGGATGGAGATGTGATAGAAGATTTATATTACGATGGTTGCCCTTGTCATAATCAGGATTCCAAAGTTTCCCCATCACAGGACGAGTTTTCTCTCTAATGAAGGATCGTAAACGAGCAGCGGGAGTAGGCATTCTTTTCGGCAACTCGGTTTTGCTAGTCAAACGATCCACGCACTATAAAGGGGAGCCAGTTCCCTATGGAGGTTATTGGTCTATATTAGGCGGGATGGTCGAGGAAGGGGAGTCTCCCTTCAAGGCTGCCGCCAGAGAAGCGATGGAAGAGGGGGAGATAGATATTCCGGCTTACGACCTCAAATTCGTAAAATCATTCCCCGAAGAAGGGCTGGATTTTATATTTTATATATACGAATCTCCCAAGCTCTTGATTCCTATTCTAAATTTTGAGCATACCGAGTATGGTTGGTTTGGCATCGGCGAATTAGACAATTTTCAAGACAAAATAGATCCCAAAATAGTAGAATGCCTCCGTCTATATACAACAAATAGAGATTAAAAACTGGAAAACCTTTAGATTTTGGGGTAATATATCATGTGGAATTAAATACTTCAAGCGTTAGGCCCGCACTGGTATATTCAAATGCTGACCGGGATGGCAACGCAGGAGCCTTTGATCCCACTGATTGCCCCTGCGAAAAGCTCTATGAACAAATTCCCCCTACGTGGGTACTAAACCCCCTCACAAACAAGTCGGGTCTGGAGCCTACCCGTTTTGAGGAGATGTCCGAAGATATATGCTATTGCGCTACGTTTAGAGCTGTAGACGGAGGGCTTAGTGTGCTGCGAGACGCCGTTACTGGAGCAGTACCTTATGGATTTCAAGCAGAAAGTAGCATTGAACTAAACTTTACTGGCTCCGGTTCCGGTGGTGCCGGTGGGAATATTGCGGGTCTTTCATGGGTCTCCGGTTCCTTGTCTAGCGCAGATGCTTCCGGGTTAGTCGGCCGGGATGAAAATAAATACCCCCAAGGATGGCAGCTGCAAACTGCGGGACTAGATGGGGCGGGGAGTGGCATCATCCCTGAAAATATTTCCAACCACTACCTTCAGTCTCCACTCATTGAGGGGTACAGCAGCTTTAATCGTGACACAAAACTTCTTGGGGGATACTTCGATTATTTAGAAAAATGGGAACCTATTTGGGTTCCACTCTTCCCGACCTCGCTAGTTGGAAGGCTACACTACCCCCCAAAACCGATATACATCTCTAATCCAAGCAACTCCTCGCCTTATAGGTACAAAGACTGCTTCCCAGCTCTTTCGATTTCATCATTTCAGTACGCCCACAATAGCGGCATTTATAATGTAAGCCTGCATGAGTGCAATAGCTCGGCCATAGCTATCTGCAGGTCGGGGTTGTATACGCCTCCCCCGTATAAAGACACGCAATGGAAACTGAGAGTCGTTAGTGATGGCGTTGAGTTTTCTGAGATTGTCATAAATGATCAAGAATATTCAGACGGGGATATCTTACCATTGTCACTACCCGGTAATACTTCTTCGTGGACAAATGCCACATTAACCGCATCTGTCCGGGTTAATGATGGTGTGTCGTATATATCAAGCTTGGCGTATGGATCGTTTATCTCAGGAAGCGGAGCTTCTGAAGTGGAGGGCGTTCACCCAGCTGAAACGTTTTGTGGGTGGGCTTCGGGGCTGGGAGGACCTGAGGGCATTTCATCTCCCTATGACTGTCAAGAGCTGAGCTTAGGTTCGTGCGGGGGAGGCGCTCAGATGAGCCTCTTTCCTCCTACCGGCGAGACTATACCAAGAGGTTATCCTCAGAACCTAGTAGCTACGACTACTGTAGCGAACAGTATGGCGGGAGGTGGCATTTTCGTTATTAGTGGGGGATCTTCCCTACTCGCGGATGATTATTACCCAGTTGATTTTGGGGGCAATGTAGACTTTATAATGAGGCCCAGCTATTGTAGTAACGATCCAAACACCGGATTGGTAGGGAATCTTTCAAAAGGTGCAGACTTTCTTTCTTCGGGGGGAGGCATTGCCGGCACCATCACCGGCGCAGGTTATTGGTTCAAGAAGGGAGAGCCGTTTAGTGTTTGGCTAGCTATGAGCGGAACCGAAGAGTGGACAAGTCAAAGAATGGGAAGGGTTCCTAACGTACACTCGAAGCTTCCTCGTTTTACGCAAATCTCCATGTTGGGAGATCCCACAGGCACGATGATAGGTTTCCTGCAATATAAATCCTTCGGCTCCGAGCCTCCTCTGCCTATAGCTGCTGACAGGCAAGTGCAGTTCTATGAGTTTAGATATCAAAGCCCTAGTGGCCAGTCGATAGGGATCCCAAAGGAAGAGGGAACCCTTATCAACTTTAGTAATAATCGGGGCTTTTCGCCATGGTCGTTTAGCATGACGCTTACTCCTGTGGAAGACCTCCTAAGGGCGAGGGGTTCGACTGAGACCAACACCAGCCTACGGGAGGCGCCCTTTGATGTGCCCCCGTATCCGTATATGCGGTACGCGCCGTATGTAGCGCGGCAGTTTTCCAATGAGTATTTGCAAACAAGAGGACTTCTGGGGGGAGCTCCAGTAGATTTGGCCCCTCTGTTCCCCGGAGACCCTATCACGGGCGGCAGTTTCGCCGGTTGGTCGGGGTTAGCCTCAATCGTTCCCAGAGAAGGGGGTGTAGTAGATTGGCTCACCGATGGTTACTATGCTTCAAATGGATACAGTGGGTATAATGACGCTTATCGAGGGGTTCAATTTTTACCATATACAGCTAGTCTTTCTGGCTGTGAGAAGGTGCATAATGTAGCCGAGACTTTTTGGTGTACTGGGGAAACTTTTAGTATCTTCTTGTCGGGTGAACTTAACTTGGGCACAACGACATATATACCGGGCACTACTGTGCTTTCTAGTGCTGGAAATATCACGCAAACGGCAGCGGTAGTTCCCCAACGTGGCTTCGAACTCGCCCTCCCCTTTCACGAACGAGCCGACTACAGGTCCTTTTTGGGATTTGAGTCGGGCGCTCTGGCCGGAAAAATATTAGGAGCTGCACACGCCACTTCCGCAGGTTATCATGGTTCTGTTTACCATGTACCGGTAGGTCTTTTTCTCGCATCCTACTACCTAGAAGATGGCGCCTGTGGCACCTTCCCGCACTATATGCTTAATTGGGATAGTCGGGCTCACCAGTTAGACGGGCCCCCGTGGTACCATAGCGAGACTAATCTTGTGCCTAAAATCTCAGACGCTCTTCCGGCGAACTCGAGCCTTATTACCGGCATTTCATCTTACGCAGAACATTTTAATTTCTTACAGGACATTTCCGTCGCTTCATGCAGGAATGCTGCGTCGACTATGGCCTCTACAACCAATCCAACTTTGGCCGTGGCCGTTGCTAGTTTTTGGGCCTATGACGAGCTGACAGGAGGCTTAAACTTTCCCGGCTTCACGTCCCATAATCCAAGCACACCCCTTCGAGAAGACGCCGGATTCAATTATCTTCCTTATTACATGCCCTTGTGGGGCGCTGAGTAATAATTCCAGTGTATACTATAAGCAACCCAATAACACCAAATCGATAATGATTAAATCTAAATTCAAAAAAACATCCGTAGCCAACTTAACCCTAGGCTATGTATTTTTTGCTAGCTTTATCGTTTTAGTGCTTGTAGGGCGAAAAACTCCTGATCCCGTAGTTGTTGTGGATGTGACTCCGTCGGTCGACGAGGCGCTAATCGCGCCCACTCCCACCCCTCCAGTTTTCACCAAGACAGAAATTACTGAAGTAGAAGGCCATCCCCTAGAGATCACTACCACTTACGCCAACCCCTTAGTGATTGAGGATGTGTATGATGACGTACACGTTAGGGGCCGTATAGTAATAGACCAGAGAGAAAGAGTCGGCTTAATACATAGAGATATTTCTGATGAAATTTTTACAACAAACAATACGACTCCTACTTATGTCCACGAGACCGCTAATTCTGTACATGGCGTACATGATATACGTCACAGGGCTTCTATTCATAGCCCACATGATTTCAACCGTCGGACTTATCAAAATTCTGACATTGGGATTCTAGACCGACGTCTAAAAGAGAGAGATGGCGACTCCCTAACCTTAGCCGGAGACAACGACGATCTCCTTTATCTAGACGAAGCTAATATTGGGTTGGATTCAGGAGGTAGCAACGACATCGACGCAACACGTTTTGAATTAGATGAAGACGGGGGCAGTGCTGATAATTTAGGGGATGTTGGGGATTTTGCTGATGAAGGCGAGGGCGCTGGCAAAGGAAGTCTTCCCGGAATAGGCGAGGGCTCTCAAGTGTATGCCTATAACTTCCCTAGTCAAGGTGTGGGAGCCGGGGTAGGAAATGCAGGTGTTGGAGCGGCGGCGGGATATGCCGGTATTGGCGCGGGCATAGGGCAGGCAGTTCTTAACGGAGCTGTAGTTGCTACCCTTGGTGGTATTGGAACCGCGCCTATTTCCAATTTGAATTTAGAGCCTACCCCTGAAAATGATCAAGACAATGATGGGCTTCCTGCGTCTGTAGAATCAGATCTAGGTACCGACCCCATGAAAGCCGATACGGATGGCGACGGAATAGAAGACGGCGTTGAGGTAGCTGCTTACTCCAGTCCTCTGGACGCCTCTAGCACCCCTACAAGCCCCGGAAACACCCCGCTGCCCCAGTTAGGAGGAGTAGGTGGCCTAAGCAACGGAGCGGGTGCTGGAGCCGCCGCTGGGCTTGTGACGGGTAACGTGCAGCCTAAAC
>TARA_R110002167_G_scaffold196935_4_pt1 | contig 11302 bp, 7 predicted proteins | sample TARA_R110002167 | Tara Oceans TARA_R110002167 (sample SAMEA4398238) | marine metagenome | biome: Polar Biome; feature: [MES] marine water layer (ENVO:01000295) within the mesopelagic zone...; material: water (ENVO:00002006), including particulate matter (ENVO:01000060) such as...... | reverse complement strand
AGGCCTATCAACATCAAAATATTGGCTTAATAGCCACTCAAGATACTAAAGTAGTGGGTGTTTTACCCTGCATAGCTATGGCTCGACCATTTGCCAAAACCAAGTTTTGCGCCTTACCCTTTTGCGATATTGGTCACGCCATTGCTGATAATCAAGACATTGTGAGTGCCCTGCAAGACCATGCCCTAAATCTATTGGCAAAGCAAAAAGGTCAAGTGTTCGAATATCGTGATACTGAGTTAAGCATCACAGAACAGCAGATAGCCTCGCAAAAAGTAAGAATGCTGATGGCTTTACCTGATTCTTCTGCCGCTTTATTTGATGGCTTTAAGTCTAAGTTGCGCAGCCAAATCCGTAAATCTGAAAAAAATGGTTTAAGCTGCACCATTAATAACAATCAGCAGGCAATCGATAATTTTTATCTTATCTTTGCTAAGAATATGCGTAAATTAGGCTCTCCTGTGCACAGCAAGGCTTGGTTCGAAAGCTTATTTAAACATTACAAAGACGATATTTTCCTCGGTGTGGTATATAAACAATCCACCCCTATTGGCGCTGGCATTATTATTAGCAACAATCATAAATTCGCCATTCCGTGGGCTTCTACAGATGCAGATTTTAACTATCTTGCGCCAAATATGATGCTCTATTGGTCTTTACTCAAGCATGCCTGTGACGTGGGAGGCAGCGAGTTTGATTTCGGTCGGTCGACTTTTGGAGAAGGTACCTATAAATTCAAGCAGCAATGGGGAGCGCAACCCGTTCCTTTAGTTTGGTCTGACTTAGCCAGTCAAACCTCAGAACAAAATGCTGCCGTAGTCGAGAAGAGCCAATTAAGAGCATTAGTTGAAACAGTATGGTCTCGTTTACCTTTAGGGTTAACAACAACTCTGGGACCACAACTAAGAAAATATATCAGCCTGTAATAATCGACATCAAAGCACACTAGCCTAGTCGACCAACAAAATTTTTTGGAGATAAACATTAATGTGTGGAATTGCTGGGTTTACGCACTTTTCAGGTAACATGGGTAACCTAGACACCCTTAAACGTATGGGTGAAAGTATCATCCATCGTGGGCCCGATGCAGGTAAAGAGTATCTTGATGAGCATGTCGGATTAGCCCACAGACGATTAGCCATCATTGATTTATCCGAACTGGGTGTGCAACCCATGACCTCAGTTGATGGGCGTTATATCATCGCTTTTAATGGTGAAATTTATAATTTTCAGCAGCATCGACAAATCTTAGTCGACGAAGGCTACGAGTTTAGATCCCATTCAGATACTGAAGTCATTTTGGCCCTGTATGCTCGCGACGGGATTAAAATGCTCGATAAACTGAATGGCATGTTTGCCTTTGCCTTATGGGACACCCAAAACAAAAAATTACTTATTGCTAGAGACCGCTTGGGTAAAAAGCCCCTTTACTATTTGCATACAGACAAGCAGTTTGCCTTCGCCTCAGAAATAAAGGCAATTTTAACCTTACCTAATGTACCAAAAACTATTCGCATAGACGCAGTACATGATTTTTTTGCTTATCAATATGTTCCAGACCCAAAAACTATTTTTACCAATATCCACAAATTACCCCCAGCCCACTATATGTGGGTAAGTGCCGATGGCATTGAAATACAACAATATTGGGATGTAAGTTTTAAACATACCAGTCTTGAAAATGAAGCGACATTAACCACACAGTTACTTGACTTGGCGACCCAGCGCACCAAAGATCGCATGGTCAGTGACGTACCTTTGGGCGCATTTTTAAGCGGCGGCATTGATTCAAGCGGTGTTGTAGCCATGATGGCATTGAATAGTAAAACGCCAGTTAAAACTTGCTCTATTGGTTTTGATGACAAAAAATTCAACGAAACAGAGTTTGCCCGTGAAGTCGCTGAAAAATACCACACAGAGCACCATGAATTTATGGTGCATCAAAATGTGGCTGAAAATTTAGAGCATATCGTCAGTTATTTTGATGAACCTTTTGCAGATCCTTCATTAGTGCCTACTTTTTTTGTCTCTGAGTTAGCGCGAGCCCAAGTCACAGTAGCCATAGCAGGTGATGGTGGTGATGAAGTATTTGCGGGTTATGAAAAATACACAACCGATGATATTGAAAATAAACTGCGCCAGAAGTTTCCAAAATTTATTCGCAAGTCAGTGTTTCCTCCGCTAGCCAACCTTTTTGCTAAAAGTGAGATGACAGTATTTCGCAAGGCAAAATCATTACTTAACAGTCTGAGTCTCGAGCCTGCCATGGGATTTTATATCACTAATGCGCAAATCGAAGACCGTCTATGGCAGCGTTTAGCCACAAGTGACACAATACAGAAGTTAGCCGGCTATCATCCAGCACAGTTAACCTTAGACGCATATAACAAGGCTGATGGTCCCGATCATTTAGCTAAAATATTGTATACCGATTTAAAGACCTATTTGCCTGGCGGTATTTTAGTCAAAGTAGACCGCATGAGTATGGCAAACTCTTTAGAAGTCAGAGCGCCCTTACTAGATAAAGACATCGTCGAATTTGCCGCCACTCTGCCCTCAAATATGAAATTCAAAAACGGCGAAAAGAAACACATACTAAAAGAGGCCTTTAAGCCTCTGCTACCGGATGGCATTCTGTATCGCAAAAAAATGGGCTTTTCTGTGCCTCTCGCGTCTTGGTTTAGACACGAAATTAAAGACTTAGCTCACGATTACTTGTTTACTAAAAGCCAAGGTATTCAGCAGTTTTTTGATATGCAGGTTGTAAAAGACTTATGGCAACAACATCAGTCACAAAAAGCTGACCATGCTACCGTATTGTGGAGCATGCTGATGTTTCAAATGTGGTGGTTTAGATATATGCAGACTGGCAACGAGGGTGAAAAGCAGCAATGAGTGATAAGCGCAAAATATCAGTCATGCATATCACTTATGATATGCGCATCGGTGGCACCGAAATGGTCATCAAAAGCATCATTGAGGGTTCTGACCATAGCTTGCTAGAAATGAGTGTTTTTTGTATCGAGTCGCCTTTGGGTCCATTTGCTGATGACTTAATTGCCAATGGTATTGCAATACAAGGTCATGCGAGGCAACCAGGTTTTGATCTTGGCTTGATTAAGGCAATACGTCAGCATATCAAAAATAACAATATCGATATTATACATTGCCACCAATATACCCCATATATCTATGGTGTATTCGCGGCTATGCTGAGCAAAACAAAAGTTATTTTTACTGAACATGGCCGTTTTTATCCAGATACAAGCAGTTGGAAGCGCAAGTTAATTAATCCTATTCTCCATTATTTTACTGCCGCTACAACCGCTATCTCAGCAGCCACAAAAGACGCATTAGTAGAATATGAAAACATACCCCGCAAGGGTATTGATGTGGTGTATAACGGAATTGCCCCACTTAGTTTTGAACCGACAGAAGTTACACGTTTAAAACAACAATATCGAATTACCGATAAAGAATTGTGTTTAGGCACTATTGCGCGCTTCGATCCCATAAAAAATCACAGTATGATGCTGCATGCCTTTAAGTTAGTGTTAGATAACGGCGTCGCAGCCAAACTTATCATCGTCGGGGACGGTGAAGAACGCCAAAATATTGAAAATACAATTAAAAATCTATCTCTTGAGCAAAGCGTTATTCTTACCGGTTATGAGTCAAAACCGCAGAACTTATTGGCTATGATGGATGTTTATTTATTGTCTTCATTGAGCGAAGGAACATCAATGACCTTATTAGAGGCAATGTCTATTGGTAAGCCCTGTGTTGTTACCGATGCCGGTGGCAATCCTGAAATCATCGAACATGAACAAGTAGGTCTAGTTACACCTAACGACAATGCTGCCGCCTTTGCTCAAGCAATAATCAACCTAGCGGATAATCCAGCATTGGCCAAAGGCTTTGGTGCAGAGGCAAAAAAACGCTTTGAACGCTCATTTAGCCTAAAGAATATGAATCAAGCTTATCAAAAATTATATCTTGCATCAGCTCCGCGGTTGGGTGGTTAAATGGTTTCATTTATTAAAAAACTAGGGCTGAAAATTTTCTTGAAGTTTGTTGAGCAAGAACAAGTTTCGCGGCATATTCAAGGTATTGTCCGTCAAGGCAACTTTGCCTTACCTAACATTGAAAACGAGCCTCCGCCCTACTCTGCGGTCGAAATAAGCAAGGCTGGTGTATCGGATCGCGACGATATCGTATTTATCACTAGTCGTTTTCGCAGTGGCTCTACACTCCTATGGAACCTTTTTCGCCAATCTGGCCAATGCACATCTTATTACGAGCCCTTTAACGAAAGGCAATGGTTTAATTCAAGCCTAAGGGGTGAAGGGGTTGATGGTAGTCACAGAGGCGTAGACGATTACTGGGCAGAATATGATGGCTTAGCCAATCTGGCTAACTTTTATCAAGAAGATTGGATCCGTGCAGATTTACTCATGACCGAGCAAAGCTGGATGCCCAAAATGAAGCACTACATTGAAGAATTAGTTACAGCGGCACCATACCGACCCGTTTTACAATTTAACCGTATTGATTTTCGTCTGCCATGGATAAAACACCATTTTCCAAAAGCAAAATTATTGCACCTCTATCGAAACCCAAGAGATCAATGGTGCTCGTTTTTACGAGACCCAAAACTCATGAACAAAGATGATGTACAAAATACTTATGAAGATAGTTTTTATCTTGATGTCTGGTGTAACGACTTGGCGCGCCATTATCCGGTCTTAGATAGTCTCAATACGCCCCATCCTTATCAACGATTTTATTACCTTTGGAAACTGAGTTTTTTACATGGAAAACAATTTAGTGACTTAAGCATTAGTTTTGAGGCGTTGACCCAAAACCCTACGGCTCAAATTGAATCAATGTTTAATTTGTTGAATATAACGGGTGTGGATATTCAAAAATTAAGTGCTGTAATTCAAGCACCTGAACCCATGCGTTGGAAAAAATATGCCGATGAAAACTGGTTTAAGCAGCACGAAGATATTTGTGAACAGAATCTATCCTTGATGTTGACTAAATCCCCTCAGGAAGATAAATAATTATGCGCAAAACCTTATTATTGAGTGAGATTTTCCCGCCAGTTAATGGTGGCAGTGGCCGCTGGTTTTGGGAGGTCTATACACGTCTACCCGCAAAAGATATCGTCGTTGCGGCTGGGAGCACAGATATATCCGCAGAGTTTGATAATAAAAGCCCATTAACAACTTACAGAATACCGCTAAGTTCAAGCAGTTGGGGATTAAAAAGCCTTTCAGGCTTGCGCTATTATTGGCGGGTCTATCGCACAGTAATGCGCATCATTAAATCAGAAAAAATAAAAGTATTACATTGTGGAAGATGTTTACCCGAGGGATTCATCGGCTTTTTAATCAATAAACTGCACGGTATCCCCTATGTTTGTTATATCCATGGTGAAGACGTTGAAACGGCTGCTACCAGCCGAGAGCTCAGTTGGATAGTAAAACAAGCCCTCGGCAGTGCGAGCAAACTCATTTGCAATAGCCAAAACAGTGCAAAAATACTGTTAGAAAGCTGGCAAACCGACCCTACAAAAACCTGTGTTATTAATCCCGGTGTTGATGCTCAAAAGTTTAAACCCGCAGCTATAGATGAAACAATTAAAAACTCACTAGGATGGCAAAGTCGCCAAGTCATTCTTACCGTCGGGCGTTTACAAGAGCGCAAAGGCCATGACATCTTAATTAAAGCACTACCGAGCATTGTCGAAAAATTTCCTCAGGTGTTGTACGCCATCATTGGTCATGGCGAGCAAAAGTCAAATCTTGGCGCACTTGTGGTTAAATTAGATTTGCAGGATCACGTCTTGTTTATGGATGAAATAAGTGATCAGCAAATGATCCAAAGTTATCAGCAATGTGACGTTTTTGTTTTGCCAAACCGAACCGTTGGTCGAGATATTGAAGGCTTTGGTATGGTGCTGGTTGAAGCACAAGCTTGCGCTAAACCGGTTATCGCTGGCGATTCAGGCGGCACCGCTGAAACCATGGTATTGGGTAAAAGCGGCTTAATCATTGATTGCACCAACCCGACTGTACTAGCCAATGTATTGATTACATGGCTCGGAGACCCCGAATTATGTTCACAAATGGGACAACAGGGTCGCCTGCATGTAGAAGCTACACTAGACTGGATTATGTTGACCAAACGCATAAAAGACTTAATTGACACACTTTAGTTACACAAGGTTAATGGCATAAACTCATGGAAACAATGTCATCTAAACTCATCAATAGTGCCTATTTTTTAGTTTTTGCAAAATTGCTTCAACGTAGTATTGGCCTAGTGAGTTTGCTGATACTTGCCCGTTTACTCAGCCCACAAGATTTTGCTGTTGCTGCCATCATTTCAATGACCATCTATTTTTTTGATGTATTGTCGAACGTCGGTAATGAGCAATATATTATTCAAAAAGCCGAGATTGTTGACGACGATCTCAACACGGCTTGGACCCTCAGTTTAATCATTAAGTTAACCATAAGTCTGCTGTTATTCTGCTTGATCCCTCTGATTGATAGTTACTATGAAGAACTGCCCTTAACCACCGTGCTGTTTGCCGCCACCTTAATTTTACCTATCAATGCCCTGTGCAACCCAGGCATGTTTAAGTTGCAGCGCGACCTAGACTATCGAAAAATTTTCTATCTGAGTGTGATACAAAAAATAATCTCTTTTGCCTTTGTTATTTTGGTGGTCTCGTTTGAACCCACTTATTGGGCACTTGTGATTGGCGATATCGCAGGCGCTTTAGTACTCTTACTGGGTTCTTACAAAATACACAACTTTCGACCCAAATTTTGTTTATTAAATGCCAACCTACAATGGTTTTCGTCTAAGTGGATCCTAGGCAAAAATATTTTAGGTTATCTACGCTCCCAGGTTGATACATTTATTGTCTCGCGTTTATTTAACAGCGCTACTTTAGGACGCTTCTATTTAACCAGGGATATAGCCATGCTTCCTAGTCAAAACTTGCTGACGCCCCTTATTCAGCCATTGTTAGCAGCCTTTAGCCGAAATGGGCAAGATCCAGATAAGCTTGCTAAACAACTCGACCTATCACTTATTGTCATCACTTCAATTGTGATACCTATTGTCATTTATATTTGGCAATTTCCTGAACCCATCATTGATACTCTATTGGGAGAAAAATGGATTGAAAACTATCAACTGATGAGCGTGATGAGTTTACTCGTTCTTTATATTCCTTTTGTACTTTTATTTGAACAAATCTTAATGGCGACCGGTCGTTTTAAGCATGTTTTTTACTTCGACATGCTGAGTCTTATCTTTATCTTTTGTGGCTTATTGCTGCTACAAAATGGCAATATAGTGGATTTTGCTGCACTCAGAGGAATATTAGGCATGGTTGCTACCTTGAGCCTTGCTGCCTATTTAGTTAGATTTATTCGATATTCTTTATCAAATTGGTTGATGATACTCATTCTGACTGTAATAAGCGCAATGTTAGCCGCTCAACTGGCCCAAACTCTAATCGCTAGTTATGATTGGCAGCCCATCTTGGAATTGCTATTATCTGGTGGGGTTTTTGTCACGGTCTATGCTTTGTTAATGTTATTAATATTAAAAATAAGTGCCCCCTACAATCACAATATGGCAAAAGTACTGAGTCTACTGTCTGTGCAGTTATCTAATTTAACAAAAAAAATAAGAAAAAACCGTGAAAACCAAGCCAATTAATGCCTTACATATGCCCGATTATCGAAAGGGCAATCCCTATCAGTCACTGTTGCAATCATCGTTAAAAGATGTCGGTGTTACTGTGTCATTTGATGATTTCCCTGCCGGTCTTTTCCCATTATGGCAAGCATGTAAACGCCATCCCAACATATCGGTTATTCATATACATTGGACAGTAGAATTAATAAGGCACATTTGTTTGGTCGTCAAATCCTATTATTTTCAGATTAAAGTGTTTTTTGCTGGTATTAGATTGCTACTTGCTTAAGTTACGTGGCGTTAAATTAGTCTGGACCATCCATAATAAACTCGCTTACGAGGGCTTTGAACCACAACGAGAGACCTACATTAGAGGACGACTTGCCAAGGCTGTTTCACGTATTATCGTGCACAGTCAAAAAGCCTTAGACGTAATAAGTGACTTATACAAGGTTGACATAAAAAACAAAACTCAGGTTGTTTTTCATGGTAACTATATTGGCGTTTATCCCTGTCCAAGTGCTTCATTACAGAATTTACGCGACAAAAAGAAACTGAGAGTTCAGAAGCAATCGTAGTCAGTTATGTTGGCATGATGCGCCCTTGAAAAGACTTAGAACCGTTAATTGATATGTTCAAAATTTACAACACAAACGAGCAATTATCCTGCCTGAACCAAGCAAAGGGAGCGTATCATTTTAAGAATGCAAACCATGTTTTGGTCTAACGTGAGGCAATTAATTCAGAGTATTTATCGATGACTAGCAACAATACAACAATAGCTTTGGTAAGGCAGAGTTTTTCTCTTTTGCTGGCCGTAAATCAAGCACGAGTTTACAACTGGGCAGTACCGTTATACTAGCCCGACTTATTGTACCGCAAGACTACGGTTTGTTTAGTATTGCTTTTATTTTTATGGCAATCGCCACCATCATTAAAGAATTTTGGTTCAAAAACTATTTGGTCAAAGAAAAAGGCTTAACACCGTATATTATTCGAAGTGCCTTTGGTATATTTGTATTGCTGTCATCTTTTACGGCTTAAACTTTATTTCTATCGGCTTACGTTGTGGCTGATTTTTACGAAAATAAGCAGCTAATTGTCGTTCTACAACAACGCCCTATAATGTATTGTTGTCATCTTTTGGTACAATTATTTGTATTTCGTCAAATCGACTGGAAAGTAAATCTAGGCAGTTAATCTGTAATGTATAACTAGGGAAATTAAAAAATATGATGTCAGTATTGGTTCACGATGTACCTATCATTGTTCTAAATTGGAACGGATGGGACGATAGTATAATTTGTATAGAATCTATTTACCGAGCCGAAAAAGATGCGAAGGTCTGGTTAGTCGATAATAACTCAGACATCAACCGTAGTGACGAACTAATCGCATTATTTCCGATGTTGCGTGTAATTGAATTAGCTGAAAATTTTGGCTGGGCAGTAGGCAATAACAAAGCAATAGAGATTGCCATAACAGAGAAATTTCAATTTGTCTTTTTGTTGAATAATGACTGTAGTGTGGATTTTAATTTTCTAAAATCGTCTTTAATTTTGATGGATGATGAAACGGCCGCCATTGGGAGTCGAATTGTTACTTTTGATAATCAATATGTGATATTTGATGGTGAATATTCCGGAAAAAGCAAAAAAGTGGTAACATCAAGCAATGAATTAATCAATTCTAAATTGGTTAATGGTGCTGGAATGTTGGTTAACTTGAGTGCATTTATGTCTATTGGTGAGTTTGACAAAAGATATTTTTGTTATGATGAAGAGTCTGAGTGGTGTGAAAGAGCCACGCAACTTGCAAACTTTGAGATAAAAACCAACCTTGCTTCTACAATAAAACATAAAAGGGAGGGAAGTGATATTGGCGAAAATGCTCTGTACTACCGAACACGCAACAAATTTATTGAGACCTCAGTTAGAACACCTTACATCCCCTATTTAATTGATACTTTTCTTACCAAAATCAATGAAGAGCGCAAGCAAGGCAAAGAAAAAAAAGTGAAGTCACTACTGTGCGGATTACAGGATGGTTTAAATAAAAAATTCTGCTATAGGACTACCCTCATACCTAATTATATTGTTCGTTCGTACGCTTTTTTATATAGAGCTTCCCTCACTCGAGTCATATTAAAAATATACTTTAAGTTAATTTCCAAGTTTTGATTATATGTTACTCGAAAATCACTCATACTAAATCGAGTCTGAGGGTATTATTGTTTAATTCTTGTACTTCCTAATAAGTTTTGTAGCCTGACCAAGAGAATTAACAAAGTAATTGAGTTTTGTGCACAATGAACTGCTGTTAAGTATAGAAAATCATAGTAAACGAGAAACTAAGTGATTAACATACAAATGTCATTCAAATCATCGCGTGTAGCAAACTATAATGTGTGTTTAAACTGACTAACCGCGCCACTAGAAACGTTAGTTCAGCAGATAATTCTGAGTAAGACAAAGGCTAAGATTACGGCAGTTCTCAACACATTTATAACTCGATTGGTAAGATGTTATTACTCCATTTTCTGTTTAATAACATCAATCAGCTGTCCGTCAGTGGCTAGTTTAAGTACTCTGAAATGGTTTCTTTTCTAAGGTTGTAAAACCAGTGTTTAGTGAAAAAAGTACGAAGCAACTGTTTACTGTACGAAAATTAAAGTTGCTGGAATTTGTTAAGAGTAAAAATAATGAGTAGTACAAATTCAAACAGTTTTGGTTCGGCCGTTCTTATTTCGTTTGTGGGTAAATATTTAAATCTAATTTTACAACTGACTAGCACTGTTATACTCAGTCGCCTTATATCACCTGAAGATTATGGATTATTTAGTATTGCTTTTATCTTTATGGCAACTGCAGCCATCATTAAAGAGTTTGGGGTTAACAACTATTTAGTCAAAGAAAAAACCTTAACACCGGATATTATTCGTAGTGCGTTTGGTATTTTATTATTGTTATCAACGATTACGGCAACAACTCTATTTTTATCGGCCTACTTCATTGCTGATTTTTATAATAATGCTGAACTCGTGCCTATCCTGCAATTGCTATCATTAAATGTTTTGATGTCCCCTTTTGGCACAATAGTAGGCAGTTTACTTAAAAGGGACTTGAATTTTAAGCCCGATGTTATCACTGGCTTAAGCGGGCAAACGCTTAGTGTTATTTGCATGATTATCATGGCCTTAAATGACTTTGGGGTTTATGCCTTGGTCTATGGTTCGTTAATTCAAACCGTCAGCCAAACACTGATTATTCAATTTTTTAGACCACCTAATATGCCCCGTTTGCCCAGTCTCAAACATAGCCGTGAAATATTAAGTTATTCAAAGTTTGCCGGTATCTATGGCTTAACTAGCCATTTTGGTAATTATGCCATCGAACTTTTATCGGGCAAATATTTCACTCTGGAATTAACGGGCCAATTTAATCGGGCAATGACCACCGCTACCTTGTTCAATAAAATATTTAGCGATGCTCTTAATCCTGTGATTATGCCGCATATTTCGAAGGTCAATAGAACGGGTGGCGACGTTGCGCAACACATAGGTTTTTTAACCAAATTA
>TARA_R110002167_G_scaffold143936_16_pt1 | contig 11302 bp, 15 predicted proteins | sample TARA_R110002167 | Tara Oceans TARA_R110002167 (sample SAMEA4398238) | marine metagenome | biome: Polar Biome; feature: [MES] marine water layer (ENVO:01000295) within the mesopelagic zone...; material: water (ENVO:00002006), including particulate matter (ENVO:01000060) such... | reverse complement strand
AGCGCCAATCTCGCTTGAAATCGGGCTATCTCTCGGAGCTCGTGGCGTTGAAAAGTGCCGCTTTTCAGCAAAATTTAGTCAAAAAGCCAGTTTTGATACCCAAACTTGCCCGAGGAGCGGCTGTTCTCGCGCGAGATTGCGTGTCTCTCGCAACTTTGTTGACTGAGAGGGTGAGGAGTGCGATGAACTCGGTGAATTCGGTCTTCACCACCGACACACTAGGCTTGAAAGCCACGATTCCTCGCGGGACGTTGGCATCTCTCGCGTTTGAATCAAAAATCAATATATGAACAGCGACCAAACTCAATCCGTTCCTCAAGTCCTCTGTCGTCACTCGACTCTGGCCGACCCGAAGAGCCTCGTCCCGCGAGGCGACAACCCCAACCAGCACGACGAGAGGCAGCTCGAACTCATCCAGAAAATCCTGATTCACCAAGGATGGCGGGCTCCAATCGTCGTTTCGAAGCGATCTGGCAAGGTCGTTTGCGGTCACGGGCGGTTGATGGCGTCTCTCGCTATGAATTTGCCTGAAGTTCCAGTTGACGAGCAAGAATTTGCCTCCGAAGAGGACGAAATCGCTCATATGATCGCCGACAATCGACTCGCGAGTATGGCCGAGCTTGATTACGAAAAAGTTGGTGATCTTTTGCGGGAATTAGACGCTTCTTCGGTTGATCTCGACCTGACTTGCTTCGCTGATTGGGAGAGAGACCCGCTTTTGAACGCCGTTTGGGAAGCCCCCGAAGAAAAGAGCGACAGGGACATCCCTCAAAATAATTCAATCACCCTGACGACTGAACAGAGAGGCGTGTTTGAGCAAGCCGCTTCCCGCTTGCGAGACAACGAGGACGACACCGAAATGTCGGACGGAAGGTGCGTGGAGTTGATTTGCGCCGATTTTCTGGCAGGAGAATGATCAAAAACAGATTTCAGAGTCAAAATAACCAAAAAATGAGCGAAAAATCTAAAATTCTAGCCCCAGTCTTATCTCTCTCAGGAGGTATGGATTCATCGGCTCTTCTCCTCCACGCCATTGCGGGATTTGGGGAAACTCCTATCTATTCTTTGAGTTTCGACTACGGACAGAAGCATAAAATTGAGCTTGAAAGGCTACAGAGCAACCTATCTCTCTTGCGAGAGAAGGGATTCTGCATAAGGCACACGGTCGTTGATTTGAGCCTGTTAGGGACGCTATTCCACTCATCCCTGACAAGCGAAAATTGGCAACCTCCAGAGGGTCATTACGCTGAACAATCAATGAAGGAAACGGTTGTCCCAAACCGAAATGCAATCTTCTCGTCTATCGTTTACGGCTACGCTCTTTCGATTGCTGAAGAAAATGACTGCGAAACCGCGATTTGCTTGGGTGTTCACTCAGGAGATCACGCGATTTACCCTGATTGTCGTCCAGAGTTTTATTCTGCGATTTCGGAAGCTTTCAGAATCGGGAATTGGAACAGCGAGAAGGTGGAATTTTACCTTCCCTACCTCGAAGGAGACAAGGTTTCTATTCTGAAAGACGCCATAAACTGCTGCACTCAGCTTGGTGTCGATTTTGAAGAGTATTTTGCCAACACGAATACCTCGTATTCACCGGATGAAATGGGTCGAGCAAGCGGGAAAACTGGAAGCGACATTGAAAGGATTCTCGCTTTCGACGATCTGGGAATGAAAGACCCCGTAGAGTACCAAGAGCCGTGGGAAGTCGTGGTTCAGCGAGCACGCGAATTAGATAAAGGGCAAGCGGAGGTTGAAGAATGAGCAGAGTGTATTGCTCAAAACGCTGGTCTGAAATTCCATTCGCGCATCGACAAATGCTCCACGAAGGGCATTGCTCGCTGATCCACGGCCATAATTGGGACGTAGAAGTCGAGTTTTCGTGCCTCGAAGTCGACAAGAATGGATTTGTCATTGATTTCGGGAAACTCAAGTCCTTCAAAGAGTATTTGAGCCGATTTGATCACGCTCTCGTTCTCAAGTTTGAAGACCCGTTGATTCTCAAACTGGGAGATGATGTCTGTCGATTGATTCAGCTTCCAGATGCTTCTTCTGAAGGGCTTGCGAGGCATTTATTTGGAGCATTCAATCTTCTTTTAGACGAAAAAGATGAGTTTGATGGCCCTAGAATCAGAAAAGTTAAGATAGAAAAAGTGACTGTCTACGAGGACAGCCGGAATTCAGCGAGTTTTAAGATATGAAGGTAAACGAAATTTTCTATTCAATCCAAGGCGAGGGCTATCGAGCAGGGGAAGCCTCTATTTTCATTCGTCTTTCTGACTGCGATATGACTTGCGGGTTCTGTGACACGGAATTTGAGAGCGGGGAAGAGCTTTCAAACGACGAGCTTCTAGTCAAAATTCAGAAGTATCCTTGCGGGTGGATAGTCTGGACAGGCGGAGAGCCAACCCTTCAGCTACAAGAAAGCCACGTTGAATACTTCAAATCCAAGGGCTACCTTCAAGCTATCGAAACGAACGGAAACAATCGCGCACCAAAAGGGATTGATTGGGTGGCTTGCTCCCCGAAAGTTGCCGAGCACGTCGTCGCCAAGAATTTTCCAGACGGTGTTGACGAGTTGAGATACGTTAGACACGCCAATCATCTGGCTGTTCCTGAGCCAAAAGTAAAGGCGAGGCATTGCTATCTTTCTCCACGGTTCGACGGGAACGATATGAACAAGAAGAATCTGCAGAAATGCATCGAATTGATCTTAAAAAACTCAAAATGGAAACTATCTCTCCAGAGCCACAAGTTGCTGAATGTTCTCTAATCGCTCAAGTCCTTGGTTTCGTTGGTGAGAATCCGTCGAGAGAAGGGCTGATTGAGACTCCAAAGCGGTATCTCAAGTTTTTGAGAGAGGTGACTTCTTACCCAGAATTCAATCTCACAACCTTTGAGAACGAAGGAGGCGAGGATATGATCGTCCAAACCGACATTCCTTTCTATTCTTTGTGCGAGCATCATATGGTTCCCTTCTTCGGGTCAGCCTGTGTCGCCTATCTCCCAAAAGATAGAATCGTTGGCTTGTCGAAGCTCGCTCGACTTGTTGAGAAGTATTCAAGAAGGCTCCAGAATCAAGAGAGAATCACCTATCAAATTGCCCAAGAACTGACTGAGACTCTCGATTGCGGTGGAGTTGCTGTGGTAATGAAAGCTCGTCACCTCTGTATGGAGATGAGGGGTGTCCGAAAAGCGGGAGCGACGACGACGACAAGCAGAATGGTCGGGGCGTTCTTAGATGATCCTTCGGCAAAAATGGAGGTTTTGAAGCTTTTCAATGGCTGATTCTCTCTTAACCAAAGAACAGGCGCGGAAGGTTCTTCTTAAAAACCAAGAGAACATTGTCAAAAAGGCGGCTGAAGGCAAAGTTCTGACCACTTCTGAGCAAGAGATTCTTCTCAAAATTGCTGGCGACGATGCTCCTCCTGCTCGAACTCTCACAGCTCAAGCCCTAGCAACGCAGCTTGGCATCTCTCGTCGGACAGTTTTCCATCTTCGCAAGGTTGCTGATGGCCCAGAAGGAACTGATGTCGATGAATGGAAGGAGTTCCTTGAAATGCGAGCCGCCGAGAACGTGGACGGGTTGCACGACGACCATCTTCCTGAAGAGCTTCAAAAGACTCGGTTTCAACTCCTTCGAGCTCAAGCTGGAAAAGAGGAGGCACTTCGACGACTGAAAGAGATAGAGCTTGAGAAAGAAGAAAAAGGACTCGTACCACTCGGCGAGGCTCAAGCTGCCATCAAGCGCGTTCTCAGCCCATTGAGAGCCCTTCTGGATGCCTACCCAAAGTCGAATGCTCATTCCGTGAACCCTGCTGATGCTATTCACGCAGAATCAGCAATGGAAGAAGGGTTCACGAAAGTGTTTCAAATGCTCGAAAAGGAGTTGAATGGACACTCTTGACCGATACGCTTCTCGCTTTTTCAAGCCCCGAAAAAAACTTGGCGTGGCCGAGTGGGCTGAATCGTCCGTCGAGTTGTCGTCAAGAATCACGGAACAGGCTGGGCCTTACTCAACCAAGCTCTATCCATATGTGAGAGAGGTGCTGGAATCAATCACTGACCCATCAGTTCAACGGGTATCGCTCTGTTGGGGCTCTCAAACTTCAAAGACGACGACTTTCTATGTGATGCTAGGTTACACGATTGACCAAAGGCCAAGGCCAATCCTCTGGGTTTTCCCAAATGAGCAACTTGTTCGCGGCTTCTCGTCGGACAGGTGGCTGCCATTTTGCCGAGAATCTGAAGCAATCAGTCGTCATATGCCAAGATACTCAGAAGGCCAAATTGACACGGATCGAATCACCCTCCAGAAACAGGAATTTGACACCTGCACAATGAATCTCGTCGGCGCGGGTTCATCTGCGAACATCAGGTCGTTCCCCATTTCGATTCTCGTTCTTGACGAAATTGACGTGATTGACGAACAGACACGGAGAGAGTGCCTTGACAGAATCAAAGGACGGATTGATTACAAGATTTTCCAGTCATCAACGCCAGTCAATGAGTGGGGAGGAATTTGGCAAGAGTTCAACGAAGGTGACAGACGCCGTTTCTTTGTGGTCTGTCCTCATTGCGAAGCAAAAATCACGTTCCGTTGGAAGAACGAAGAAGGCGATTTGAACGTCTGTTGGGACGAAAAGGCCAATTTAGAGGGAGGAAAATACGAGCTTTCGCTTGTTCAGTCGACTGCTCGATATGTTTGCGAGAATTGCAAGGGCGAGATCACGGATTCACAAAAGTTAAAGATGGTTCAAGGAGGCGAGTGGATTGCTGGGAATTCGAATGCGGCAAAAGGGAATCGCTCTTATCACCTCAATTCCCTTTATTCTCCGATCATTACCTTTGGGAGAATGGCTGTCGAATACCTAACTGCGAAAGCAACTGTCGATGGCTTGCGAGCCTTTACTCTCGGGTGGCTGGCAGAGCCGTATAAAGCAGATCAAGGGCTTGTCGATCCCACGGAATTCAGAGCCTTAGAGTTCAAGGGACACGAAAGAGGTGATGCTTTCGGCGATTATCGAATCATTTCAGTGGATGTTCAGCGAACCTATTTTGTTTGGATTGTCCGAGGTTTCGATAAGGACGGGACTTCCTACCTAATCGACAACGGGACGGCGCAAGATTTTGAGGATTTTGCGCCAATTATTGACAGATACGAAATTCAGAAAGGGGTTATTGACACAGGGTACAGAACTCAAGAAATCTACGAGAACATTTACACGAATCCTCGCTTCTGGGTCGGTGTAAAAGGTTGGGATAAGATGCCTACTCCCTACCGTTTGACTCGTCTAAATCCCTATTCTGTGTCTAAAAAACAGAGGCGAAAGGGAACAGCGGAAATCAATCTCCTTCATGTGAATAAACAGGTGTGGCAAGAGGAGCTTCTGAAGGCTCGAAGCGGTCAAAAAGCCAATTGGCATCTCTACGAAGAAGTGGATTCGGAGTATATCCGGCAGATGCTATCGACAAACCTAGTCGAAAAAGTGAACAAGAAAGGCAAAGCTGTCACCGAGTGGGTCGTAAATGGAAGAGACGATCATTTCTGGGATTGCGAAACCTATGCTCTTGCGGTATCTTCAGCTTTCGGGCTTGGAGGAGCCGTAATGAAGAAAGCTGAAAAGAAGGTTAATTCAGCTCCATCTCTTCCAGTTCCCGAAGAATCAATTTGGTAATATGGCGGGAATGATAGTTAAAGACAAGGCGATCACGATTGACGCCAGCAAGTTTATCAAGTTCTGTTCTGAGCTACAGAAGAAGCTGCCGACTGACGACTCTTTCGCAGAGGTGTTCGAGCAAGAAACCCTTTCTGTTCTCAGAACTTGCGCCAAAAAGCTCAAAAGAACCACACTCGCAAAGGCGGGGGGAAAGTTTAATCCTCGCTCACAGTTCTTCAAAGGATGGGTGAGGATGAACGGGAAATTCTATTACTGCGGGCCGACGAAAGGTAATAAAAAAGGGGCCAAGTATTCGGCTTCGATGTGGAACAAGCTCCAAGCTCGAATGAAGCAATTAAGAGAAAGGGCCGAAACTCGAGTTGGCCTGTCAAAAGCTATCTTTTTCAGAGTTGCTAAAGAGTTGAAGATGAGGAGATATTCAACTGGTTGGCCTGACGCGTCGCTCATCAAGTCAGCGATGAACAAATCGGGCGGCATCGGCTCTGCCGCTCGAAATGGGCCGATTTGGTCAACCAAAGCTGTCGCCAGCACGAAAAGAAATTTAAGGTCAAAGAACCCGAGTTTTGAGTTCACAATTTCCTCGACAAATTCTTTCAATCCGACTACAGGTGGGACAGGGATCGTTGAGTCGTCATTCAGAGGAAGAGAAAAATACTTTGAAAAAGCTGTCAAGCACGGGATGATGAAGAGCACGGAAGAAATCGCGAAGAAGTATCCGAATATCAATATCAAGTCAGAATCATAATGGCAGCGAATGTTTCAGTGGCAGATTTGACGACGATGCGGGATAATCTCGTGACGGCTCTCACGACTGTCAGCACCAGTGCGGTTTCGATGTACACTTTAGGCGACAGGACTTTCACCTACGAAGATCGCTGGAGACTCAGAGAAGAGATTCGCGAGCTAACGAGAGAGATTCTTTTGAGAACCACAGGGAACTCAGCGAATGCTAGGGGTAGAAACAGAATGGACTTTAGGAGCTGGGGCTGATGAAAATTGTCGACAAAATCAAAGCCGCTAGTCGAATCCTTTTCGGATATGACGCTGTTCAAAATACTCGGAATCGAAAGAACCGAGGGATGGAGCCAATACGCTCTGAAGAAATTGAACTGAATGCTCACGACAGGGATCGACTGATCTCTACGTTGATGAATTTCAAGCGAAATAATCCTGTCGTCAAGTCAATCAGTCGCTTGAGAAAGACTGATGTTGTCGGAGCTGGCATCAATGCTCAACCTATGACATATGACGAGCCCTTCAATACTCGTCTCGTTGATTTGTGGGCTGAGTGGTGCGAATATCCCGAAGTGACAAAGACGATGAATATGCCGCTCGTCCAAAAGGAGATCATTGATGCGACTCTCTTCCAAGGCGACATCGGGATTCTTCTTTCCAGAAGCGGAGATTTGCAACTCATTGAAGGCAATCGAATTGGCAATCAATGGTCTTCCCAGTCTTACTCAGAGACAAACCCTGACAAGCAGGGAGTCGTCGTCAATAAAGTGGGCAAACCGCTGCGGTATAAAGTTGGGGATCGCGTCAATGGAACTTTGACGAACGTGAGGAATATCCCAGCGAGAGATATGATTCTCTATTTCAAAAGAGTTCGAGCGACTCAATGGAGGGGAATTCCAGAACTCGCTTCAGTCGTCAATGCTCTCCAAGACGTAAACGAATATGAGGATATAGAGATGATTTCTGCCAAAGTCTCTGCGTCTTTGTCAGCAGTCGTCAAAAAGGAGAACTCTGCTCAGTTCGAAATCATTGACAGAATGGATGAAGAAAACCAAGACACGATTGGGAGACTTCAGAAATTTGAGCCCGGTCAATTTCATTACCTTGAGCCTGGTGAATCAGTCGAGACTATCTCGTCAGGAGGTCGCCCGAATGTAGATGGAATCGAATGGTGCATTTACCGAATGAGGCAAGTTGGAGCGGCAGTCGGAATCCCTGTTGAAATGTTTCTTTCTCTAATTGGGCAAACTTCTTTCTCTGCGTCTCAAGGGCTCGTCCTCCAGTACCAAGGAGCGATCCAAGAAGAGCAGAGATGCCTCATTCAAGTCTTGCAGAGAATCTATAAATGGAAGGTTCGTCGTTGGTTAGCTGAAGGCGCGATCACGCTACCTAGCGGGCAGTCTCTCGACAGTTTCGATCCGTATAAGGTAAGATGGCAGCAACCGGCCTTTCGCTGGATCAACCGCAGTTCTCAAGTTCAGTCGGATGCCAAGTATCTCCAAATGGGAGCGATGTCCCTTGACGACATTGCAAGCCAGTTTGGCGATTCGGCTGAAGCTGTGATGCGCCGAAAAGCTCAAAACATTGTCACGGCAAAAATGCTTGCCGATGAATATGGGCTTGACAACTGGACAGAATTGTTCAACTTCTACAATGTCAACGCGAGTGCGAACTTCGCAGACATAATCAACCCTGAACCCGACACGGACATAGACTAATGAGACAAAAGGTTTACGACTACATCGAAAAGCCCTCGAAAAAGCTCAAAAAAGAGTTAACCACGATGGAGCTCAAATGGGCAGACAAGCGAACAACCTCACAGGTGGAAAAAAAACCGTTTCCAAAAAAGTAAATGGAAGTCCTTGAAAAAGAAAATCCGAAAGGAATTTTGACTCCTCAAGTGTGGCGAGTTCCATTTCACCAGACTCAACTTTCCGCTGTCGATGTCACGAGCGGAATGATGTCGGATGTTTCAATTATTCAAGCTGGCGAGGCAAAGGGTCACGGGATTCTTGTGACAAGGAAGTCTTTGAACGGAGCGATCTCTTTGCTTCAAGGCAAGAATCTTCCTGCCTACATCACTCACACCAACGCCCTCGGCGACAGGCTGACGACTGAAATCGGATATTTTTCTGGATTTTATCTCGACGGCGAAAGAATTAGAGCAAGAAATTTTCAAGCGTTTGATTCCTTCAGAAAATACAAGAAAGAGCAGTATGAGCAACTCTTTGAGATGGCTTCTATATTGCCTGAGAATTTTGGAATCAGTCTTGTCTTTGAGGCTCGTCTTTTTTGGGAGTTAGACGCTGGTGAAGAAGAGGAATATTCTGGAATCAGCCAACGGCCAGAGGATGCTCTTTTCGAGCTTCCTTCTGTTGAGATGATCTCAATTCAGTCTGCTGATTTCGTTGATAATCCTGCGGCTAATTCAAGTCTGTTCTCAAATACAACCAAAACTGAACCTATGAAAACTGAACTCACTACCGCTGCCTCGGACAGCCCCGAAAGGAAAGCTGCCGAAGCATTAGATCAAGGAGAGTCGTCCCAGCCAAAAGCTGTGGAAGAGGCTCCAAAGAAGTCGAGTCGGAAGAAAAAACTTTCTACCGAAGTCGAAGAACCCGCGATTGAACAAGAAGATTCTCAAGTTGAAGAATTAGAGACTCGGCTCGACCAACGCGACACGATGATTAGCGACTTGTCCGATGAAGTCTCTGCTCTCAAAGAGCAACTCGAAACCCTCAAAGCCCTTGTCGAAGGAACTGAGGAGATCGCGGAAGACTTTGCTGACGAAATGCCAATCGAAAAGACGAACGCTGAACTCAAGAGCGAAGCTGTGAGAGTTATTTTGGAAAACGATCCAAAAAAGACTCGATCTGCTGCGTTGCTAGAAGTCGGCAAAAAAAATCCAGAACTCTTCAACCTCTAAAATAAGAAAAAAATAATGGGCTCTACAACCTCACAATCATCGGGGCGGACTTTTCAAAGTACCGCTGTCGCAATCGCGCCTTATGCGCTGGTTGCGTTGGACTCTAACGGACTCGTTTCCGTTGCTGGGGACAACGGAACAGATCACGTCATCGGCGTAGCCACTGAAGCCATTGTCGCTTCAGGTTACGGAAACGTCCAACTGCTCAACGCAGGTGGCTCAATCGAAGTCCTTTGCGGCGGCGACACAATCGCCGTTGACGCCATCGTCTACACAGACGGCAGCGGAAAAGTTGGGACTGCCGGAGCGAATGTCAAAATTGGGTACGCTCTTCAAGCCTCCTCGACAGACGGAGACGTCATCGAAGTAATCGTTCACAACCACGTTTTCGCATAATCTAGGAGAAAAAAATTATGAGTATGTTTCCATCAGCATCGGCCACATTTCAGCCGATCATAAGTGAAGTGGTCAACGAAGTTGACCGTCAACAATTCGTTGGGACTCAAGTCTTGCCGATTCTTACCACCTCGACTCAGAAAGGTAAGTACGTCAAAATCGTGAGTTCCCAATTCGACAACGACATTTCGAAGCCTCGTGCGGCGGGATCGAACTTTGCCCAAGCTTCGGGTGAGTACGAGTCAGCCACTTTCGAGTGCGTTGAGTATGGCGTTGAAAACTCCTTGGATGATTTGAATATCGTCGAAGCCGCTTCGGACGCTCAACTGGACATCGCGACTGTTTCTGCGAACCAGTTGGCTGACGACTTGATGGTGGGTCACGAACTTCGAGTTGCTACGGCTCTCTCTGCTTCCGGTTTCACGAGCACCGCTGCCACGGCTGCGATGAGCGTTGCCGCTTCAGCCACGCCGATCAACGACATCAATAACGCTGTCTTGCGATTGAACCAATCGGGGGTATTCAACAATATTCATCTCGTCATCGAAGCCTCTCTCTATCAAGAGATGGTTCAGACCGACGATATGCGAACTCTCATCAACGGTTCTGGAACAATGTTCTGGGCTCAAGATCAAGTCGCGAGAGTGCTCGGCGTCGATGGAGTTATCATCGCCAAGACTCGCTACAATGCGGCTGTGAAGGGTCAAACCGGAAGCCGCTCTGACGTGTGGCCGACGACTTCATTCTATGTCGCCTCTATCGGCAGCGGGCCTCTTACCAACGGAGGGATTGGCCGTACAATGGCCTACGCTCGTCGCGGAGGAGCATTCGTGAGTGAAACCTACCGAACCGAGCAGCCACCTGCCAACGTGGTTCGTGTTCGTATGAACACTGATGAGCTAATCATCAATGCCAATGCGGGGCAGATCATCTCCGGTGCTTAACCTCTAAATAAAGAGCCCTCGCCAATACGGGCGGGGGTTCTTTTTTACATATGTCGAGCGTGACCACAGCCCAGCTTTCTGCCGACCTTGATTTCGCACTGACTGATTTCAATGACACGCTGACCGTGGTTTTGCCAACTGCTTCTGCTGGCGCAACTTTTTCAGCTACCCGCCGAGAGCTCCAAGACGCCTTTTCTGTTGACGAACACGGCAGGGACACCAAGTTAGACACTCGGTTTTACATCAACATCAACGGAGTCTCTCCTTATCCAACAAAGGGGTGGGTTTTGTCAGACGGGACTCGCAATTTCAAAGTCGCTGGGGATTACATTTCGGCTGATAATGTTGGCCTTACAATAGACTGCGAGGCGAGATACTCGAAAGGATAGCCTATGGCAGCATCTAGCCTCCAAGATTTGTTGAACTTTGAGACTCATTTTGAGTCTGCTGCTGTCACGTTTATCTCCGCAGCCGTCCCAGCGGCATATCAAGTCATAGGGACGCTGACGGAAACTGATCTTTTGACTCCAAGAATCGAAGTGGCTTTAGAGCTTGGAGCAGCGAACCTTCCAGTTACCAGAAGAGGTGGAGGAGCAAGCCCTACGACTGATGAATTTGTCGAA
>TARA_R110002167_G_scaffold178598_4_pt1 | contig 11303 bp, 11 predicted proteins | sample TARA_R110002167 | Tara Oceans TARA_R110002167 (sample SAMEA4398238) | marine metagenome | biome: Polar Biome; feature: [MES] marine water layer (ENVO:01000295) within the mesopelagic zone...; material: water (ENVO:00002006), including particulate matter (ENVO:01000060) such... | reverse complement strand
GATGAAGAGGGCATTCCTGAGTTAGTGGATAATTTGTTGGCAGCAAGAACGAACTTAAGTGCGGTATTTATTCGTGGCGCGATTCGTAATAATCAGCAAAAAGCCATTGAAATTATGCAGAAATATTGTGATTCGCCAGATAATGGCATTGAGTTCGCTAAAAATGACTATCAATTGGCACATGATTTAGCTAATGCCTCGGGCAACCCTGTTTATGTGCTTATGATGAATGGTTTTAAAGGATTATATTCTCGAATTGGTGGCTATTTCTTTTCAAATCCTAAGTCTCGTGAATTAACCACGTCTTACTATCATCAATTGCTAGAGCTTGCACAAGCCGGTGATTACAAACAAGTGCCGCTTGTTATCCGAGCTTACGGTATTAAAAGTGGCAAAATATGGCAAGAAATGCGCAACGATATGCCAAAAGGTTTAGTTGACTAAACTGTTCACATTATTTTATTAAAACCCGAGGCCAAAAAATAGTTTTGGCCTCGCCCCTCTGCACCAAATTAAAAACATAATTCCTGTTAAATCAAAATAATATGACTTTTTTGAAAAAAAGTTGTTCATTTAGTATGCGATTTCTAATTCAAAGTCTTATTCTTAGTTCCAGTCAAGACAATCAATCTTAAACAAACGAGGAAAACCCCATGACTAAATTAGACACGTTAAAAGGCAAAGTAACTGACGCTGAAGAATTTGCACGTAAAATCTGGTTAGCTGGTTTAGGCGCTTATGGTAAGAGCTATGATGAAGCCCAAGGTCGCTATGAAAAACTAAGCGCAGAAGCATCAAAGTTGTTTGACGAGTTAGTCGACAAAGGTGCCAAAATTGAAACTGAAGCAAAAGACAAGTTTCAAGTTAAAACCAATGTTGAAACTCGTGTAGCAGACGTTCGCAAAAAGTTGGGCTTAGATAAAGTCAGTGCTGATCAGAAAGTTGAAGAATTATCTGCCAAAATTGATGCTTTGACTGATGCAGTTGCTAAATTAGCAGCTAAAGGCTAGTCAACATCGACTTACCTGAAAGTCATTACAGATATTCTTAGGATATGAGTAACGATTTGTTGTTCAACGACTCTGAGAGTCGTTGAACAGATTTTCAAAAGGAGAATCAAAGTGAAAAAAACTCAATCATTTGAAACAATAGCCCATAATGGTGTATTGGCATCGGTAGGTGTGGTTGATTCCGGTAAAGACAAAGTTGTGCAAAAACTAGATCAGTTATTCGAAGAAAGTACATCACTTTTCAATAACTTACTTATCAAAGGTGAATCTGTTGAAGCTCAACTGCAAGCAAAATTGAAGGTAGGGAAAATGATGGATGACAAAATATCAGCGGTATTAGCTAAATTTGGTTTTGGCCAATCTAAGCGAGATGCGCAGTTAGAAAAATTGTCTGACCGAGTAGACAACTTAATTGATGTTGTTGCAAAGTTAGTACAGCAAAAATCACTAGAGAAAAAAGCTCAAGAAAAGCCTGTTGCGGTCAAATCTGCTGCAGTTGCTAACAAGGCCTTGGACAAAGAGTCGCCAACTGCTGTAGAGACTAAACCGGTTGCGAAAAAGTCTGCTCCGAGAAAAGCTCGAGCGCCCAAGACAGCTGCAAAAACAAGTGAGCCTACTGAAGCTAAGGTGGCAAAACCTCGCGTGCGCAAGGCAGTCAGTAAGCCAGTCAGCAAGCCAAGTACACCGAGCGCTGAATAAACACAACTCGCTTAGGATTGCTCATTATCAAATAAAATTTTATATGGTGCTTTGATCAAGCGCCATGTTTGATTACGGTTAATCAAATACCAATTTATTTCTGTAAAATTTCTGCTTAATTAAAGGACTGTTGAGTGATATTTAATTTTTATCGAACTGACAGAATTATAAGCTAGACCATTTCCCCACTACTCACTCTGCTAATCTGCCTAGCTCTGAGCGCAAGAAACAATCAACGATGCTCCTAGCGATACTTGCTTATTACACATAAACTTTATGCAACACCAGACCAAAATTATCGCAATTAGTCTGGTGTTTGGCGTAAGTGATGTTACTGATTAACCACTTTGAGTTTTACCGGGTTAGTCAGAATTTTTGCCTCTCTTTGTTTTAACAATTTCAGATAAATACGTAAGGTTTTACTGATCTTAGTATTTCGCTTAATTAAGTCTAATTGTGGCCAGGTGGCTCGTTCACCGTTATGAATGAGCTGGGTAATGCTTTTTAAACTTGGATTGGCAGCTATATACTTGAGATTGGTAAAGTTTGCCTCAGGTAAGATATTGATGTCGCCCACATACTGCTGATCAATGATTGAACGCAATTTATGGATCCCTAATTTAGTTGGACTATGACTAATTGCATTTTCTAATAAATCAAAAGCGAAGATACTGTTGAGTTTTATAATGTTAGCAGAATGACGTAAAGCAAGACCAAGGACTCCTGTGGTGTCACGTTTGTCTCTTGCCAAAAACGGCACAGCAATAGGGTTGGTTTGACTGACAATACTATGGTTAACGCCATAAAGGCGAGCAAGTCGTTCGAAAGGCAGGTCAGCCATGATAGAGCCATCGGCAAAACGTCGATTAGGAATATAAGGCACTATCTGACCAGCTTGATTTTTTGCTTTTAATTGCACCGGTTCAAAGATAAAAGGAATGGCACAAGACGCCCTTACTGCTTGAGTAATGATGGCATTTGGTGAGGTTTTAGCATTGAGAAGGCGTGAAAATTGATGCAAATCTGCTGCAGAAACCGTCACTGTCATATGACGTCCAGTGTGTCGGTAGGCTTCTTCAAAGGTAGTTAAATCAAATAACTCAATCAGAGCGTTTTCAAGATTGGTACTACTGAGCAAACTTTCCTGACCAAAGCCCTGCCATAAACGCCATTCTCTGAATTTTTCATAAATAAGCTCTGGTTGTAAAGAGCTTATTAATTCTGCATCAGTGCGAGTGCCCACTAAGGCTGCAATGATTGACCCAGCGCTGGCTCCGGAGACCACTTCAGGCAGTAGTTCGTTTTCTACCAATGACTTAACCACACCGCCATGGAAAAATCCCAAGCCTGCCCCTCCACTTAACATTAAGCAGGTGCGTCCAAAGGCATGCGCGGTTTCATCAAAAAATGATAATTTTTCATAAAAATCAATTTCGTCTTCATCAGCATCATAGATAAACTCTAGGGCTTCGCAAACTTGTTGAATAAACTCTTCAATTAAACGTTTTGTGCCTATTTTGGCATGACGATTTAGTGCAGGCGCAGCGATTTTACCTAAGTTACCGTGCAGACCTTCATGCAATATATACATAAGACCCGCAGCATCGCCTCGAGCTTTAGCCTGTTTTATGCGTTGTACTCGCTTACGTATCAGTCGGTAGTCATAATCACTGCTAGCATCTTGCGCTTTCCATTCTTGCGCCCCTGATAGTTCATCATGCTCTTCACATGCTTGTTTATATTCCTGATAATTTGCGGCGTGTTTGATGACATTCTGAAGTTCAGAAAGCCTTTTGTTTGACATGAGTCTGCCTCTTTTTACTACAATAGCGGGATATAATCGTAAAAAATTAGAAAATGCTACCCAAAATTAGCAATTTATTAACAACTTAGCGGCCTAGATATTTTATCTTCAATCTAATCTTTTGTTTTTAAACATAAAATTGTTTTAAGAGCTCAAGCCTGTTTAATTCGAAATATTCATATTTTAGATTGACCATTCTAAATGCAATGGTTAGCCTCATTAGAGACTTATTATTTTTTCAGACTACTATTGAATAGGCGTGTTTGCTATATATGCAATTACTTGAGCAACTTTTAACTAATCTACCGTTATTGTCTATTCCAATTATTAGTGCATTTGTTGGTTGGTTCACTAATTTTCTTGCGGTCAAGATGATGTTTTATCCTATCGAGTTTATTGGTATTAAACCTTTTCTAGGGTGGCAAGGCTTAATTCCAGCTAAACGTCGGGAGATGGCTGAGATTGAAGTAGAATTAGTCCTTGGCAAATTACTTAGTGTTCAAGAGCTCGCGGCACGCATCGATCCAGTAGAATTAACCAAAGCTATTGAAAGGCGCTTAAAACAAGTAATACGTAAAGTGGTTAACGAAGTGATGCAAGAGGCTGCACCACAATTGTGGGCGTCCTTGCCAGTGCAAGCTAAGAATTTGGTTTATGCGCGGGTGGAACATGATATTCCCAACGTTGTGAGTAAAATGGTCGGTGATTTCAAACATAACATTGAAGAAATCGTTGATATAAAAGAACTTGTGGTAACACAGTTAGTAAATGCACCAGAATTAATTAATGAAATATTTTTAAAGTCCGGCGCCAAAGAGTTTCCGTTTATTGAAAAATCAGGTGCCTACTTCGGCTTTTTATTTGGCTTGCCTACTATGGTCGCGTGGATCTATTTTCCGCAGTGGTGGGTGTTGCCCACTGGAGGATTAATTGTCGGTTATTTGACCAATTGGATCGCTCTAAAAATTATTTTCGAACCCAAACACCCTGTAAAGTTTTTGGGGATTACTTTTCAAGGAATGTTTTTAAAGCGTCAAAAAGAGGTATCTCGGGTTTATGCAGATATTATCGAATCTAAATTAATGACCTCAAAAAATATTATGGAAATCGCTCTGCATGGTTCAGGTTCTGGACAACTGCTTGAACTTATTGAGATGCATGTTAATGATGCAATTGAGCGTTATGTCGCCATGGCCCAACCTTACTTTGGTTTAGGAGTTGGTTCAGAACGGTATTTCCAAATGAAACAACTCGCCGTTAAACGCATATTTGAAGATTCTGAAAAATATCTAGCTTATGCCTATGAGTATACAAATAAAGCTTTACGTATCGGCGACGACTTATGTGAGCGAATGCAGGCTCTATCACCTGAAGAGTTTGAAGGTGTATTACGGCCGGCTTATGAGGCGGATGAGTGGAAACTGATTGTAACTGGGGCGCTATTGGGTATGGTGGCGGGTTTTATCCAGCTATATTTAGTCTTTATGTAGTGCATAGTTTTGGGATAATCACTAGTTTGATAGCAAGGATAAAGATAAATGAAAACATCGGAACGAATATTGGTAACGGCCTTGGATATTTTTAATCAGCAAGGTGAAACCAATGTGAGCAGTGTTGAAATCGCGATGGAACTCGATATCAGCCCCGGTAATCTTTACTATCATTTTAAAGGCAAGGAAGTGATCGTTGCTGCATTGTTTGAGTTGTATCAAGAACAAATGCGCAGCATATTAGAAGCGCCTTTGCGCAGTGACTCCCATGCTTTGACGATTGAAGAGTTTTTTTATTATCTTTATTTAATCATTGAAAAGAATCATATTTTCCGATTCTTGTATCGAAATCCGATGGATTTGACGGATAAATATCCCAGTGTTGCCAAAGGATTTTCAAAATTAATGCTGGCCCAAGAACGCTGTATAACAGAATTGTTGGCGCAATTTGTTGTGCAAAAAAGTATCAATGCTACACCGGCGCAATGCGCTAATATGGTAGAGGTTATTGGCTTGGTGTTTAGCCAAGCAGTAAACTATTATGCCCTTAAAGGGCAGGATTTGAATGACGATGGCTATTTATATAAAAGTTTGTCGGCAATTTTATTTGCCCTGCTTCCCCATATAAATATTGCGGAAGGCGAATTGCAGCGTTTACAAGACGCATTAGCTAATCATGAATTTGTTCAAGAGTCTTCGCTTTAAAAAATAAACAAACTGAGTGATCGCCAAGTTTAACCAATGATTGCAGCAGTCGTTATTTTGCATTAAAAGGAAGTAGGTTGTGAGTAAAAAAATTAGCTTTTTAGATAGAACATTTTGGATCACCGAAACTGAGGATAATCCAAAACATGTAGCCAGTTTACAAATATTGCAGAAACCCGCCGATGCACCTAGTGATTATGTGCCGCGACTTTTCAAAGAGTTGCATGCACATTCAAATGCTAAACCCCCTTTTAATTGCGCCGTCCGCCGTTTTCTAGGTTTTCCCCTCAAATTAGTGCCAGTTGCCCATCTGGACATGGATTATCATGTGCAGATGCATGTGGTTGAAGATATTAATGATCGTCAAGCCTTACATAAGTTTGTCGCTGAGCTCCACCAAACATGGTTAGAAAGAGATAAACCACTGTGGCAATACCACTTAATCAGTGATGACAAAAGTGAACAGTTTGCCATTTATGTCAAAGTTCACCATATGTATGGAGATGGCGCCACATTGATCCGCTGGTTTCAAGCCGGTTATACCGAGAGTGTGAAAACGGATGAATTTATACCGGTATGGGTCGCTGATCGCAGCCCGCGCAGTAAAGTTAAAGTAAGTGTAGTTAAGCAAGTTGGATTGGGCTTATGGGATTTGTTCATTACCCTAAAAGATTTAGTGTGGATTATATTTCGTCTGATACTCAAGTTACTGCGCATTAACTCAAACTATATGCCGTTGCCATTTTCAGGAACTAAAACGGTGCTCACCGGACAAGTTAAAAAGGGTCGGGTGGTATCCACCTTAGATATTGATTTTGCTCGCATAAAGGCTCTGAGTCACCGGGTCCGTGCTTCGGCTAATGAAGTGATGTTGTGTGTTTTTGATATCGGTGTACACCGCTTTTTAAAAGACTATGGGCATACCTTCAAGCGTGCTTTGCATACCAATATGCCGATAAACTTAAGAAAACCTGGTGAAACTACGGCAGGCAATAGAATTGCCATCGTGCCCGTTCAGCTTGCCCATGGAGAAAATGATCCTTATTTACGCTTGCGCCAAATAATTGAAAATCATCGTGTCGTCAAACGCGCTGCGCGGGTCTCTCATCCCATGGCGTTTAGCTATTACACGATATTGATCCAATCTTATTCGATGCTTTTTGAGCTACTACATTTATCTGACTGGGTTAAACCCATCGCTAATATTTTAGTATCTAATTTACCAGGGCCACCAAACACCTTATATTTTAAAGATAGTAAGTTGTTGGCGAGTTATCCTATATCAGCCATGACACCCGGTGGTGGAGTAAATATCACTATGGTGAGTTACGCAGGCAAGGCCAACATCGGACTTGTGTGTTGTAATAAAAATATTCCAAGTTTAGAAATAATGAGTCAATACTTTCTAGAGGCATTTGCCATGTTAGAAGGTTGTATTGATGATCCGAGCTTAAATATTGATGATATTGGTGAGCAGATCGTAGAGGAGTACTCATCTATTGTTGATGAGCACGATATTGAGCAGACCGTTGAAAAATAAACTTCAATATTGAGATGGCTAATTAAGCTATTAACCATCTCTAATATCTTTATCTTCAATCTTGAAATGTCTCAGTGACTATGGCCACAGCCATCTTCTGAATGAGGGTGACCATGAGCAATTTCTTCTTCAGTGGCAACTCTAACTCCGAGCACTTCAACATCAAAATTAAGGGTTAGCCCCGATAATGGATGATTACCATCAACCACAACTTCATCCTCGGTCACATCTATTACCATCACAGACTGTTCACCGTCATCGGTAGTGGCGCGAAAGGTCATACCTGGGTTGACATCTATGTCAGCAAACATCGACTTCGGTACAACTTGTACCAAGGCATCATGTCGTTCACCGTAGGCCAGCTCAGGTTGCACATCAATAATAAATTTATCACCCGCTTGTTTACCTTCCAATTCGTTTTCTAAACCCTGAATCAGATAGTGACTACCCTGCAAGTAGTCCATGGGTTTGCCTGTGCGTGAAGTGTCGATTTGTGTCCCATCTTGGGTACAAACAGTGAAGTGGATGGTCGCAACTGTTTCGTGTGTAATTTTCATCATTGTCCAAATTTAGTCTGTGCTGATACTCGGCTAAGCATCAAAAGCATGAGTTACCTTAACCTAATAAATATTAGGTTAATTCGTATGGTTGTGGGAGAACAGTAAAACTCGATTCTGGGTCATCTTTAATTCGCATAACGCTGCCAATCTCAGTATCTGAGGCTAAAGTGGCAAGAAGCCATGTTTGTTCTTTAGTGGTGGCGCTGCGCAAGATGGTACCTGCAGGCCGCCAGTTTTCGCCTAATTGACGCTCAAGCTTGTCTCCAACCTGCGCAGATTTTACGCCATCTGCATGCAATCTAAAAGCTGCTCGTTTGTTTTTGCCTAAGTATTTGGTACGCGCGACAACTTCTTGCCCCATATAACATCCTTTGGAAAAACTAATCGCCCCAAGTTGTTGTAGATTCATCATTTGCGGCACAAATTCATTGCATGTTTGCGCACGAATATCAGCGATGCCCGCTTTTATATCTTCTACTTCCCAGAGGTTTTCTGCGTCTTTTGTGGATTCAATGTTAACGATACTTTGAGCGTCTTTAGGTTGCAGAATAATGTAGCGCTTGGTCGATCCTGCTAGCAACAAAACCAGTCCATTTTCGTTTTGACAGTAGTCTTGGTGTTTTTCCGGAAGATGGTTAAATACTCTAATGATCTCTGCTTCAATCGCCTTACCTAAACCCGCAGTTACCCGCCAATTTTTGCTGGCATCAACAATATCTACTTTGGCAAAAACACCGTATTTTTTAAGTTCGCCTAGAGACTTTTCCATAACGGATTGGTGCGTTAGTAGCAAAAGTTGTTCGTGCCAACTCATAAGATAACTTACACTCCACGTTTTTCCTTTAAAGTCACAATGACAAGCCAATAAAGCATTATTACCGGTTAATGCATTTACGTCGGCGGTAATTTGTCCTTGTAGATATTTTTGTCTTTCTGGTCCAGAGAGTTGAATCACGCCTTTATCAGATAAGTCTGTGTAGAAATCGCTAGGGAGCATATTTATCTCTATGTTGTTGAAGTTAATGAGTTTCGTTTGCAAGAATTGGGATCTTAATGCTTCAATACATCCATTAATGTCTTGTTTCGTATTAATGGTATCATGCTGCTAATTTTTCAATGAAATAAAATATATGAGCCAAATAAAAATGAGGAATAAAAATGTTTGATAAACAACGATTGGGACGCTTGAAATGGGCCTGTCGCCGTGGAATGTTGGAACTAGATGTATTGTTTATGCCATTTGTTGAAAATGGCTTTGCCGATCTTGATGAAAAGCATCAACTTATATTTGAGCGTCTTCTTACTTGTGATGATCCAGATTTGTATGCATGGTTTATGGGGCATTTACCTTGTGAGGATAAAGAAATAAAAGCAATGATTGAGCACATTCTGCAACGTGTCAAAGTATAGAATTGCGTTAGTACCATCGAAGTATAAAGTCACTATACAGTTATTGTTTTGGGGCGTAGTTTTGGTTTCCCCTTTTCATTGGCAAAGCCATATAGTGCCTCTTCAATGGCTGATCCAAACTCTTTTTTCTTTAATTATTTTATGGCTCGCGCTGACTAGTCTGCATGAGCATGTAAAGTCTCAACCGCTAACAGTGGACTTGAGTTCAGATGGCGAATGGCATGAACTAAGCCCTATTGCTCAATCTCATTGGAGGATTAGTCTTAAGTCTAGAATTTCGCCTTGGTTTTTGTGGATACACCTCGTTTCGCCGATTAATCAGCAGCAAGCACATTGGCGAGTTGTATACAAAGACCAAGTGAGTGAGTTGGATTATAGGCGGATTTGTCGTGCCATCCTATTTCAACAACAGAGTAAACAATAAACAATTATGTCCGAAGTCAATGCTCAGTATTTAGCTAAGTCTCCCAAATTCATCGGGTTAATCCCTCGAATATTATTTAAAAAAAATATCGGCTATCAACTCGGTACTGCTCTACCAAACACCTCTATTTGGCTAAAAAATGTAAAATTTGATGCAAACCATATGGCTTCTTTCAATCATACAGTTGATTGGCAACAGCAAAGCATTCTGCACCCTGGCTATTTGCATACCTTGGCTTTTCCCATACAACTAACACTGATGTTACAACAGTCATTTCCTTTTTCTATCATTGGACTAGTGCATGTTCACAATAAAATCGAGCAAAGCAAGCCGGTGAGGGTAAATGACAAAGTTGATATCTGTTGCAAATTTGGCGAGTTGGTAAAACAAGATGCTGGTGTTTCGTTTACCATCAATAGTACATTTTATGTAGATAATGTTTGTGTGCTGAGTGCGCAGCATCAATATTTAAAACGGGAAATTAGGCAGAATAAACCGACACGCTCTGTCACTGCTGAGCAAGTGTCTTTAGCGACTACGCAAGGTCAGCTCTGGTCACTAAGTAGTGCATTAGGCAGACAATATGCACGTTGCTCTGCTGACTATAATCCCATCCACTTACATCCTCTTAGTGCAAAGTTATTTGGTTTCAAACGGCATATTATTCATGGAATGTGGCTTAAATCTCGGATAATTTCTGCCTTATGCAATCAACAAGAAGCCATATTTACATCGCCATTTAGTTGCGAGGTTGAATTTAAAAAACCGCTTTATTTGCCCAATGTTGTGCACTTTCACAAGCAATTAGTTGAACAGGCGCAAAATTATAAAGGTTTTGAATTCAAGGTCATAAGTGACAACAATAATCTGCCTGTTGAACATATGTCAGGCAGATTACTATTCTAGGTGAATGATTATAGTGGCCCAGCACGTTAGGCGTTAAGATTAACTGGATTTTCCCGCTATAATAGTGGGGCCCGGATTTTCTAATAATTGTGGGTAATCAATATTATAATGAAGACCGCGACTTTCTTTTCTGGCTTGCGCGCAACGAACAATTAAGTCTGCCACCGTCAGCAGATTACGCAGTTCTAACAGATTGTTACTCACTATAAAGTGAGAGTAATATTCGTCTACTTCTTGTTTTAATAAAGCAATTCGATGCTGGGCTCGCTCTAGACGTTTATTAGTTCTGACAATACCGACATAATCCCACATAAATAATCTTAGTTCATGCCAGTTATGTTGAATGATAACTTCTTCATCAGAGTTACTAACCTGACTTTCATCCCATGAGTTAATGGGTTCTATCTCTAGGGTTTCAGTCAGACGTTGCAATATGTGGTCAGCGGCAGCATGCGCAAAAACAATACACTCTAACAACGAATTACTGGCCATACGGTTCGCGCCATGTAGGCCAGTATAGGCGACTTCACCTATGGCATATAAATTATCCAAATCGGTCTTGGCATCAAAATCAGTAACCACGCCGCCACAGCTATAATGAGCCGCAGGCACAACCGGTATTGCTTGTTGGGTGATATCAATGCCTAAAGAACGACATTTACGGTAAATATTGGGGAAGTGTTGCACGATAAAATCACTGGGTTTGTGGCTAATATCTAAATACATGCAGTCTGCACCCAGTCTCTTCATTTCGA
>TARA_R110002167_G_scaffold88523_6_pt1 | contig 11320 bp, 6 predicted proteins | sample TARA_R110002167 | Tara Oceans TARA_R110002167 (sample SAMEA4398238) | marine metagenome | biome: Polar Biome; feature: [MES] marine water layer (ENVO:01000295) within the mesopelagic zone...; material: water (ENVO:00002006), including particulate matter (ENVO:01000060) such as...... | reverse complement strand
GTAGTTTTCAGTTCGGTCTTTATTCAAGACGAAATCAAGATAAATCCCCAGCTTATTTTGGTGGCAGGCTTGCGCTATGACCGTTTTGATATTGGTGTTGAAGATCAAATTGAGATTGCGAACGGCGCCGATGATCAAAACAATGGTTTGTTAGCTCGGGTTGATACTGAAGTTTCGCCTCGTTTAGGGGCAATCTACAAGCCAAGTGAAGACCTGTCGTTCTATCTGAGCCTAAGCCGCTCGTTTTTACCTCGCTCCGGTGATCAGTTTTTAAACTTATCCTTGAGCACTCAAGCCTTAGCACCTGAGGAATTTGAAAATCGTGAAGTAGGCTTAAAGTGGAATATTAATGATAACTTGAGTTTTACCACTGCTTTGTTTGAAGTGCGCCGGGAAAACGGCACCGCATCAGATCCGGCTAATCCAGAAAAGTCTTTAGTCCTTGGCACCAAAACCAAGGGTTTTGAATTGCAATTAGTGGGATATGTCACAGATAAGTGGCAAATAAACGCAGGTTATAGCCAATTAGATGCGCAAGAAACAGGACGAGTGGTGAGTAATACCGTTGATAATCGTACTTTAGGTCAAATTCCAGAAACCATGTTTACCTTGTGGAATCGTTATCAGTTATCAGATAAATGGGCCTTCGGTTTAGGTATGATTTATCAAGCTGAGCAATTCACCTCGCTAAACAATAATGTTGAGTTGCCTGACTTTACGCGTGTTGATGCGGCGGTTTATTATAATCTGTCGGATAAAACAAAAATTCAATTTAACCTAGAAAATTTGTTTGATGAAGAGTATTTTCCTGCTGCTCACAACGATAATAATATTTCAACGGGTGAGCCTATTAACGCGCGAGTTAGTGTAACGTATCAATTCTAAACTGTCGGCTCCAACCCCAACCTTAGGCTTTAGCCTGTTGTTGGGGGGAATCGATTGGATTTTTGTTGGCCGCTGACTTTAAACTGTTTACTATGATCTTTATCAGGTGCTCAGATTCATCATAATTAAATATGATGTGCTAATAGGTAATTCATGCAGCAAATTCAAACAGTTAAAGCAAAAGATGGCCATTCTATTCAAGTCTATGTTTGGCCAAATGAAAAGGCCAAAGCCTGGGTACACATTAATCACGGCATGGCAGAACATGCCTTGCGCTACAAAGACTTTGCTCTTGAATTAGTCGCCGCTGGTTACGCAGTGGTAGCACACAATCATCGCGGTCATGGCAGTGTTGAGCAAACACGATTAGGTTGTTTACTCGCTAATGAATCTTGGTCTGAGTTACTCAGTGATATTGATGCTGTGCGCGCAGCCATTTGCCCAGCTAAGACACCTTATTATCTATTTGGGCATAGTATGGGCTCATTTATAGTGCAGTCTTATTTGACGCACACACAAGCTCATGTGGATGGGGTGATACTATCCGCCTCTAACTTACAATCCCCCGCCTTGAGCAGAGCAGGGAAATGGGTAGCCAGTATTGAAAAAGTGCGGCTGGGGGCGGATAAAAGTAGTGCTTTGTTGCAGTTTTTATCCTTTGGTTCATTTAATTCTCCCTTCAAACCGGCCCGTACTGAGTTTGATTGGCTCAGCCGTGATACAGCACAAGTTGATAAATATATTGCCGATCCATTGTGTGGTTTTGCCTGCTCAACCGGTTTTTGGCAGCAGTTTTTAAGTAGCTTGCTAGTTCTATATAAAGGCGACAGCTTAAATGCCGTGCAGGCTAATTTGCCCTTATTACTGATGGGCGGCTCCGATGATCCAGTCGGCTTGATGGGCAAGGGCCTGACTAAATTAGCCAATGCATATAAACAAGCTGGGCAATCTAATGTCAGCTTAAACTTATATCAAGGCGCGAGGCATGAAATTTTGAATGAAACTAATCATCAGCAAGTTAAAAAAGACCTTATAAGCTGGCTTGATGCACTTAATGCAAAATAAGCACAATACTCAGTCAGCACTTAAGTCGGCTGACTGAGTTAGTTCCAAACCTACTTTTACATGTCATTGATGATTTTCTGCAGCCCTTTAACAGAGGCTTCTACGCTTTGCATCGGCGTCATGCCAACTGGGTATGACTCTTGTTCTACTACTAACCATTGAGTACCTCCCACGCTAAGATTGGCAGTAATTAGCGCCTGCCAATCTGTGGTGTCTTGGCCGATAATTGGGTCTTCAGAATTACCCGGCTCAGGTGCAGAGGCTTTGTAATGAGTCGTAACAGTGCGACCAGGATAGGCCTTAACCATGGCAACAGGATCTTTACCCGCCACTTCTGTCCAGCCCACATCTTGTTGTAAAATAACTTGGTCATTGGTGTTTTTGCCAATGACATCCCAAGGGGTTTGACCCATTTCACCGAGCATTTCTGGTTTATGGTTATGATAACCAATGCGCATCCCCAGAGGGGCTAATTTTTCTTGCAAGGCGGCCAATTCTGCCGCAACCACTTTAGCGCCCTCAACGGTAAAAGCCCGTTCATCCATGGGGATAATTAAATAGTGACAATCAAGATCTTGATAAAAGGCTACCGTTGCGTCGAAATTTTCAGGGGTGAATTTATCAAAGTGAACATGGGCGCCAGAGGGTTTTAAGCCCAGTTCATCAAGGAAACTAAGTAAACCGCGAGGGTCATTTTCGTATTGACCGAAGTTGCCAGCAAACTCAACACCCTCAAAACCCATGGCTGCCAGTTGGCGCAAAGTACCAGTAAAATCTGCGTTCAGGGCATCTTTGACTGACCACAACTGCACACTTAATTGTGCTGGCTTCACCGTTTCACTTTGAACATCGGTAACGACAGCGTCGGTGCAACTTAATATGAGGCTGGACATCACAAGTGCACTTGCTAGTTGAATAGAGCTATTGAAACGATTTTTGATAAGCTGCATGACATATCCTTGTATTATAAGTAAAGATTTTGTTAAAGCTTGCTTGATTTTAATACGCTAAGCAAGCGACGTTCTCGGCCAGTGTTTTACTTGTTTCAACACATTAATCCCACTGAGACCATCATTAGTGAGCAGCTTAAACTTTATGATTAAGCATCTATCTTATGACCATGTGGTTTTTTCATCCCGCTAAAAATGCAATATTTGATTTGTTGATATATAGTCAAGTTAATACAATCTGACATTAAGATGCCCTAGTGCCGATAGACTTATTGATTTCCCTTAGCCTTGTACTAATTTTGCTCATTCTGCTTTTTACGCTTTGGAACAAATCACCACAAAAAAGTCGTTTGTCACAAACCCATTCTCGTTCAGTAGCAAGTTCTGCGTCTTTAAAAATGGCAAGTAGTGCACAACAAGAGGCCAATCATCAACCCAGTGAAGATGAGCTGGCAAGATTAAATGAATTTTTTGAGTTTCAATTGTTTGATGCGAAAAATCAACAACACAAGGAAGACTTTTTAAATGATATTTTAACCTTGCGTAAACCACACCCTATGTTGATACCTCTAAGCAGAAATATATTGGAGCCTAAGGAGCTATTCGACATTATAAAAATCGATCCGCAGTTAGTCGCCAAGATCATTACCATAGTCAATTCACCCTTGTATGGGGTTAGAAAGCCCATCACAAACATCAATCATGCCATCATATTTTTAGGTGTGGTTCAAGTGAAAAACATTGCCACTCAATTTGTTTTAGAGAAAACCGTTGCCTTTGTGAGCCGCAGTCAAGAATTAGCATACAAACGAATTTGGTCAGCGTGTTTTTTAGCGAGTTCTATCAGTCTCATCTTGGCAAAAGAACTGAACTTTGAGAATGCCGCTGAAATATCCACCCGCTGTTTATTAAGTTATATCGGCGATATCTCGATTTTGGCCGCTAAGCCTGAATTAGCGAATATTTATCTGGATAATGCGGCCCTGTATAACAGAGTAAAACAGTCGCAAACGTTAATAGGCACTAATGCTGCCATTGTCGGCAGTGTGCTGGCCAAGGAGTGGAAATTACCTAGTGAAATAGTTAGCAGCATTGCCAATAGCTTAACACCGCTTACGGGCAAGCTAGATACCAGTTTGCCCGCCGAGCAGCTTAGCGAAGTGATTTTGTGTTATTACGCTTGTCGGTTGGCAGACACTTTGATATTTGAGCAAAACGGTGGCACCCCCGAAATTCAGGAATTAAGTTTTGAGTCCACTGGAAAGTTGGAATTTTTTTATGCTAAAAAGCTCATCAACTTTGCAAAGCTTGATGCGATCAATACAGCAATCAGTGCAACTGCGTTTAAGCGCAAAGTCAGCGAATTACTGAGCCACCTGCAGGTTTAAATATTAGGGCGAACGAAGTTGAAATTTTTCTCTAAAGGAACTGGGCGTGGTTTTAAATTTTTCACGGAAATGATGTCTAAAAGCCGTTGTGCTTTCAAAGCCTAACTGCTCTGCAACTGCCTCAATATTGAGTTCATTTTCTTCCAATAACTGTAAAGCTAAGGACATTCTTTGCCCTATTATCCACGCTTTGGGAGGCAGGCCTGTGGCTGATTTAAATTTTCTAATGAAGCTACGTTCGCTCATATTCGTTGTTTGCGCCATTTCAGCAATGGTATGTGTTAAGTGAATATTTTTACTCAAGTAGTCGAGCAGAGGGGCAATAACATTGGATTTTTTTACTGTGATAGGCATGTCAATAAATTGGGCTTGATTGCCTTCTCTTTGAGGCGGAATAACTAATCGTCTGGCGACAATATTGGCTATTTTGCTGCCATAGTCTTTTCTGACCACGTGCAGGCAAACATCTAAACCCGCGGCGCTGCCTGCTGAGGTAATGACGTCGCCACAATCAACATAAAGTTTGTCTGCACAAATACTGATGGCGGGAAAATGCTCTTCAAAAAAAGCGGCATAGCGCCAGTGTGTTGATAAAGCCCGACCGTCAAGCAATCCTGAGCAAGCTACGGGATAAGCACCCGAACAAATAGTCACGATTCGACCACCACAAGAATTAAACTTGATTAAGAAAGCGATCAACGTAGCATTCACTTTTTCATGCAATGCGCACCAACCAGGTATTACTAAGGTATCTTTGCCCGTGATTTCATCCAGGGTGATACTTGGTTGCAGTGTGCCACCGAATTGGGTTTTAACGGTTCTATCGTCAATGGCAACGGTAGCAAAATCATATATGTGTCCTAACTCTGGTCTGTCTAGTCCAAATACTTCAGCCACGCAGGAGAACTCGAACAAACAGAGATTAGGGTAGAGCAGGGCGACAACTCGCTTAGCTGACTTAGGTACAGGAAATTTTGGCATTTTATTTATCATGTTTGGCATATATGCCAATTCTAGTTTGGATTTTATTCTGCAACAATAGTGACTTGATATTTGAAAAGGAAACCTTATGCATCATCCAGTCACCGCGATACCCGCCGCAGAGCCCCAAGAAGCCTTGGCCCATTTTACTCAAACCTTTGAGTTTGAAACCGATTGTTGGGATACCCACGAAGGTTTACGTATTGACCCTTCACAATTCGTTTTACTCGATGTACGCAGCAAAGCGTTGTTTGATAAAGGTCACATCCCTGGAGCGATATCCTTACCTCATAGTAAAATTATTGAATCAAAACTAAGGCAATGGCCAAAAGATATTTTATTTGTTACTTACTGCGCCGGTCCTCATTGTAATGGGGCTGCAAGAGGAGCGGTTCGCTTGGCCACACTTGGCAGAAAAGTGAAGTTAATGGCTGGCGGTATAACAGGTTGGATTGACGAAGGCTTTGAGCTGGAAATATCAAAATAAACTGCAGGCTATTAATAGAATACTGCGGGCAACTGCCGGCCTTCAAAAGAAGCTGTGCTTCAGAATGCCAAATTAGTGGTGGTAAAAACTATATCTTGAAAAAGGGCTGTTCTGCAGTCGACTCAAGTAAAGTGAAACACTAAGAGTGTTAATAGAGTTAGATATTACTCTGCAATTATCTTTTCAATTTCATCTATTAAATTCTGCAACAAATTTGGTATTTCTTTTGGATCATCGATCTTGTTTTTAATATTGCTTTCCAGTTGTATCGCTATATTGCTTAATTGAGTGAAACCAAACAATTGTGCCGCGCCACAAAGCCGATGGGCCTGTTTTTCAAGTTGTTCTAAATCAATGTTTGCACCATGCAACATGAATTGTTCTTTTTCTGCCAATAAGCTGGTTTTAAATTCGACAACTAAATCCGACATATCAACCTTACCCAGAGCGTTGACTGCTTTGTGTTCCACTTCTTCATCTTTGCTACTGAAATGTTTCGCCAATGCCGCGATTAAAAGCTGTCTTTCAATAGGTTTTCTGATGTACCCATCAAAACCTAGAGCGCTATAATATTCGACTTCGTTTTCCATCGCATTTGCGGTTAATGCAATGATCGGCTGTGAGCAACCTAAATCGCGTAAGGTATTATAAGCTTGGATCCCATCCATATTCGGCATTTGAATGTCAAGTAAGACAACATCAGGTGCGTGTTGTGAATACAAATCAAGCGCCTCTAAACCATCGCTGGCTGTAAAGACGGTGAAGCCTAAATTTTTCAGCAATCTGGCAATTAATCTGCGGTTATTAGGGTGATCTTCAGCCAGTAATATTTTACCACTAAACAAATTTTCGGCGTAGGAAACGCGTATTGAGGCTTTTTTCTGCAGTAATTCAGTATCTGCAGATATCACTTTAATTGGAATGCTAAATGTAAACACACTTCCGTGGCCGAGTTCGCTCTTAACCGTAATTGTGCCACCCATCAAGTTGGCCAACTGCGTGGATAAATGCAGGCCTAATCCAGAACCACCAAATCGTCTTCTTATACTGCTATCACCTTGGGTAAAGCTATCGAATATCTGCTGTCGTTGACTTTGACTGATCCCAATACCTGAATCTTCGATGTTAAACACTAGGTTATTTTCTTGAGCTGAAACTTTCAGACAAACATGGCCTACCAGGGTAAATTTTACCGCGTTAGAACATAAATTAATTAAAATTTGTTTTAAACGTAAGCCATCAACGTTAACGATAAAGGGGGTCGGTAAGTCCTTTACTAGTGTAAAAGACAAGCCTTTGACTTTAGCTTGCAGTGAAAACATAGTATTAATGTTTTTCAATAAGCCATTTAAGTCTTGTGGGACAGGCTCTAATTCAAATTTATGTTCCTCAATTTTGGTTAAATCAAGGATGTCGTTAAGTAAGTCTAATAGATACAGACTACTGTCATGAATGATTTCAACTTCTTTGTATATATCTTTGGGGTCTACTTCACGACAAATAATCGCTTCTGCCTGACCAATTACGGTCGTCAATGGGGTTCTAATCTCATGACTCATATTAGCTAAAAACTTGGTCTTTATTTTATTTGCCGAGGCTAATTTGCTTGATTCAAGTGCAATAGAGGCGGTTTTTTCTGCAACCTGTCTTTCAAACTTAATTACCGCGCGTTTTTGTCGTTGTAGATAGTAATAAATCCCCAAAATTACTAGGCCGCCATAAAAAACAAACATCCACCATTGTTGCCAAAATGGAGTGCTAATATGCAAATTAACCGCTAATTGATTTGGGTACCACTGGTTATTTTTGATACCTGCTCTTACTCTGAAAGTATAATCGCCCCCGCCTAAATTGGTATAATTAGCTGAAGTGTTGTTATCATTTTCAATCCAATCTTGATCGAACCCTTCAAGTTTATAACTATATTGGATTTGTCGAGCATTTAGAAAGTCCAGTGTCGCAAATTCGAATTTGACATTATTTTCGTCATAATTAAGTCTAAGCCCTGAGACCTCTGCTTGTGCAATATTATACGTTTTGTTTGAACCCAAAATGCCAAAATTGGTCAGGAGAGTATCTTCACTTAAAGCATTACCTGTCACCGAATTAGGATCAAAGTAATAAATTCCATCTCTGCTTGAGAAGTATATTGTTCCATCTGAAGGGCTGCTGGTAGGTTGGAAATAATATCTCGAATCTGGTAGCCCATCACTTTTGTCAAAATGTCGAATATCGCCATTAAGGGGGTCTAGTTTACTCAGGCCTTTGGTTGTAACAAACCACAAATTACCCACTTCATCTTCACTTATAAAGATGATCTCTTGATTTACTATTTCAGAAAATTGGCTATTATAAACACTGAATTTTGACTTTTCATGATCATATAAATACAGACCAGAAAGCGTGCTGACCCAAAGACGCTGCTGACTGTCTTGAAAAATAGCTGTAATAAACCTTTGCCGTTTGTTGCCCTGATTCAGTGTTTCAAAGTCATCGAATAGCTTGACTTTTTTTGTTTGTTTATCCCAAAAATATAGTCCTTCATTGGTCCCAATCCACATCCGATTATTAGGATCCAGATATAAAGCTGATGGCTGTTTAGCTGAAGATGTTATTGGGTCTCGTGAATCTATGATTTGAATATATTCATAATCTGAGTCCAATTCATGAATAACAAATACACCACCTGTTGTCGCGACCCAAATATTATCTTGCTCATCTGTTTTTAAATCGACAAATCTCCTGAATAACTCTCTATTTACTGTTGTTGCAGTTGGCTCTATTCGACGTTGAATACCATCAGCATCTACTTTATATAAAGCCTCTAAATTGGCATACCAAATCTCACCTTTTGACGTTTGTGCCACATACCTAACTTCTGGCTGAACAGTGGTTTCTATTCTGTGACCTATCGCAGTTAATTTGTTAGTACCGGGTGTCCATTTGTATACCCCATTTTGTGCTGTACCAACTAATAGACTTTCATCCTTTGTGGCCAGTAAGCTATAGGCAGCTTTTATTCTATGATCATCAAAGGTTTTGAATATATTTTTTCTGGTTATTTTATAAACCCCAGTCCCTTCACAGCTCAACCAAATAATACCTTGTCTGTCCTGAAATAGGCTTTGACTGCAACGATCATCAAACTCTAGATCTACTTTTTTTAGTTGCAAATCTTCATCTGAAAAGGTAAATACACCATTGTCGGTACTCACCCAATATTGGCCAAAATTTGTTTTAATCATGGAATATATCGGACCAATACTTATATTTTGGGCCACGTCTAATTTAGTGAATTTCTCTATTGTGGGTTCAAAACGCAACACCCCATTCTGAGTCCCTAAAAATAGTGTATTATTCGCTCCAACCGTTATTTGCCGTATTTTATTTAACGGTGAGGGTACATTCTCAGGTTCTAGGGAATAATGTGTAAAATCGTTCGTTGACTTATCAAGAAGACTCAGCCCATATTCTGTTGCAATCCAAAGACTATCATCATTGGTTTGTTCTATGTCCCAGACTCGGTTACTGAAATTTAAAGCTACTGCCCACTTATTGGGTGTTAATGGCGTAAAATCTTGAGAGTTGGGATTGAATTTATTAAGGCCAGCATCAGTGCCTAACCAGATTTCTCCTTGCCGATCTTCAAATATATTTTGGACTCTAACTGAACTGATAGTATTGCTGAGGCCAGGGACATGTTGATGTTGAGTGAACTTCTGGCTTTCTTGCTTGTACCTTAGAACACCCCCTCCCCAACTTCCTATCCAAAGATTATTATCTGTATCAATCATCACGTTGCCCGCATTGTCGTTGGGCAAAGAATTCAAGTTGCTTGGATCATTTTGATATTGAACGATGTTTTTACCATCATAACGCATTAAGCCATTATAACCCGTACCAAACCACAAAAAGCCGCTTTGGTCTTGGGCTATAGAAAAAATAATGGACGAAGAAAAACCATCATTTTCATTGAGGAGTTCAAATTTATATTCAGATGCTGAGACTAAATGGATATTTATAAAAAATATGGACATTACCCAGCAAAAAAATTTGATTGGACAAATCTGCAAACAAAATCCTTTTTTACGGACAAACAAACAAACAAACGAGTGTTGAGCTAATTTAACTAACTAGCCACCACTCAAATTCTTGGGTGACCGGTTTGCTATTTATCTGCTAACTTTAGTGTGGTTTAAAATTGATACTTCACGCCAACTTTTAAACTCCAAGCTGACTGCTCAACCCTAAACTGGTTATAGTTAAGGGTATTGGTTCCGGTCCGCGCCTCTGAGAGAATATATTGCCCATTGGCATTTATATCAACATCAAAGAGTACTTGCTGCCTTGATGAAATACCATAAACCTTACCCCAATTATTGTTAAGCAGATTTGCAACATTATCGATGATAAAATACAACTGGCCTTTGTGATTACTCATCAAGCCCGGTAATTCCTGAGTAATAGCTAAATCCATGGTGGTTAACCAGGGCTGTGTACCTGAATATTTGGGCACGTAAGCACCAGCATATTGATCCACTCCTGCCTCTTTGGCAATAGTCATAATTTGTTGGTAACTCAAGTTGCTAAAATCAAAGGCAGGATCGCTGGCACTGGCCGGTAAATAAGGCAAATAAACATTGGTATTGGCGCGCTGATCGCCAAAATCATTAAGGCTTTCACGGCCAAGGGTCCATGAGAAAGGACGGCCAGAACTGCGTTCCCAGAATAAATTCAACGAGGTATTGTAACCCTGAATAAATTCATTTTCGTAGCCAAGATTGAGCACAAACCTATGCTCAATCTCATAAAATGCACGGCCTTTTAGCGGGGTATTTCGATTGATAATAACCTCATCAAAATAGCTCGAATCTGCGTTAGAGGCATTGCCTGGATTAACTTCGGTAATATTTTGATTGGTATACGACACATTTAGCTTGAGTCCACTGTCCCAACGTTTATTGAGCGAAGTGGTTAGTATGGTGCTGTCACCGCTATCTTTACTATTGCTTAACTGAATATCAAAACGACTTTCAGTGCCGTAAATATTGCCCCATATCGTACGACCTTCTACTGTTTCAGCACTTTTAAAGCGGGATTGATCGATCCAAAAAGCGGCATCGTGGCGTTGCACATAGATCAATTCACTTGACCATAAAAAATTATTGCCAAGCCCAGGAACATCAAAACGTAGATCCGCAGCAAGTTGGTATCGCCAGTCTGAAGGCATAGTAAAATTGCTGTCAATGGTATTAGTTGAACCGTTCCCCGCCGCCAAAGAGTTTTGTAAACTGATTGGAACCGAATCAAATATGATATTGGCCGGATCAGCAATTGTAGCGGCGACAGCAGCTGATGTTGCGCTAGTATTGGTTACGCCATCGTTGGTATAAGCGTTTGAAAACCACACCAGTGGCGTGCCGCCAGTATAACGACCTAGTCCACCACGTAAGACAAGTTTTTTAGAAAACTGCCAATTAAAGCTGATTCGAGGCAATAAAATATTAATACCATCGATGTTTTCGGTGTTGCTAAGGCCGTAGGTGGCAAAGTAGTTAGCATTG
>TARA_R110002167_G_scaffold300980_1_pt1 | contig 11323 bp, 10 predicted proteins | sample TARA_R110002167 | Tara Oceans TARA_R110002167 (sample SAMEA4398238) | marine metagenome | biome: Polar Biome; feature: [MES] marine water layer (ENVO:01000295) within the mesopelagic zone...; material: water (ENVO:00002006), including particulate matter (ENVO:01000060) such... | reverse complement strand
AGGATGTACAAGCAACTACTTATCCCGCTGGATGAAAGCCAGCTGTCAATGCAAGTGCTGGAGTCGGGGGTGCGCATGGCTGAAGTCCACGGTGCCCACGTGACCTTTTTGTACCTGTCGCCGCAGGACAACGAAGTGAACCGTGAAGATGCCGGGCTGCTGCACGCCATGGCCCCGGAACTGTTCGCCCGTAAATACCTGTGGCGAGATGGTTACATCAAGGCACGGGCAACCGGCTGGGCACGAACAGCAAATATAAGCGCCGATTTTATTTCCGAAGTCTGTGACGATTCGATTGCGGACACCATTCTGGCCAAGGCGACGGAGCTGCAAGCAGACCTGATCCTGATGGGGACGCACTGGCGTCGTTCGTTGATCGAACGCCTGTTCGGCTCAGTGCTGTTAAAAGTGGTCCAGCAGACCCGGATCCCGGTACTGGTGGCGGCAGTGGGGGAAGAACAGGAATCGGCGCAGCAGCAAGTGATCCGGGAGTTCCGCGAGAACCATGCGATCTGGATAGCGTTAATTGAACAGCTGGAACTCTGCTTGCAAGCGCCGGACTGCCTTACCGAGAACGATGAGTTAGTCGGCATGTTACTGACGGCAATCCAGAATTTTGCCTTGGTGATACGTGATTTCCGTCAGGAACCAGCCTTACAACAATTGCACCAGATCAGCGATAACGTATCGGCGACCCATACCGACACAAATGACAACCTCCCTCAGGAATCCCGCTTGATCGCCGCGTTAATGGACGTCTGCCTGGTTCCTGAAAAGTGGAATCTGGACGTTGCACGAGCGACGGCAAGGCAGCTGGGGCAGCATATTATTCAACAAGTTACAGAAGACAATCACCACCTGGTGAGCAAGGCATCCGAACAATTATCCGAACAGGATTTTGAACAGGCCCTGGCCACGCTGAACCAGACCCAATGGCGGGCGTTACGTAAGGCCCGACAGCAAGACTTGGGGACACTCTTGTCTCGCTTGAACACAGAAATGAACAGGAGCAAAACATGACCATGATTGTGGCAGATATTCACCATGCGGCAGAGGATCTGCATCAGGCCTGGTTATCTGGCACTGCTTGATCTGCTGCTGATCCTGTTTGTTTTTTTGATGAAACGCAGTTCATCGCCGAGCGGCTGTTGCTAACCCTCCCTGAGCTAATCAGGTATGAGGTACGCAGCTGCCGCCGTGGCCACCACCAATAACGGCGGTCGGTCACCAGGGTTAGCCGGGAAACTGGCTGGCCTCCCACATATTTGGAAAGGTGTGACATGACATTGCCAGAACCCCAACTGAGTGACGCCTTTGGCCGTCGCTTCGGTTATTTACGCCTGTCGGTGACCGATCAGTGCAACTTCCGCTGCAATTATTGCCTGCCGGATGGTTACCAGTGCTCGGAAAAACCGACATACCTGGCGCTGGATGAAATTCGTTGTGCTGTGGCAGCATTTGCCGCACTGGGGACACGCAAGGTGCGTGTCACCGGTGGTGAACCCAGTCTGCGTAAAGATCTGCCGGATATTATTCGTATTGTTGCGCAAACCCCCGGTATTGATCAGGTCGCGATTACCACTAATGGCTATCGGCTGTTACATGCCGTGCAGGACTGGGCCGACGCCGGTCTGACCCACCTCAACCTCAGTATCGATAGTCTCGATCCGGCGCAATTTGCCAACATTACCGGCCATGACCGTTTGCCGTATTTGCTGCAAGGTCTGGACAAAGCGCTGGCGCTGGGACTGAAGGTCAAGGTTAACGCCGTTCTGCTGAAAGGATTTAATCACCATCAACTGCAGGATTTTCTTAACTGGATTCGTAAGACACCCGTTAGTCTGCGATTTATCGAACTGATGCAAACTGGCGACAATCAGGTGTTTTTTACCGAACATCATGTCAGTGGAGACGAGATTCGCCAGCAGCTGCTACAGCAAGGATGGCAACCGCGCTTGAAAGAGATCAACGCCGGGCCAGCGCTGGAATTCCAGCATCCGGATTACCGGGGCCGTATTGGTTTGATCATGCCCTATAGCAAGGACTTCTGCGCCAGCTGTAATCGCCTGCGTCTGTCGTCTGTCGGCAAGTTGCATCTGTGTCTGTTTGGTGAGCAAGGCCATGATATTCGAACCTTGCTGGAAGCTGGCAAGGAGGATTTGCTCCAGGCTCGTCTGCTGACATTGTTGGGTGAAAAACGCGTGAGCCACTCCCTGCATCAAGGCGCTACCGGTGCTACCCGTCACCTGGCGATGTTAGGAGGCTGATGATGTCGACTGCGTTTATCCTGGGTCTGGTTCTGGCCGGTGGGGAGTCGCGCCGTATGGGTCAGGACAAGGCATTGCTATCAGTAGCCGGTTATCCAAGCCTGTTGCACCGTCAATTGGCCTTGTTGCAATCGCTGTCGCTGGACGCCTGTTCGGTCAGTCGCCATCGCCGTCACCAGACTCCGACGGATCTGGATGTACCGGTACTCAGTGACTCCAACAGTGACAATCACGAAGGGCCGTTGGCCGGCATCCAGGCCGCTGCTTTAGCCTGGCCGGAAGCGACAGCGGTACTGGTCTTGCCGGTGGACTTGCCTTTTGTTTGTACTGCATCCCTGCAGCATCTGCTGGAGGAAGGCCAGCGCCTGCGCACGGCGGTGTATTACGAAAACGAGTATTTACCGCTGTATTTGCCGTTGCATGACGCCCTGCGTGAGGATCTGTGTGCCCGTATTACTCTGGCTGCATCAGACAAATCCATTCGTGGCCTGTTGCGGCGGGAAAACGCCGTGGCATTGCCAGCACCTGTTGATAACACTCTAACCAATACCAATACCCCGGAAGAATGGCAGGCCAGTCTACAAGCAGACTGGTCGGTTCTACCTCAGGATTAAAGGAACTTTTATCATGTCAAAAACCTTTACTGATGACTTCGTTGCTCTCAATATCGCCGTGTTGACCGTCTCTGACAGCCGTACCGAAGCAACCGATACCAGCGGTCATCTGCTGATCGAAAAGCTCACCGCAGCAGGGCATGTGCTCTCCGCCAAAGCGATTGTGGCCGACGACAAATACCAGTTACGCGCCGTCGTATCACAATGGGTTGCCGACACCAGCACCCAGGTGGTGCTGGTGACTGGTGGAACCGGTTTTACCGAACGCGATAATACCCCCGATGCGCTGGAACCCTTGTTTGACCAGACTATTACCGGCTTTGGTGAATTGTTCCGGCAGATCTCCTTCGATCAGATTGGCACTTCTACCATTCAGAGTCGTGCAGTGGCTGGCCTTGCCAACAGCACGCTGATTTTCTGCATGCCGGGTTCCACTAATGCGTGTGGTACTGCCTGGGATGACATTATTGCCAGTCAGCTGGATGCCCGTTTCCGTCCCTGCAACTTTGTTTTGCGGCTGAAAAATACCGCAGATAACCTCTGTGGAACGCGAGGCTGAGATGGATAAACCTGCACAACAAGCGGCTTTTTCCCACGTTAATTCACGTGGTGAAGCCAATATGGTCGACGTCAGCAGTAAAGCCGTGACCGTGCGCGAGGCACGTGCGGAAGGCTATGTGCAGATGCAGGCAAGCACCCTGAAGATGATCATCAACGGCCATCACCACAAGGGCGATGTATTCAGTGTTGCCCGTATTGCCGGGATTCAGGCAGCCAAGCAGACCAGTCAGCTGATTCCCCTTTGCCATCCTCTGATGCTGTCAAAAGTGGCGGTCGACTTCGAGGTACAGCCAGCACACAACCGTGTGCGTATTCACAGCCTGTGCAAACTCAGTGGCCAGACCGGCGTCGAGATGGAAGCCCTGACCGCCGTCAGTGTCGCCGCCCTGACGCTGTTTGATATGTGCAAGGCGGTTGATCCGGCCATGTGTATCAGCGGTATTCGGGTACTGGAAAAACAGGGCGGTAAAAGCGGCCACTGGCAGCTGGAATCCGGCACGACAGAAACCGCTACAGGAGCGCCGTCATGATCCAGGTTTTGCTGTTTGCCCGCCTGCGTGATGAACTGGGTACCGATTGCCTCCGCATGAACCTTCCCGAACCCTGCACGGTTGCCAGTTTGCGGTTCGCCTTGCAACAGCACTTTCCGCATCAGACGGATGTGTTGGCAGCGGGGCGGGCACTGGTTGCCATTAACCAGGCACTGACCAACGACGAAAATGCCATCGTCTGCGCAACGGATGAAATTGCGTTGTTACCCCCCATGACCGGAGGCTGATATGGCGGTACGGGTACAAACCGAAGACTTCGATGTGGGAGCTGAATATCAGCAACTGATCGGAGACAACCCCACCGATGGTGCCGTGGTGTTTTTTGTCGGGCTGGTACGCGATATGAATCAGGGAGACGCCGTCAGCGGCCTGTTGCTGGAACATTATCCAGGCATGACCGAACGGGCGTTGCACCAGATAGAAGACGACGCCCGCGCTCGCTGGCCGTTGGGCCGGGTACAAATTGTCCACCGCGTCGGGCAGCTCGGTATCAGCGATCAGATTGTCTTTGTTGGCACCAGCAGCCCCCACCGCGAAGCCGCTTTTGAAGCCTGCCAGTTCATGATGGATTACCTCAAAAACCACGCGCCGTTCTGGAAAAAAGAAACTTTGCACCAGTCTGAGACCAATACCAGGGAGCGTTGGCTTGATGCGGCGGAAAAAGATCTCAAGGCAGAGGCGCGCTGGGGCTGAACGTATTGCAGGAGTAAACGCCCCTGGTCATTCTGTTGTGACGGGGCAGCGCAGAGCGGAAAAGTTGTCGCAGAGGGGTGGTAACCCCTGACCAGTTGAGCCACTTGTAGAACAACCGCTTTTATTATCCATAGGGCAAATCTATAAATTACTGCGGGCTACATTTTTAGATGAATCCCATATATACAATAAGAAGAGAACACTATGAAACTGGCTTCACTCAAATCTGCACGTAAACACGGTCGTTTGATTGTGGTATCCCGCGACCAGACTCTGGCGGCCGATGCTTCCATGATTGCCCCGGATCTGCTTTCTGCGCTGGAGTGCTGGGATACCCGTCAGCCAGAGCTGGAAGAAATTTATAACCGTCTCAACGATGGCACTTTTATTGGTGCCTTTGCGTTTGACCCGGCCCAATGCGCTGCGCCGTTACCCTGCGCACCGCAATGGCTGGATGCCTCGGCCTTCCTGAATCACGGCTACCTGATGGAACGTGCGTTTAATACCGAACGTATCCCGCACTTCGAGACCATTCCAGTGATGTACCAGGGTGCCAGTGACGATTTTCATGGCCCGATGGACGATATGGTCATGGCCAGCGAAGAATACGGCATCGACTTCGAAGGAGAGTTTGGTGTGGTGGTGGGAGCGATTCCGATGGGTTGCAGCCCGGAAGCGGCAGAACAACAGATACGTTTGATCGTCCAGGTCAACGACTGGAGTTTGCGGGCACTTGGCCCCCACGAAATGAAAACCGGCTTCGGCTTTCTGCAAGCCAAGCCATCCAGCAGCTTTGCCCCACTCGCTGTTACTCCCGACGAACTGGGTGATGCCTGGGCGAATGGCCGGGTCAATATGCACCTCAAGGTCGAGTGGAATGGTGCGCGTTTTGGCGAACCCCATGGCCGCGAAATGCATTACGCATTTGGTGAACTGATTGCTCACGCAGCTCGCACCCGTACCTTGTCAGCGGGCAGTGTGGTGGGGTCTGGCACGGTGTCGAATCAATCCCGTACCGCTGGTTCAGCCTGTATTGCCGAACGGCGAGTCATCGAAATAATAGATGAGGGAGCCGCTAAAACACCTTTTATGCAGTTTGGCGACCGGGTGCGGATGCAGGCCATGTTTGATAACGGTGATGCCGGCCCCTTTGGTGTTATCGATCAGCGCGTTGTGCGCTGATCGATTCTTGACTTCAGCGCGGCATGTTTGGTTGCTGAGCAGGGCTGAAAACGATTACTTATTTCGGGAACCCGGGGTTGAACCAGGGAATGTATTAATCCAATGCGGCTATTGCCAAATCGGCAGTTTTACTCAAATGCTGTATGTAGAGTTTTACCGTTTTTTCAACATCACGGTTCAGGGCTGCTTCCGCTATATTTTTATGCTCATCGTACAAATGGCGGTCATTGAATTTTTTGCTTCGCGAGGATAAAAACCGATAGCGGGTTGATTGCTCTCTGAGCATGGTACAAATTTTTATTAACCAGGGCGATGGACAAGCAGCGATGAGCACATCATGAAATTTTTCATGGGCCTGGTGCCATTCAACTGCCGATGCTTCTGATTCATGTTGTTGGGATAATGACAGTAGCAGGTGGGTGATGCCTGCCAGTGTGCTTTCCCATTTGATATCACCATTTTTAATGGATTGCTCAAGGGCATTGATTTCAAGGTTCAAACGTAAATTCAATAAGTCTTCGATCTCTGATTTGGATACCTGTGCTACTTTAAACCCCTTCAAATCCTCTGCGGTAACAAAGGAAGACATGGCAAGCTTGGACAGGGCTTCGCGTACCGGAATCAGACCAATGCCGTAGTGGGCGGCTAATTGGGCGGGTTTGAGTTTTTCTCCAGGTTTGAATATTCCTGAAATTATATCATTCTGAATTAAATGCCGAACCAATGATGCCTGGGTCTTGCTTGAACTGGAGAATCCAGAAGTTTCATGTTCTATTGCAGATTTGTTCATAAATATACCAAATGACTCATTAAAAATGCTGAGGCAGGATGATTTTTCATGATTGGTTGGTTACGAGTAATCCAGTTATATTTCAGCATTTGTCGCTTTTTAAATTCTGTAAGTTGTTTTAAAAATAACCAGTTTCAAATTGTGGACTCAGGTGCCAATTAATAGTGCAAAAACTGACTTCCTGGCGAGATCAACGTTCTCAGGCAGGGTCTGGGTATTTCTGACACACGCGATGTCTTCGGCTGATATTTAAAAACAGATGGATATAACATTAGCACACAGTGCCCCAGAATTCCTAGAAAGCCTCCGAACAACAGGGGCCATCTATTTTAATCTGGTGCCCCGCAGGAAGCGGGTTGCTGCAAGCCAGAGTCGAGAGCTGTATCGGGATTAAAGAGATAATTCCCCAGATCAATGGCGCGTCAGTGAAAGACTTTGTTGAGTGTCTCGGTTGGTTACACCACTATACGTGCTCCATGTGTGCTCCTTACTGTATGGCGCGCTTCTTTCAAGACCGGGATAGTCCCATGTTACCGCCACAGCCACAGCATCCAATGGCCTTTGCCACCAAGCAGCTGACGAAAGTCTACGGCGCAGGCGATACTGCCGTGCATGCGCTGCGCGGAGTAACGATTGACATACCGGCCGGTGAAATCGTTGTGTTACTCGGGCCGTCAGGCAGTGGTAAGTCGACACTGTTGAATATATTGGGTGGGCTGGATCGAGCCAGTAGCGGCTCGGTTTTTTTTCAGCAGCAAAATCTGAGCGAATTGTCAGACGCCGAGCTGACCCGCTATCGCCGTGATCAGGTTGGTTTTGTATTCCAGTTTTATAATTTGATGCCAAGCCTGACCGCCAGGGAGAATATCGAGCTGGTGACTGAAATCGCTGGCAATCCAATGGCTGCCGATGCGGCGCTGACTCTGGTGGGCTTACAACACCGAGGCGATCATTTTCCGTCGCAACTGTCAGGGGGGAGCAACAACGGGTGGCAATTGCCCGCGCCATTGCCAAACGACCCACGGTGCTGTTTTGTGATGAGCCAACCGGCGCTCTGGATAGCAACACCGGCCGTGCGGTATTAAAGGTACTGCAAGACATCAATAAAGAATTTGGCGCTACCGTCATTATTGTGACTCATGCGGCGAATACGGCCAAAATGGCCGATCGGGTGATTTATTTTGCCGACGGTGATATTCGGAATATCAGCGTTAATACGCAGCCGTTATCCGCTGGGGCGATTGAATGGTAAGCCCGCTGGAGCGCAAATTATTGCGCGATTTATGGCGTATCAAGGGGCAGGCATTGGCGATTGGCCTGGTGATTGCGCTGGGCGTGCTGATGCTGGTAATGATGGACGGCCTGGTGAATACCCTTGATGAAACCCGGCAGGCCTACTATCAGCGCTACCGCTTGGCGGATGTGTTTGTCAGCGTTAAAAGGGCACCTAACAGCGTGCTGGAATCACTGGGCCATATCACCGGTATCAGTGCCGTTGAAGGTCGGGTAACAGGCGATGCACTGATTGATTTAGCGGATGTCGCCATACCACTGAGAGCACAAGCGGTGTCGCTGCCCGATCTAGGCTCACCGCGCTTGAATGCTGTGCTGCTCACCGCAGGCCGGATGCTGGATGCACGCCGGGCAGATGAAATTCTGCTGCTCGACGGCTTTGCCCGTGCCCGCCAGTTAAAGCCGGGCGATGTGTTGGCCGCTACCGTGAAGGGTACCCGCAGGGAGTTTACCATTGTCGGTCTGGCGCAATCGCCGGAATTTTTGTACACCACCGCGCCGGGAGAAATGGTGCCCGACGATGGCCGCTTTGCGGTGTTCTGGATGAGCCGAACCGCGTTGGCGGCGCTGTACGATATGAAAGGTGCTTTTAATGAGGCCTTGTTAGCGACCACTCGTCAGGCACGTTTGCCCGCGATACTGGATCAAGCCGATGCGGTCGTGAAAGCCTATGGTGGTCTGGGTGCCTACGGTCTGGAGGATCAAACCTCAAACCGGTTTGTAACCGAAGAAATTTCTGGCTTGCGGGCCTCGGCAGTCGGCGTACCACCGATATTTTTGGCGGTGGCGGCTTTTCTGTTATACATCGTTATATCGCGCCTGGTGCAGTCGGAGCGTGAACAAATCGGCTTGTTAAAAGCCTTTGGTTATTCCAGCGCTGAAGTCAGTGGCCATTATTTAAAGCTGGTGCTGGTGATTGCCAGCGGTGGCGCGATTGTCGGCAGTATCATGGGTATTGCCGCTGGCCATAGCATGGCGGTGTTTTACCAACACTATTTCAAGTTTCCGTTTATTGTTTTTCAGCTTGATCCCAGGGCATTTGTCACCGGCTTTGGCGTCAGTATCGTCACCGCATCGGTCGGTGGTCTGCTGGTGTTGAAACAGGTCTTTGTGTTGACCCCGGCGGTGGCCATGCGACCGGCTGCGCCACCGGACTATCGTCAATCCGGGCAAGGCTTGCAACGTCTTTATCATTGGCTGGATCAGCCCAGCCGGATGGTGTTGCGGCGGGTGTTACGACAACCGGGACGGATGGCCGGCAGTGTCGCCGGCATTGCCACCGGCATGGCGTTATCGGTGGGTATGACCACGGTGCTGACGGGGTTTGATCGCGCTATCGATTTGACCTTTTCAGTGGTGGATCGTAGCGATGCCAGCGTTACCTTTATTCAACCGATGGGCGACAAAGCTGTGTTTGAGCTGCAAGCCCTCGAAGGCGTAACCTACGTTGAACCCTTTCGTAATGTCGCTGTGGTGTTTCGTCACGGACGTTACTCTTATCGCGGGGCGATTTATGGACTGACAAACACCGCGCGTTTATATCGTGCGTTAGATACAGCCCATAACCCGATGCTGCTTGACCAGCAGGGTATTGTTATTGCCCAACCGCTGGCGAATATGTTGCACATCAGGCCTGGAGAAGTGATCACGGTCGACGTTCGTGAGGGTCACCAGCCGGTCTTGCATATCCCGGTAATCGGCGTGGCAGACACCTTGTTGGGAGCACCGACGTATATGGATATTAACTGGCTGAATCGCTATTTGCATGAGCCGGAACGTATCTCTGGTGCCTATCTCAGCCTCGACAGCCATTCTCGTGATAGCGTCTATCAGGCTATCAAAAACATGCCCGCAGTTGCCGGTATGACGTTAAAAAGTGACCGTCTGGCTGCGTTTGTCAACATGATGGACAGCGGTGCCGGTGCCATGCGCTACATCATGATGCTGGTTGCGGCGGCGATTACCTTTGGCATTGTGTACAACGCCGCCCGGATTGCGTATGCCGAACGCGAGCGCGATCTGGCCAGCTTGCGGGTTATCGGTTTTACCCGAGGCGAAGTGGCGTTTGTGCTATTGGGAGAACTGGCACTGGTAACCTTGCTGGCGCTGCCGCTTGGCAGTGTGCTGGGCTACTATTTGTCGATGGGGGTAGCGCAGGGCTTCAGTACCGATCTGTATCAGATTCCGGCAACCTTCTCAGCCGCCAATTATGGTGTTGCAGGGGTATCGGTTCTGCTGGCAGCGGTGGCATCGGGCTGGCTGGTGAAGCGGGATATCGACCGGATGGATATGGTTTCCGCCCTGAAATCAAAAGAGTGAGGTTATGACCAGCAAAAAGCTTTCCAGAAAAGCCCTGACGATCGCTGCCACAATACTTGTCGCTATCGCGCTTGTGTATGCCTTTTGGCCACAACCGACACGGGTGGATATCGGCACCGTGTCACAGGGGCCGATGCAAGTGACCATTAACGAAGAAGCTCATACACGGGTGAGCGAACTGTATGTCTTGTCGGCACCGGTATCTGGTCGTTTGCTACGGCTGGAACTCAAACCGGGCGCTGCCGTTGTGCAAGGGAAAACCCTGGTCGCACAGCTGTTGCCTAACCCTTTGGACAGTCATGAAATCACGCAGGGTCAGGCCAGAGTACAAGCAGCAGAAGCCGCTGTTGATGCGGCTCTGGCGGCATTAAAACAGGCTGAAAATGACCAATACCTGGCCGATCAGCAAGCTCGGCGTAATGAGCAGCAGGCCAGGCAGGGCGCTCTCAGTGTTGCCGATAATGAACAAACCCAAGTCAAGGCTGACAACGCTGCTGCTGCCGTCGCCAGCGCAGTCGCAATGTTGGCCATGCGCCGTGCCGAGTTGCTTAATGCGAGAGCGGCATTGGCAGGTAGCGGGAGTGATGCCCCTTTTAAAGCCATCGATATTCTGGCACCGATATCGGGCAAAATTCTCCGTGTCATGGAAGAAAACGAAAAGGTCGTGACCGCTGGCGTTCCGATTGTCGAAATCGGCGACGTTACCCATGGCCTTGAGGTCGAAGTTGAGTTGTTGTCTCGTGATGCCGTCCAGATTCGGCCCGGCCAGCCTGTCCAGATCTCGAACTGGGGTGGCGATGAAATCATCGCGGGGGTTGTCAGCCGTATTGATCCGTTGGGCTACCTCAAGACGTCGGCACTGGGAGTTGAAGAACGACGGGTGAAGGCGATGATCACACTGCCGTCGCTACCGGCCTCTGCCTCTGGTTTGGGGCATGGTTTTCGGGTCGATGTGGCGATTGTTGTCTGGCAGAAAACAAGCGCTATCAAGGTGCCGTCAAGTGCACTGTTGCGGGAAAACGGCGACTGGGCGGTATTCGTGGTGGACAACGG
>TARA_R110002167_G_scaffold43192_11_pt1 | contig 11332 bp, 9 predicted proteins | sample TARA_R110002167 | Tara Oceans TARA_R110002167 (sample SAMEA4398238) | marine metagenome | biome: Polar Biome; feature: [MES] marine water layer (ENVO:01000295) within the mesopelagic zone...; material: water (ENVO:00002006), including particulate matter (ENVO:01000060) such as...... | reverse complement strand
ATTATGGCGGGCTATTTAAAGCTCGGTGGTTTAATGCGCTTTGTTTCGCGTTCGGTGGTCACGGGCTTTGTAAATGCCTTGGCCATTCTTATTTTTATGGCGCAATTGCCCGAGTTAACTAACGTAACTTGGCATGTATATGCTATGACTATAGCGGGTTTAGGCGTGATTTATTTATTCCCTTATTTGCCTATTATTGGCAAGTCTATTCCTTCGCCCTTGGTGTGTATTGTGTCGCTAACTGCCATTGCAATAATCCTAGGACTGGATATTCGTACCGTTGGTGATATGGGTGACTTACCCGATACCCTACCTATTTTTTTATGGCCAGATGTACCGCTTAATATAGAAACCTTGTTGATTGTTTTACCCTACTCTATTGGTTTGGCTGTGGTGGGTTTACTTGAGTCGATGATGACAGAAACCATAGTAGATGAGCTTACCGATACCACCAGCGACCGTAATCAAGAATGTAAGGGTCAAGGTATTGCCAATATCGGTGCTGGACTATTTGGTGGTATGGCCGGTTGTGCCATGATTGGACAGTCGATAATCAATGTAAAATCCGGTGGTCGCGGGCGTTTATCAACCTTCACAGCAGGTTTATTTTTAATCATTATGGTGGTGTTTTTGGATGACTGGATTAAACAAATCCCCATGGCAGCGCTGGTTGCAGTAATGATCATGGTATCGATTGGTACCTTTTCTTGGACCTCAATTACCGACCTGAAGAAAAACCCAAAATCATCCAGCATTGTGATGATAGCCACGGTTATAGTGGTGGTATTTACCCACAATTTAGCCTTGGGTGTATTGGTTGGCGTTCTGTTAGCGACCCTCTTCTTTGCCAATAAAATTGGCCGTTTTATGGTGGTTAAAAACGACAATAGCGAACAAACTGAACTGCGTACCTACAAGGTTATTGGCCAAGTATTTTTTGCCTCATCTGAACAATTTACCGCTTCGTTTGACTTTAAAGAGGCGATTGAAAAGGTCAAAATTGATTTATCACAAGCGCATTTTTGGGATATCACCTCAGTATCGGCCTTAGATAAAGTGGTAATTAAATTTCGCCGTGAAGGAGCCTCAGTTGAATTAGTGGGCATGAACGACGCGACCGCAACCGTAGTAGACAAATTCGGTGTACATAACGATCCGGCTGAAGTTGAAAAACTAATGGGCGAGCACTAGGGAGAATAATATGAATAAAATAATAGCCTGTATTGATGGTTCTGTTGTTACCAGTGCCATCTGTGAAGCCGCAGCATGGTCGGCCAAACGATTAAATAAACCTATCTTGTTTTTACATACTATCGAGCGCCCTCAGCAGCATGGTGCCGATGACTTAAGCGGTGCCATTGGTTTAGGTGCTCGGAGTAAACTACTGGCAGAAATGGCAGCCCTTGACGAGCAACGGGGCAAGTTAGCCCTAAGTCACGGTAAAGAAATGTTGACTGCAGCCGCCGACCACGTTAGCCGTCTTGGCATTGTTGATATTGAACAAAAACAACGGCATGGTGATGTAATCGACGCCATTGCTGAGCTAGAAGACGATGCCCGTTTAATGATTGTAGGGCGAGATGGCGAGGACCACGATACCAAACAAAACAAAGCTAAGTTCAAGGTTTTGGGATCACACATTGAATCATTGCTGCGCACCGTTCATACCCCCTTATTTGTTGTGCCAAGCACCTTTAAACAACCACAGAATTTTATGTTGGCCTACGACGGTCGCGCAACAGCTGACAAAGCGATTGACAAGATTATTAGCGGTGGTTTATTAAACGGACTTGAGTGCCACTTGGTCATGGTACGTAACAATGAATCGGCTCAAGCTGAAAAATTGGCCGCCGCTGAAAGCCGCTTAAAGGAGCAAGGCTTTAAAGTGACGGCTTCTTTGCTTGAAGGCAACATTTTTGATTCTCTGCAAAACTACCAACAACAAAATGCAATCGACTTATTAGTAATGGGTGCCTTTGCTCATTCAAAAATTCGCCAGTTGTTTTTAGGTAGCAATACCATTGGCATGATAGAACGCAGTGTTAGCCCTTTAATCGTATTACGTTAAAAGCGATTTATAAACATGAGCAACGACGTCAAAATTGAAGACATCCTTGTGGGTACAGGTGACGCGGTGAAACGCGGCGCCTTAATTACCGCCCATTATCGCGGATGGTTAGAAGACGGAACTGAGTTCGATTCGTCTTACAAAAGCGCGACGCCCTTTCAAACTGTACTAAGCAATAAACGCGTCATTCAAGGTTGGGTACTCGGCTTACAAGGCATGCAAGAGGGCGGTAAACGCAAATTGTGGGTACCTGCTGAACTGGCTTATGGCGAACGACAAATAGGCAACATGATCCCCCCGAATTCTAACCTAATGTTTGAAATAGAACTGCTTGAAGTGCTCAATAGAGAGTAAAACCAAGTAATAAACAGGTATTTATTATGAAAATTTATCAATATCACCACTGTCCTTATTGTGTTCGCGTAGACATGGTGGCGAATTATAAAATCCTTCAACATGAAAAAGTCTATTTGCTCAATGATGATGAGCAAACCTGCTTTGATTTGTTGAATGCCAAGATGGTACCCATTTTACAATTTGCAGACGGCTCAGCCATAGGCGAAAGTTTAGATATTGTGGCCAAACTTGATGCTCAGGGTGATAACAATAAAATTATTACAGCCAAAGTGCTTAGCGATGATATTGATACACTTTTTGCCGCTGTCAAAACCTCTACACGCATTTTGACCTACCCGCGCACTATTATGTTAGGGCTACCCGAGTTTGCCACGCAATCTGCTAAAGATTATTTTCAAGCTAAAAAAGAAAAGATGATCGATATGAGCTTTGACATGGCGATGGAAACATCGGCTCGACACCTAGTAATAGTCAACACTGTTTTGGCTAAATTACCCATACTGCCTATTAGCCAGACACTCAGCATGGATGATGTATTAGTTTATCCCAACCTACGAAATCTGAGCATGGTCAAAGGCTTAGTTTTTCCCGCTGCTATCAAGCACTATATGGAACATATCGCCGCTCTCACTAAGACTGAGCTTTATTTTGCCAAGGCAATTTAGCCTAGCTGTCATTATTTTGGCATTTAGCTGACTGGGCTCAATAATCTCTGAAAAAGTATTTTAAACCATTGATAATAAAGCATATATTATCAATGGCATAAACACTGCTAATCACTACACAGTCATTCTTATTATTGAGTTTTCTGTGTATAAACTATCACCCTGTGCACCCATTTTAATTGAGCATGCTTTAAAGCCAAACAGTTTGAGTATCCACCAAATTACCACTGGACGGGCCGAAGTACTCGATAAACTCATGCCGACTTTATCGTTAAGACGGTCACTCACAAAGACCTGTCTTTTATCACAAGTTGATGACTACATGCTGTTGGAAACTAAGCAACTACTGCAACGCTTGCTTGCTTACTACCGCCAACTCGGTCTGAGAGAGGATGAATACTTACTTGAAGTTGAGCATCAACGCTTGGTGATTAAAAATAATCTGGGCGAACTAACAACACTCAGCGAACAAGCCAACACTGATAAGTGGAATATGGATGTATTCAGTTGGTTACAGCCCAATTATCTGGGTTTGATACATTCGTTAGAGCTAAGGCAATTTGCCCAGTGTTATCAACAAAATAAGACGCAAGCGATAGTCCAATATGGCCACTTTGAGCTGCCGAATAATGGCTTATCTTGTAAACTGATTTATCGTGCTGACTCACTCACGCTATGCTGGGAATCGCCCCAACACCGATTTTACCTGCCTTGAGCATAACAATTATATAAAAAGTCACTACCGACGCAGAGTTTCTGTAGGCTTATAGTCCCTTAAAGCTCAAGCTAACGCTGTATGTATTGCGAAACTCTGACACTGTATTTCAGTGCATAGCCATGGCGCTAATTATTTGCTCGTCTTTGACGGTATTTAGTTTTCACTTTACGGACTTATTTCACTGTAAAATTTAATACAATTTCCGCATTACAAAATGTATCATGCTCCTCCTCCGGTTGAGCCCTAAATACAGTGAAGTAACGTCCAATACATGTCCCACTTTTTGTTAATTAAACAGCGCATTGCCACTTTTTTAATTGTTGTGAGTTACATCAGTGTTTTTTTCTGCTCTTTAGTTAACGCCAATCAGAACAAACGCGCTGATGCAATCATTACGCTATTCAAAACAGGCCAAGCTGCTTCACCTCAGGAAGCAGAAAACTTACTGAATGAATTAAAACGTGTTATTGCCAGCGACGACCTAGTGCGTCAAAAAGAATATGTGCGTTTAACATGTTGGAATCAGAAAACCGAAACCAATGAACAGATTAGCCAAGCTATCGCTTACGCAAATGAACAACTGCAACTTTATAGCGCCCAGACGCCATCAGAAATAACGATTGACTTAGCAATATGTAAAACAAGTTATCAACGATTATTAGGTCAAGTTGAGACGACTTTACAAGATTTAACCACGGCGATTGACCAAGCCTACGACATTGAAGCTCCGTTATTGATTGCCCTTGGACGTAGTCAACGAGGCGCTCTGCATTCTTATCAAGGTAATTACTCTGCATCACTTGAAGATTTATTAGCGGCACAAGATTATTATGAATCTGTTCAATTGAGCTATTGGGCCAATCTAAATTTAGGTGAATTAGCCGCAAGCTACCGGCGCTTTGGTGATGCCAAAACTGCCTTAAAATATCAATTACAGTTGGAAGCTATTTATAAAGATCAAGGTAAGACATTTGAAGCCACTTACCTCAACATGCAAATTGCCTCGTCCTTAGAGCAATTAGAGCGGTTAAATGAGGCTAACGCCCGTTATTTAGCAAGCCAGCAATTTTTAATCGAAAAACAGCCCGTAATTGCAGCTGATATGTCGGTAAGTATCGCAAATAACCTAATCACATTAGGCCAATACAGCCAAGCACTGGAGCTACTGCAACAGGCACAGAATATCATCACGCCTGAATACAATGCTCCCTATAGTTTTTTGCAACTTTATTTAGCTAATGCTCAATTTAAACTTGAAGATTATCCTGCCAGCTTAGACGCCTTAGATAAGGCTGAAAATGCCTTTTTGACAGAAAAGAATCAACGTAGCCTGAGTGACGTCTATTTACTTAGAAGTGAGGTTTATGCAGCAAGCCAAAATTGGCAAGATGCTTACTTTGCTTTAAAAAATCATCTTGATGTTCATTTAGAACAAGATAAAAGTGTACTGAGTAAACTAAAAGCCGAGTTACAAACTCGCTTCGATACCGATAGAATTAAACATGAAAATACTTTGCTGTTACAGCGTGCAAAAGATAAAGAAACACAATTGAGCATGTTAAAACGTAATGAAACGATGAAAGTCATTATTATCGCATTAGTCCTTATAATCCTCGTTATGGTTTCGATATTTGCTTATAAACAAAGGCACGGTAAACACCAGTTTAAAAAACTCGCTTTTACGGATGAGCTAACCAAAATTGCTAACCGACGCGAAACCTACTTACGGGCCGAGCAATGCTTTGCACTGAGCAAGAAAAACCAAACGGCGTTCTCGTTAATCTCCTTTGATGCGGATAACTTTAAACTGGTTAATGATAAATTGGGTCATGAGATTGGTGATCAGGTCTTAGTTTGCCTCGCTAACATTGCATCTGAAATCATTCGAAGCGACGACATTGTTGGCCGAGTTGGCGGGGAAGAGTTTATGATTTTACTGCCTAATACCCAAATAGATATTGCTCTAGCTATCGCTAATAGACTGTTAACCTCGATTGAGCAGTATGAATGGTCATTCATTTCAAACAACTTAAGCCTGACAGCAAGCGCTGGAGTAGTAAGTTATCAGCAGGAAACAAACTTAACTGAGCTACTATTAAAAGCAGATAAAGCACTTTATGCTGCAAAAACTGGCGGCCGTAATCAAGCGATTGTTTTTTGATTATAGGAACAAAGATATGTTGATTACTTTGTTTTCTTGGCTTTTTGTGTATAAAATGCGCGGCTCAAACTGCAAATGAGTCGGAAATACTCTTCTGAATAGAGTCCGTGACTGTTTTAGACGTTTTCCACACAATTTAATTTCCGAATGAATCAATTAAAAAAATCTCTGCAGGACCCCCTTATCAATCGCTGGAACAAAATGCCAAGATTATTACTGCTACTTTTGCTTGCTAGCTTTTCATTGCAAGCAAAAGAAAAATTTATTGAATTTTCTGTTGCTACAGCCGAATTACCGCCCTACGTTTATCTAGCTGAAAATAAGCAGCCCGAAGGCTTGTTTATCGATATGCTGAATAAAATACAAGCACAAACAGGCATGAAAATTAATGTTTTTATCATGCCTTGGGGGCGTGCAATAAATGAAGTTAAAAAAGGCAGTATCGACGCCATCATGCCCACACTTTGGTAGAAAGAACGCGCTCAATTCTTGGTTTATCCCGCACTGCCTTTTTATCGTTTTAGTCCCAGTGTTATCATTAAACGGTTAGAAGATGATTTCGAATTTACCCAACTCAAGCAAATTAGCCCTGAAAAAATTATAGGCAAAACACGCTTAGTCTTGGTCGATGATGAGTTTGACAGCTTGGTAAAACAAGGTAAATTATCGGTGTATGAAACGACAAAACTTGATGAAGCCTTGCTAATGTTGGCCCAAAGCAAAATCGATCTCGTGGCCAGCGATGGCGATATTGCCCTAACAACCATTAAAAGATTGGAACTCGAGCAGCGTTTTCACTTATTTGCTATGCACAAAGATCCTTCACCCTCTTATCTTGCTTTTTCCAGTCAATTTGCACATAAATATGATGTGAACTACATTATGACTTTGATTGACCAAGCCTTAAAACAATAGTCAAAGCAACCTGCTTATTCTAGGCTCAGCGATAATCTGCTGCCTAGTAACTCACACAAAACATCATGAACTGCTATACCGATGAAGCATCAAGGCATTGCAAAAGAAAGTTCTGTAAATTAATTCTTTCGCAGATTAAAAATTAAATCTGTGGCCCAGAAAAACTATCTACTTGCCAAAACAAAACCGTAATAGAAACACAACATTGTCTCAGCATACTAAAAACATGCCCTCATAGGCCCTATTGAAGCCCTAGGCCAACTAGTTGCTAGGGGGCTGTAATTGTTGCTCTGTAGATTGATGGCAAATGCTGCAGATAACGCACCTTATCAAGACAAAGCGCTTTAGCTAATGCATACATGTGTGGCCATGCGCACCTCAGTTCGGTTGAATATAATCTCCGCTTTAGCGCAGTTTCTAAGCGATGAGTTTTTACAGGATAGTTTGCCGCAGAGGATATTAACCTAATTTCAGTAGATGATACTGTTGCACAAAAGGTGCGCTGTCGTGTTGATGGCCGCTCGGGTAAAAATTCGTTTATACTCTCTGCTCTAATGAATGTATTGAATGCACGACCATAAGGTTGTCTGGCGAATTAGGTTACATAATGCTGACAGGCAACCATGCTGACAATGCGGTGCCTCAATCAGTAACAGCAATGGTTAACTGCCAAATTTTTCCGCGTAGCTTCAAATCTAAGTTCTACATAGACTGAAATTTAAGATTTAACGTTTTAAAATCGGAATAGAAGATTTCAATATAGATACAGGCAATTAATTTTCCGACTGCCATTAAAAACCGACATCAGTCGGTTTTTAAGACAACGAATACACTTTTATTTTTTCTCTTAAAACCTTGAAACGGGTTTATTGAGCCAATCTATCCATAACGGCTTGAACTTCGTCACACGTTGGCGGATTACAACCTATGGTGGCCACATTCAAACTGGCGGAGATAGCGCCAAAACGTAAGGCGTCGCTGAGCTTTTCAGGTATGGCGTTTGGTGATAAGGCATTGTCTTTTAGTAGCCTAGTAATTAATGCTGAGAAATAGGTATCCCCCGCGCCTACGGTATCACCAAAAACATCAGGTACATGAACCGCTTGTTTTAGATTGTGTTCACGGGTAATTAAATGCGAGCCGCCTTCGCCTAACGTTAACACCACCATGCCGTTATTCATCCTGTCTAGCATGGCTTTGGCATGAAATTCAGGTTTACCATATAAACCTTTTAGTTCTAGATCTTCGTCACTGACTTTTACAATGTCAGCAAATTCAACAAATCGCCAAATCGCCGCAACATATTGTTGGTGGCTGGTTTCTACCCCTTTACGCACATTGACATCAATGCTGATTTTTACCCCTCTGGCTTTCAGCTTTTTGACCACAGGAATAAGTACATCTAACATCTCAGGTACTAAGGCCAAAGAGCCTGTATGAAATAACTCAATGTCATCAGGTAACATGGCCAACAATGTATCGGCCGTGATATCGAGATCTGCCACTGCCTTACGATACAATCGATAACTGGGTTTACCTTCAGCATTTTTATAGACCAAAGCCAATGAGGTGTTTTTTTCAGAACGATTATTAGGCGGCACTTTCACGCCTTCTTTTACCACAGAGGCATATATTGTTTCACCCATAAGATCCGTTGAAATAGGTGATAAATAGGTGCATTCGATACCTTGTTTTACAAAACTTCTGGCAACATTAAACGGCGAGCCTCCAATGTAGGGCTGATAAGAACCATCTTTCTGTTGGATCATATCAATCAGTGCTTCACCAAATACAGCGACTTTTGGGTAGGTCATTGTTGACTCCTGAATATGTTTAGGCACTTAAGCGACGTTGTTTAATATAGTTTGCATGTGTTGTTTAACATTGGGCTTTGCATACAAAGCCATAACCTGTTGTTTATAGGCCAACACAAAAATTTCATGACATGCCAGCTTTGCAAAAATGCTGTTTAATTCAAGAAAAGCCAATGTTCGTTCCGTTGTTTTACTAGCAGCTTGATGTAACTCAGGTGCCAGAGCATCTATGATATTAAGTGGTTTACCTTGTTGGTCTACTTGTTTGTCACTGTAAAAACACCATGCTGCGACTACTAAGGTCGCACATTGAATCTGCCCTTTACGAGCTAAGTTATCCACAATAGTGGGCAGCATAAAGGTACTAAGTTTTGTCGCATTCTCGGAACAGATCCTAGCAAGACTATCTTTAATGTTAGGATTGGCAAAACGTGTTAACAAGGTATCTTTATATTCATCTAATTTTATCCCTGCGACAGGAGGCAAAATAGGGGTCACTTCGGTGTCCATAAAGTAGCGTAAAAACTTGGCAAACAAAGGGTCTTGTACACTTTCATCTATGGTATTAAAACCATGTAAAGAACCTAATATTCCGAGTACCGAATGACCTGCATTTAATAAACGGATCTTCATGTTTTCATAAGGTGTTACATCGGCAACAAACTGCGCACCGACTTGTTCCCATTGAGGGCGAGACAAGGTAAATTTATCTTCAACGATCCACTGATGAAATGGCTCACAGGTCACTGGCCATTCGTCTTTAATTCCCACTATGTTCTGTAAATAGTTGATGTCTGCAGGTGTTGTCGCCGGTGTAATGCGGTCAACCATTGCATTTGGAAAGGCCACCTCGCACGCTATCCATTGTGCTAATTCGCTATCTACTTTAGCTGCATAAGCAATCAACATCTTTTTTGCCACATCACCATTGTGCTGCACATTGTCACAAGACTGAATAGTAAAAGGCGCCAAGCCATTAAGACGGCGTTGCTGCAATGCCGCGGTAAGATACCCAAACACCAAACGCGGTTTCTGGGGATTGGCTAAGTCATGAATAACATCTGGATTGCTAAAATCAAATTCACCGGTGGCAGGATTAAAGTTATAGCCCCCTTCAGTGATGGTAAGCGAAACAATTTTAGTGTCGGCACATGCCATCTTATTAATAATTGCTGTTGGGTCGTCACAGCCGAGTAAAAAATCACTTAGACTGCCAATTACACGGTTTTCAATTGTGCCATCAGGATGACGCACAATCAGGGTGTAGAGATAATCTTGTGCCGCTAACAGGGTTTGCATCTTACGGTCTGCTTCACGCAAGCCAACACCACAAATGCCCCAACTGAGATCACCACTTTCACTCATATAAGCGTCGGTATAATAGGCTTCGTGAGAACGATGGAAACCGCCCACTCCCACGTGGACTATGCCATGTGTGACCTTGCTACGATCATATGTGGGTACAACCACCTCTTGGGGAAGACCATTAACAGTGGCATTACTGAGACTGATGATAGGTTTAGTATGCATAATAATTATTCCTCTACGCTTGCACTGCAACTTGTTTACTTCGTTGCATCACCCAGTAGGCAGACGCAAAGTAAATTATGGTGCAAATAAATCCGACATTAAAAAACAGTTCACGATTAATTTCGTAGGCAGGTATACCTACGCTCATAAACATAGTGTTAAGGGCTAAACCCAGAGTGATCACTAAGCTCGACACCGAGACAAAACGCAGTACTTTAGTCATCTTGCTGTAGTCGTGCACATAGTCTGGAGCTAACTTAGTTTGCTTGGTTTGATATACCTCTACCTGCTGATCATAGGCGTCTAATTTGGCTTGTTCTTGTGGGTATTTTTGTGCGGCGCCATAGTATTTTGCCAAGACAATGTAGACCACAGAGGTAAAGAACCATGTAGGGATAAACAAGTAATAAAATGACATGACATCTAAGGCGTTAAGGCCAAAGCCAAAGACCAGACCTAACGACCAAGACGCCACAGCAGGGGTACTGTGAGTCAGATTGCGAAACATCGCCCAATAGCGGGTAAAACCTATGCGGGGAAAGATAAAGTGTTCGGTAAAGACAATGGCGCCTACCGGCACGACCAACAATCCCGCATAGGTCAATAGCGGTAACATTTGGTTGAATACAATGGGGAAACAAGCGATACACACAGCAACAATACCCACCACAAGGGTGGTGCGGTTACGTGAATGATTTTTAAAAATAGCCTGAGCGGCAAGACCTGCACGATATAAATTAGCATTTGCAGTAGTCCAACCCGCGACGATAACAATCACCAGGCCAGATAAACCCAAGGCCTGAAAAGCCACATCACCTGGATCTAATTCAACTATGGTTTTTTGCACGATAACGGCGGTACCAGCCCCCATGATACCAGCAGAAATCCACGCGACATAATGACCAAACATCATGCCAGAAGCGGTACATAAACCATAAGTGCGACTTTTTGCATAACGTAACAGGGCCATATCAATTAAGCCGACATGGGTAATGGTATTGGCCGCCCACGCAAAACCTATCACCTCAAGTAAACCTATACCTGGCTTGCCTTGTGAATCCAATCCCGTCCACACCGACATACTACCAATGTGCATAAAATCGG
>TARA_R110002167_G_scaffold190373_3_pt1 | contig 11332 bp, 30 predicted proteins | sample TARA_R110002167 | Tara Oceans TARA_R110002167 (sample SAMEA4398238) | marine metagenome | biome: Polar Biome; feature: [MES] marine water layer (ENVO:01000295) within the mesopelagic zone...; material: water (ENVO:00002006), including particulate matter (ENVO:01000060) such... | reverse complement strand
TATCTGAAAGCCATTAACTTCCGTATGTTCTACTTGCATTTGATTTAGTTTAATTATTAGTAGTTATTCTTCGTCTAAGCACTCTGGACACATGTCGCAGTAATCAAAGTCACACTTAGTCATAACTTCTCTACACTTTTCGCATTGATCCATTAGAAAGGTAGATCATCTGCTTGAGGTGCTAACGATTGACCTTGTTGCTGCTGACCACCTTGATCTTCTCTTGGAGCTGTTTCAACATTAGTACCGTTAGTCCATACTACTTTTACGTTACCAAGATAAACTTTAGGACCTTTTGCCTCTCTCTCCTCTTTAGACTGCTCAACAATAACCGGTCCTTGATTACCGTAGTTATCGACTTCATCATTTATTGTAATTACAATTGGTAGATAAGAACCTTTTTTTCCTTTGTAGATTTTTTCTTTAGGAATGTCATTTAAGTTGATGTTTGCTTTAATAATACTAGCCATAATTTGATTTAATTTAAAATGTTAATTGTTATTCATATATATTATCAATACTCTTTCGTATTTTATTCGTAAAGTTATAACGTCTGATTTATGAAATAGTTTTCTGGCTTAAACTCAGGATTGTTGTAGAACAAATTCCATGATTCAACTGCTTTTTGAACTTTTTCTTCACCTAACGATAAAAACTTTTCAGAACAATCATAAACACCTATCTGTTTAGTTGTCTTGTCTATAACCATAAAGATCATCTCGTAACCAAATAGCTTTTGGTATATATAAGCTTGACTATTATAGTTGTACTTAGTAGCTGAGTAACGAAACTTAGAAATATCTGCCGTAGTCTTTAAGTCAATCACTAGTTTCTCATCGTGATTTATTATATCAGCTTTACCTTTCCATAGTTTACCATATATCTCAGCAATACCAGGAACTTCATACTCTACGTTTTTACCACGTATCAATCCTTCGCAGAACTTATTAGACATCATAACATCGACTAAATCTTCTGTTTTATCAGCTTCATGTTGTAACAAGCATAACTCTCCGTTTGATATTTCTTTATAAGCTTTAGTATTTCTAGACGTTGATTGAACTATCTTGAAATTCTTAAGCTTGTGAGGCTCAAGAATAGCAGTATGAAAATAACCACCAACTAAAAAAGCAGGTATCTTACCCATAGGTTTACCTAACGATAAAGGATTTGTTAATAAAGTTGAGATATCTGAATTACTTAAGAACTGCTTACCAAAATCTCCGTAGTAATGTTCATCTTCTCTTAACTTGTTTAATTCGTCTTCTCTATTCATTAAAGTGTTTTTAATACATCAGCTGGTATATCATACTTAGCCTTGATAGCGTCTAAACTACCGCCTGATGCAATAAAGCTTTTAGCTTTTGTTAATGCTGCTCCTTCTAATTTTGGTTTGGCAGTTTTACCATGAGTGTTGGTTGCATCGCTATCGGCTGTATCGTCGATAAGGAATAAATTTCCAAGAGCATATTTTTTACCGTAAGAAGAAGCACTACCAAATTTTTGAGGTGCATTCATACCACGCTGCTCCATATCAATTGCAACCAAAGCGACTGCACTAACACTGTCTTTCTGGTTAGACAAAGTGGCTGTTGAATTCATTATTAATAAACCTGCTTTTTCTTCAAGCGTTTCGTTAATAACTACAGTTACATTATGTTCTACAAGATAAGGTTTTAAAGCTTCTAGTATGTCCTCGGCTGATCTATAATTGTACTTACCAAAAGAATTAAACTTACTTTTTTTAGCTTTAAGGCTTGATTGAATTTTACTTAATGTTTCGTTAATTTCCATATTTATATAATTACATATTGATTACATGATTTACGTGTATAGCATAACTTAATCTACAGATAATCAATCACTTGCGAGTGATCTACGTTATCTATTAATCTTTTAACCGCTTGTCTTTTAAGCTCTGAAACACGCACGTATGAGCTTACTCCGTTTATTCTTAAAATACTAGCTATCTCTTTAGCTGAATGCTTGTCACAGTCTAAGCCATAAGACAATCTAAGTACCTCGTATTCGTTACCTATCAAGTATTTACGCATCAAACCTTTTAAGTATGAATTTAATAAAGGTACATTGTATGGCTCGGAAACATCTTCGTGTTGCATTGCAAAGTTGTCTTCGTCGTCTTCAGAAACATTATCGTAACTAGTAAATATAGAATTAAAAAACATTGCTACCATTTTTTCGTCTTTAGGGTTGTTACGAATTTCATTTAACTTATGTTCTGGTATTCTAATATCTCCTCTAGCTATGTCTATACGTCTTCTAATGAGACCTTTTATTCGTTTACTAAAGAATGATTTAAGAGTTTTTTCGATGTCATCAGAATCGTCTAACGTTTCCCAATTTAATTTGTCAACAGCTCTAGTTAAGCCTTCAGAACCTATTTGTATTATATCATTAATGCTTAATACGCCTGAAGCTTGTTGAGCTGTGGAGAATTTACGACCTAAGTTTTCTACCAGCGGCAAGAACCTAATTATTAATTCGTCTCTTGTTAGATCTTTATAACTTAAACCTGATCTTCGTTGTATTGATTTCTTTACATCTTCTTTATATCTGATGTAGTTCTGTACGTTATACTTCTTCATTGTCTTTTATTATTTCAAATGCTCTAGCCATCTTATCATCATCAGTGTAGTGTATGTTACCAATGCTAGCCATCCATTCATTAAAATCATTTGCAAAGTTCTTAGTCATAATTGTTTGTTTAAAAGTTCTTTTTCTTTCTTTAACTCGTTTCCCATGTTTCTGTGTATTGTTCTAGCAGAACAACCTAACAGCTTAGCTAATCCGCTAATTGTAATCTTCCTACCTAAGTCATTAATATCTAACATACATTGGTAAACATCGTCTTCGTATATTTTTTTGCTACGACCTACGATTTGACCTACTATTTTTAGTTTTTCTTCAGTAGTTAATCCTGTAAATTCATTAAAAATGATCTTACGTGATTTGTTTTTAGGTGGTTTTTCTAAGTCACACATGCTAACTTCGTATATTATAGTTTTAAGTAACTGATCTGGAACTTCAAACGTTACAAAGCCATTAGTCTTTTTAGCTATGTAAGTAGCTATAGACTCAAACTGATCTTGATCAAGGCCAGGATTTAAGTGCCATAGTACTAACATGTGCCATTTTAAAGACTTATACGTAGTAATCTTAGCTCTTGATCTAAACAGCTCATAGCATTGATGAGTTCCATCCTCATAGTAATTACCCCAATCAAATATCTTAGTTGGTTTGTCACTAACAGGAGCTCTACGGTATATGATTTTTCGTCTATTCAATATTTCTAGATTTCTAATGTGTGACATAAGCCTGTTATTATTTAGTCTAATACCCTATTGTCATGTTTTTCATATGATTCTAGGTTTTCAAAGAAAAATTTATTGTTAATAAATTCATATGTAGCTTCATTATTAAATGTCTCTAACAATTCTTTAGTTCTACCCATATACAGTCTATTTTAATTTATCTTTAAGTTCTTTGATTTTGTCATCAACAATAATTGCCTTTTCGTAATCTTCTTCTTCTAAATGTTTAGACAAAATACACTTAAGGTTTTCAATTTCATCTATCAATAAAGTTTGATCTACGTCTAACTTATTAACAGACGCTGTGTTGTCAGATACAAAATGCTGTAGATCAGCCTGGAATTCGATATCCCAATCTTGTTGTTTTGATTCAATTTTGTTAATAACTTTGTTAGCAACTATATCAGCTAATTTATTCATTTCTTTTTCAGTCATATATTGTTTGTTTTATAATAATATTATCAATTAGTGATCGTATTTGGTTTGAATATTAATCTAGAAGCACAAAATAAGCGCTAGGATTATTGACACGGAACCAAGTTATTGCTTTTAGGTAGTTTTGAGTGTGTTTATTTTTATCTACAGCTGCGGACATTGAAAATATTGCATCACTACCCATTATAAAGTCGTATATAGACAGCTCCAAAGCACTTAGTTGAATTGATTCACCACTTAGCATGTTCATTACATCTTCTCCTTCTTTGTAAATAATTCCTTCGAACCATTTAGGTACTACTTGTTCTTTTGTTTTCATTATAGTTTATTTACTTCTTGTTTAACTTCTTGCCAATATGTAAAATTTATTTGACCTCTTTTACTCCTGTCATCTATAACCTCATCTATACAAATCAATGCACATTGTTTTCCTTTCAACTCTGACTCCATAAAGTCGGTTGTTATAAAATGCTCAACTAAATCAATTGCTTTTTCTTTTGGTGTCATAATTTGTGTTTTAGTGAAATACTAGACCTATTTTTTTATTATCACTGAACCATCTTGTGGCCATTAAATCATTGCTAGAAGAGTCAGCATAGTTTGCTGATATAAGATCGCTGTGGCTAGAGAATATTTTAGTATGCCTATGCTCTTGTTTGTTTATTAAATTCTTCTGCTTACCTGCATCACTGAATATAACATCGTAGTTATCTGGTAATGAGGTCTTTATCATCATATCTATCATATTAGTGTAGCTGTAGAACCGTACACTTGGATTGTGTATAGCAACTTCTATCCACTTGTTTAGATAGGCTTTCGAATAGTAGTCACCGCTGTCGTGAACTCTAACGTAGTCAGGTTTTTTCTTTAAAATCTCAGCATTCATAGCATTAACAAATTCATTAGTCTTACTTAGTTGATATCTCTTTTCAAATGCAGGTTGAACATTTGACCATATGTAAGCTCCTTTTTTAGCGTAACAAAACTTAACACACTCATCAGCCATTGGACAAGTGAGTTTACCACTAGCGGATTTATAAGCAGGAATACCGAAGTTAAATACTCTTAAACCCATAGCTTTAGATGTTGCTTTTAATTTCTTGTTTTGAGTTAGTAAATTCATATATTATTTGTTTATTATATTATCGCAAAGTGTTTGTATTTTGTTTGTAACTTAATCAGGTATTACGTTGAAAACATCTTCAACAAGCTCTGAGAGACATTCAGCTAATTCGTCTCTTCTTTCAAACTCTATACTACATATGTTTATTTTACTATCGTAATCAATCTCAAAGTCATACACATAATTATCGCTGTCATCAAAATTGTAGTTTCTTATAGCTATTTCAATAGCATCTCTAATTTCTTGAACTACAAATCTATTTATTATAGGTTTGTTAATGTATTCTAATTTTTTATTAGTTTCCTTAATATCGTCTTTAATAACTTTAGTGTTTAATTCTAGCGAGTTTAATGTTAATTCTAACTCGTTTACTTTTGCTTGTAGCTCTTCTTTTGTCATATTATTCTATTTTATTTGATTTTTCTATTAATTCGGCAATATACTGCCATACTTTTAATTCTGTTTTGTTATTGCTTGGCTAATTGCTAATAAACAGTCACAAGGCTGTATCAATGGCTCTGTATGTCGGTCTGTTAATTCTTGCTCAGTATATCCTGATATTTCAGCAAGTATTTTTCTAAATTCTTTACCTTTTTTCTTCATACCTCTATTCTTGATCAAATACTCTGTTAGATACACTAACCTACCTAGCTCTTGAACTATTGGCACTCTTTTAACTGTTTCATAAGTTCTGACAGTTAGCTTATTGTTATCTTCAAAGAACATATAGTCAGTTTTACGTTTACGAGTTAGATTTAATTGATAGCAAGAGCTTTCATTAAAAAGAGTAGTTCTTATGATCTTACGTACCATACCTGACTTGTATACACCGAAGAACTCATCTCCGTACTTGAAAATTCTAGTTCCATTTTTTAACTGCCTATCGGTAGTTGTTTCCTTGATATCAAAAGAGCTTAATAGTCTTTCTACGTAAGCGTTTACTTGTAATTGCTGTACTTGTTCCCAGTTATTCATCTTTTTCAATTAATGTGGCTATGTAATTCCACGTTCTTATTTCTTTTTTTGTACCTTCTAGTAGTATAACTACTTCAGATCTAGTAATGCACCCGTAATTACCCGACGCTAGCTCTTGCTTATACTCTGACAACTCTATGTCTAACATAGTTAGCTTGGCAAAAGCTTTATCACTAGCTCTATCTACTATTTCGCGCCTTGTAGCCGTATTTAATTCGTTTGTTATATCATTATTATCTACCATAGTTCGTATTTTGTTTGATTAATATTGGTACTCTTCCATTAAAGCAGTTGCACTGTGATATGTCCAGCAGACTTTGTTTATAAAGCTTAACATAGTTACTGACTGTAGCTCAACAGGATAATCTAATGCCATTAATTTGAAAAACTCAGTTAAACCTTCATCTAAAAACGTGTGATACTTTTTAAAGCTATTGTAGTCATCACCTTGACTGTAGTTTAAACCTATAATATCATTACTACTGTTATACATGATCAACAACCATCTATCATCGTCTTCACACCAACGGTGTATTACTTTATCTAATTTATCCATATATATTTGTTTTAAATTTGTAACTAGTGAGGAATCGAACCTCATACCCGTCAGTAGTTATAGTCGTTATAGGCTCGTAAAAACGTTTACCTATTTCAGTACTACACCAAACCTAGTTGCCGGCTATTACGTGATGATTAATCGCTATCTTTCGCCATCGATTTTCTTTTGCAGTCAAAGCTGCTCGGCAAGTGTATCGTAAAACCTCTTGATTACTAATCTGTGAGCAGTGTCTTAAGCTTCTCACGGCAGACCTTTACGGTGCTTCTACCAGTATTACATTAAAGGATCTTCGTCAGCTTAACAATTTAAAATACCATTGCCGTACTGAGCCCTTCACCGTAATTGTTTTTATTCATCAAACAGATCGCCGAAGTAACTCATTTCACAAGCTCTACAAGCACTATCAGCTGTGCCGTATTTAACCTCAATAAAAAACTCATTAGCTTCAAAACTTTTGATTATGTCATTATAAGAGTGTGGGTATTTTGATCCATAATCTTTTAACATTCGCTTGAATTCTGGTTTAAGCCTTTGATAAAGTGTTGGGTAATTAGTTAAGTCTGACATGTTATTATTATTTTTGTTCATATATATTATCTAAAAGCGATCGTATTTTATTTGATTTTTCTATTAATTCGGGTTGATTAATTTACACGCTTCAATTCATATACAAATCAGTTGTAAACAATTAAAAAGCTAAAGTATTTTAACTAATTCACCATCTACAAAGTAATGTTTATTACCTAAAATATAGTTGTATTCTTTGCCAACACCTTTTATAAATTCAGAGTATTTAAAATCTTCATTTCTAAATTTAAAGTTTGGGCTTATATCGCTTTTTAACTCCTCACAACAATGCGTATAATTAATAGCTTTGTATTCGTCTATTAAAGAAATAACTGCTTTAGCTTCATTTTCTTTTAAATTATGTCCTGTTAAATAAAAATCTACTACTCTATTTATTAACTCTTGCTTATTTTTCATTGTTTTATTTATTTAAGTTGTTTCCATCCACGCTACTAATAATACACCCTAGAGTTAGCCACAATTGCCTAAATATTTATTCCATTCCTCAGTTACATCTGCGCCACCTATGTAAGCTGTTACTATTTTACCATCACCATCTTTCATTAAAAATTCAGGCAACTGTTCCCTTTGGTTGCTGACACCAGATAAAATTAATTGCTTGTCTCTCCATCGTATATAAGCTGCAATTTCTTCTACTGTTTGTTTTTTTGAGTTTACACCATTAATTAAAAGTTCTAGCTCACTTGCTATTGTTTCTTTATGTATTTTCATTTTTTATATATTTTATTAATTATTCACGCGACTAATGCTATCAGTGACAGTTATAAATAAATAAAGGTAACGGCTATAGCATACCTAAGAGCTGGACTTACGGGTCTTTCGGGGTTACTCGTTTGCATGCGGTACTTTTAACCCTTATTCCCGCCGCTACCTATGTTGTTTTTTATTTATTTAATATAGTACGTTTTAACTTTGCTTCTCATTTTCTCCATTATAGTCTCAACAGCTATTTGCCTGTCGTTGTTGTGTTTTTCTTCTTCAAAAGTCTCAAACCCTCCTGTTAAATTGTTTAAATGCTCATGCATGTGATCTAATGCTACTTCTAATACATTAGATTCTATTTCTGTCAACTGCATAGTTTATTTAATTTTAATGTTAGTTGACCTACAAGGACTCGAACCTTGAACGGCTGTACCAAAAACAGCTGTGTTACCATTACACCATAGGTCATTACACACGCCGAAGCATGTATAGCATACTACTCAATAGTTACCTCAACCCAGCCTTTTTCAGAGAACTCAGCTTCCGCCTCAATACCTTCTTTGATTAACTGACTCATTAGCTCAACAGCTGCGAGCCATAGACTAGGTTCAGGCATCTCATCATGCTCTTCATCATACATTACCATACCTCTGCATTGAAAGAACTTAGAATCATCTTGATCAATAAATTCAAAATTCCAACCTTTTACGTTTCTATTTTCCATATCTATATTTGTTTTATTTTCTTTTCCACTTTCTCTTTATATACCTTGCAATCATTACCAATCGAACTTTATAGTTTTTACTGATTCTAAATCGTTGTGACTCCATAATATATTATTAGCAAATCCTTTACCTTTACTACCACTACCTTTCACTTTGATCTCCATACTGTTCCACTCTTTGTTAGTCAAGCCTTTTGCCTCTCCGTAGGTACTTAACATTTCTTTGTGGTGGAAGATTCGATCTTGTTTCTTAATTTCCATCTGCCTCTGTGCTTCTTGTTTAGTCATTACAATGCTAGTTTTAGTTAGATTTATTTCATACCTTTTAATATTAATTTTAGTGATCTCTTTAGTATCTCTTCGTTTAGCTCATTATACCTGTCTCCAATTAAGGAGACATCCGCAGTTTGCCAGGCAATGTTATCGATCAGTGTTTCTCTTGCTATCAATGCTGTGTTTTCTGATATTTTGTTTATAGTTTCTTCTTTCATATCTATTTTATTTTAGTAACCAAGTTAAGCCGTTCATATTAAACCACTGACTAATTCCATCTTTATCATCATCTGAGTCATATAAGAAACCAAACTTCATAGGTAACTCACCCAACAAATACCCTCTATATGCTTTTCCGTCTAATATTAGAGATGTCTTACTTGTAAACTTTATATTTTTCATAATTATAATTTTAAATTCATATATATTATCTTGCAGCGATCGTATTTTATTTGATTAAGTACAATCACATTACTTAGTAGAGGTATGCTCCATAAACTTATAAGCAAATTCTCTTAAACATCTATTCTGTAATTCAATACACTCTTCGTTAGCTTCACTTGCTAAGTTTCTATTGTATATACCTTCTAAAATATACTGCTCTATATCTTTTAAGCAATCGTTAAATACATCGCTTGATATTATCTCTAAATCGTAACTAATTGCTGGGTCTATCATGGTTTTCTCTTCTTTGTTTTATAGTTGTTTTTAAATTACCGAACACTTTTTTAATTAAGTCTTTAGCTAGTGCTTTTTCTGATTGTTCTTTCTTTACAACACGAGCTGCTTGTATGAATTTATATATCTCTTTTATCACATCCACTCTGGATACATAAGCACTAGTTATTTTGAAATGATCAATAATATCTTGATCCCACTCGTGTTTAGATTCTGATTCTGCCATTTTTATTTATATCTTAAATTGTTAACTATAACAACTGCTTCTATAGCTCCGAACTCTTTTGCTATTGCTTTATAAGTATTGTCTACCCAAAGCCAATCACTATCGCATGACTCATCACCACAATCTGCATAGTAGTTTACTGCAATTGCTCTTGATTTATTCTTGTTTAATCTGTAGATTATTACCCATCCTTCTCTTTCCTCTACTCTTCGCGTGTACTTACTATTAAATTTCTTCATTATCTGTATTTATTTTTCGTTTAGTATTCTTGTATTGTCTATTTTCACTGCAAGTAGGACAACTTCCACGCTTACCTCGGCAAGACTTGTCTACCGCTTTAGATCCAGTGTATGGTTTCCTTTTTGTTCTACTCATATTTATAGATGCTTTGAATAGAATGCCATATGCGCAAACTTCTCATACTGTTTTTCGCTTTCTTCTAAATCTACTAGAATTTTTGATACTTCTTTAGAGTATCCCAACTCCATCCATTCTTGTATTGTCATAGTTATATATATTTTACATAGATATTATCTGCGAGTATTCGTATTTTATTTGAAACTAACGCTTAACAGTATGTATCGCTTTAGCGTATTCTCTGATTTCCTTTAGTATACTTACTAAGTATCGGTAAAGTCTTCTCATTTTAGGTATGTTTTAAGAGTGTATAATTGTTTATTAGTATAAAGAGTAGAGAGGATGTGATACAGTGCCTCTCTGTGTCTCTATCACTTAGTCAGGTGGTATAACCTAGAGTAATACTCTTCAATAGTCTCTCTATTGTTGACTTCGATGCCACTATTTTTGATTATAAGTAGTTCATTAGCTACTTGATCGTCAGTTCCATAGTAGTCATACTTGAAGAGTTTCTCTAGTTCCTCTTTGACTACCTTATTTAGTAGTTTGCTCAATCTTTTTAGCTTTAGTTATTTTTGATATTTCTCTTGCAATTACAGGTACACTGGCAGAGCTTGTATAAGATTTATACTTCTCCCAGCAGTTCATGCTTTCAAGTTTATTTTTCATTACTTCATATACTTCATCATGGTTGTACTCAGCAGTGTCGCCATTTTTAAAGTTTACTTTAATTACTTGATTCTTACCTACTAATGTTTTTCTCATTACAAAACACTTTGACTCAATAATTTGATTACTCATAGCTTGATTATTTAAAGTTTATATTAATTCGTTACATTTATATTATCTGAATATATTCGTATTTTATCTGAATTTTTAATTCTAGTTAGTAGAAGTGATTAAATAATAGTAGACGAAAGTCTCGCGTAGGGCGGAGTCTACTCTTCCGATTACTTAGAAAGTATCAGGCTACATGTATATTATCCACGAGTGATCGTATTCTTTTAGAAAAAAGTTCTATACTAGAACTCTTCTTTCTCTAACTCTTTAGTAAAACCTTTTAAGTATTCTACTAATTCTTTTTTGCTCTGTAAATCTTCGTAAAAATTCTCTAACTTGTCTAATAGTACTTGTAAGTCGTAATTCATAATTTCTGTTTTTATTTGTTACACTTATATTATCTGAAGATGTTTGTATTCTATTTGTATAATTAGATTAGTTTATACTTCTAAGGTTGTTAATTTGTTCTTGATCTAGTAAGCTGATTAGCTCTAGCCAAGCTTCATGATCTGATTTAGGTATTGGTGTGCTTTGTTCATACTTTGATCCATCTTGTCTGGTAATTGTTTCTGTTTTGTAC
>TARA_R110002167_G_scaffold16422_3_pt1 | contig 11333 bp, 11 predicted proteins | sample TARA_R110002167 | Tara Oceans TARA_R110002167 (sample SAMEA4398238) | marine metagenome | biome: Polar Biome; feature: [MES] marine water layer (ENVO:01000295) within the mesopelagic zone...; material: water (ENVO:00002006), including particulate matter (ENVO:01000060) such as...... | reverse complement strand
TGGCTTAGTTAGAAAATCCACGAAAAAACATATTTTAGAAGAATTTGCTGAAGAATTTTTGGAGGTGTGCGACCCTTACGAAGAAATAAAAAATTTAGATGGAATTACAAATGGTGCTAATAGAAAATATTGGAATTATACAAAACTTGCTGAAGGGAAGGAAGATACGTTTAATGATATTGGATTTTCTTGGATGGGACATCAGCTTTACTGCGAATGGGATTGCCGATTTAATAAGGAAAATGAAGATGGAATGGGAAGAAAAACCATTTATTACCCGCTGTTAAAACACGCCAAACAAATGGCTCAAAAATATGCGGCGAATTCTATTGTGCTGACTGAGAAGGGATTTTCATTAAGGTGGGGATGTGCTATTATTAAGAATAACGGACATTATCCAAAAACACAGCGAATACATCCACATTGGGGGAAAACTGGAATGGGTGTGTGGCTGACTAATACAATTAATTTAGATAAAATTATGGAACATAAGAAGGATGGTGCTAAGGTTAGTGTGGCTCTAATTAAACACTTAGAAAATAATTGTGGATTTAATGAGGATGAAAAACGAAGATTTATTAATGGAGAAAAAATACAGAAATGGCTGATGAGGAAGGATGGAGGAATACATCCAAACAAAAAATCTAATGAATATAAATTGTGGGAAGCGGATGCTAGAAAACAAATTAAACAAAAAAAATTATTAGAAACGGGTTGGAGTGGGAATTGTGCGATGCGACTGAAACAATATAAATCATTGGAAAAGCGTGGGAAGCTGGAGGAAAAACATTTACAATGGAAGAGTGAATATGATGCTAATATGAAATTTATTAAGGAACGTGATGAAAAACAAGATGCTAAAATTCGTGCGATGGAAGCGGAACAAAAACACGAACAAGCTGCGAATAAAATGAAACCAAAGAAACCAGTGAGGAAATTAATTATTAATAAAATACCAAAATTTAATAAAAGACCATCAACGCCATTGCTGGAATAGATAGATATAGATATTATAGATATTATAGATAGATTATTTTTTATTCATCAAAATTCAAAATTTAATAAAAAATAGGCGATAAATAGACACTATACGATTTAGGTGGGAAAAACTATAACAAATGTAATTATTTAATAAATATTTATGGTGTGGTATGTATTAATTTAAAATCCAATATTTTTTGGGAAACGCTTTGAAAAAGCGGGAAAATAAGGACGAGCGGGACGAGAATTAATTTATTAAAATACAAAAAAAATATATGACTATAATATAAAAATGGGATTTAAATGTTTGTATTGTGATGAACGAGATAGAGTATCATATTTTAGTAATTGGTGTGAAGATTGTGCTAATTTAAGAAGACTATTATTAATCTATGAACCGCAAAAATGTATAGATATATTAAAACGCACACTAACTCGTGATGATACACAAATTACATATAAAATAAATCAAGAAATAAAAAAAATCGTAAATAATGATATAGAAACAAATGTAAAAAAAGTAGATGAAACCGACGACCATACTTATGAAACAAGAAGTAAAAATAGTAAATCAAAATCGTTCTAATCGTCCTTATTTTCCCGCTATTTATTTTAATTTTCACCAATTAACTCGTCTAGACCAATAATTTGCTGAATTTTTATCATTTTTAGTTAATTTACCAGCCTTATTTTTAATTCCACCACTACGAGCAAGATAATTTTTTCTTCGTGCTGGGTCTTTATGTTGTGTAAAATCTTTCATAGAACTATCGCCGAAATGAATTAATCTTTTGCTACCATTTTTCATAACATATACCATACCTTTTTTCCCTTGTTTGGTGCTTTTCACTGGTTTATACAATGGCTTCTTAGTTCTAAAATCACTCATAATATATAATGTAATAATATATAAAAAATGGGAGATACAACAGAAAAAATATTAATAGATATGGCTGAAGATATGAAAAATATTGTAGAAGAAAAAGATGTTGATTTACGAAAATATAAAGAACGCTATATGGATTTAAAAAAAAGTTTAGCAAAAATATATGGATTAACTAGATGTCTACAAGAATTAGTGGCTGAGATGGAAGGACATATAGATGTAGAATTTTTAGTTGGGGCTTGGATGCTAACTGAAATTAGGGCTATGTGTAGTGATGAGTTATTCGGGGCAGAAGAAAGAAAAATGGATATATATGGATATTAAATAAAATGTAAAGAATTAAAAATATTTCCTTATATATTCAACAAAATTGATACTGAAAATATACTTTATTATATAATTATTTAAAAACAAATAGACACTATATATATAAAATGATTACAAACGAGAAAATAGCGATAATTAAATTCTGCGAAGAGTTAAAAATAAATTGGCGTCCAATAAAATTGGATATTATGACTAATGATGATGGAAGTTATACAAAAGAATTGTGTGATGATTTAATGACTGGATTTAAACCGAAATTAAGTGATTTTAGAGATGCTGATTGGGTTAAAAATAAAATGAAAACTTTACAAAAAAAGATTAATAGTGATTATTACACTCATATTGCTATAGATACAATTAAATATTATAATTTAGATATTGATTGGATAGAAGGGAAATCATATACGCCCGAAGCTAAACAATTCGTTAAGGATATGATTGCGAATTGTCCTTATTATAGGTCGTCTACTAAGGCTAAGGGAAAACACATCATATTTAAAACGGATACGCCAATACATAAATATACTCATAAATTATATTCTCAAGCGTCTAAGGATTTAACTTACGAAGACTTAGAAATTCTTAGTGGGAATTGGGCGTGGGCGAAAAAAGATACTATGATGGATAATTATGGTGGTGAAATACCGACACTGACGCTGAGTGATTACAAACATATTATTAAGGATAATATGAAGCCCGAGAAGGGGAAAAAAAAACTTACTATTAAAAAACATAAGCCGTGTGCTAATGTTGAAAAACCCGAAGATACTTATTTATTTAAAAAAATGGATTTAATTAAGAGGGAATATTTAGACGCTTATGATACTTGGTTAAAAATATTATTTAGTTTAAAATCATATAAATTACATACACCAACCGAAATATATACTATCGCTAAATATATATCGGCGAAATCGCCTAAATTTAATTTGCCCGATTTTCATTCTAAATATGATGGATTAGTGCCTACGACCAATATTACTATTGGGACGGCTCTTCATTATGCGAAAATATCTAATCCAGCCAAATACAATCAAATTCGGTTATGCGAAATGGAAACACAAGACATAGATTTTTTAGGGAGTGATGAAACCCTTGCGAAGTTATATCTAAATGATAATGAACGAGATATAGTGCTAAAAGTTAATAAACATTTATATACATTTATAGCGAATAGTGAGGGAAGTGATGAGGGAAGGTGGGTTTTAGATACTACTAAAAATATAATTAAAAATAATGTCGGTGCGTTCTTATCTAATTTATTCTTAGATTTATACAAGAAATTAAAATCTCGTGATGATGAAGAAAGAAATGCCGAACAAGAAGATATTATATATAAATTAACTGCTAAGGTTAAAAATGTTGCTAAAATTAATAGTGTTGTGGAAAAACTCTTACATACTATTAGTGTTATTAATTATGATAAAATAGAGTTTGATACTAATGGCTATTTGTTAGCGTTTAATAATAGGGTCTATGATTTAAAATCTCATAATTGGATTAAAACTATACGAGAAAATTATATATTATCAACTACGGGTTATGACTGGGAAGAACCTACACACGAACAATACGAACGAATAAAAAAATTATTCTGCGATGTGTTTGACGATGAAGATATTAGACTTGAATATACACATTTATTAACGACTTGTTTATACGGAATAGCCGTTGAGAAATTTATTATTGCGAATGGTGATGGTGGGAATGGGAAGGGCGTTATTAGTGAATTAATGGCTGCGTGTTTAGGAAATTATTATTATGGTGGGAATAATGCGGTTCTATTAAGTCCTATTAAAAATGGGGGAAATCCCGAGATTGCTAATATGGAAGGGAAGCGAATGATTGTTTACAGAGAACCAAGTGAATACAAAAAAATAGATTTATCTGTTGTTAAGGAAATTACTGGTGGTGATGATATTTCAGCGAGAAAATTATTTTCTAATGAAACGAAGGTGCGATTATGTGCTACTCATTTTCTTGAAGTGAATAAACGACTTGGATTAAGTGGTGATTTAGGACATTCTATTATGCGAAGATTAAGAGATATTCCATTTAAAACAGAATTTTCTACTGACGAAGCGATGATTAATAATAAGGATATGGCTTACGTGAAACGTGCTGATAATTATTATAAGAGTGAAAAATTTAAACAGACACACAAATATGCTATGATTAAATTGTTAATAGATTATGCTAAAATGTGGGAATTTGAGTGTGAAGAATTAAATACTAATAATTTAAATGTTTGTGATAAACAATATGAAGCCGAAGAAATTACTGAGAGAACCCAACAATATATAGAAAATAATGATGCGGTGTTTGTGTTTTTAAATACTCATTTTATAGAAACGAAGGATACTGATAATGATTTATTTAGATTAAATGAATTTTACCAATTATTTAAACACGGCGATTTCTACTTAAATCTAACGAAGGCTGATAGAAATGGGGGATTTAGTTATAAATCTATTTGTGAATATTTTAAGACGAAGGGAAAATTACGGAAATATTATAAGGAGCGTGAGGATAGGACTGCTATTAAATGGAAGGATAAAATTGGATATGGAAAAAATCTAAAAAATATAGTGAAGGGATGGCGTGTGAGAACTGCTGATGAAATAGAAAATGCTAGTGATGATGAAGATGATTTTTTAGGATATGATTAAATATAGTTTTAAATACGTGGGATATTTTAGACAATATAATATAATAATGATTATTATTTAAAGTTATTATATATAGTATATATAACGATGCCTAGAAGCCCAAACAAAAATACATATCATTTTAAAGTGAAACAATCTAATAATGGAACATATAAATATTATCATACAGCAAAAAATATAACTGAAGATTTAGGAATACCACGTTCATCTATATATAAAATAATTAATAGAGATGGTGAAACTAAATATTATACATATCCATTTATTAATATAGAAAAAGTTAATATTACAAAAGAAGAACGGATGAACGAACACTATGAAAGCAAAATTAGAGATATATTAAGAAAAGATAATCTCAATGAAGAGCAGAATGGCGGATGGTTAAATTAATAATCGTCCCACTCGTCCTAATTTTCCCGCTTTTTTAGAGCGATTTAATATTTTTATTTTTATATTTATATATATTATATGAGTGATATAGAAGAAATTTTTGAAGAAGCAGTCCCCGAGCCAACTAAGCGTAAAAAACAATTATCGCAAAAACAATTAGATGGACTTGCGAAGGGTCGGGCTAAGGTGGCTGAACGAAGGGCAGAAAAAAAAAGATTGGAAGAAGTGAATAAAAAATTTGATGTAAAAATGATAGAACAAAAGGTTGAGAATAGGAAGAAAAAAAGAGAAATTGTAAAAGAATGTGAAGAAACCGAACATAGGAATATGCTAGTTGAAAAACAAAATAATACAAATAAGATACAAAAATTTAAGACTTTAAGAACTAAATATTTAAGGAGATGTGAAACGGCAGAAGATTTTGATGAATTGAAGGGGCGACTTGATGAAATTACTGAAGAAGATATTTTAGACAATGATAGGTTAAAAAATAAATTAATTAAAATGTTAGATAATTATAAGAAATGAGTAAATATGCTGAGGACTTACAATATGAAAAATATGAATTATCCAAACAACCACAACCACACACGGCGAGTAATTATAAAATATTACCTTTAAAAAATTTGAAAAAAGAAGAAGTGGGGGAAGAAGATTTTGATATTTTGCCTAATATCCCTTTTTTAGCATATTGTATTGGTGCTGTTAAAAGTGGTAAAAGTTTATTTATGGCGAATTTATTTTTTAATCCTAATTTTCCATATAAAAACACTTTTGATGTAAAAATATTAATATCTAATACTGCTTATAATGATAAAATTATGAAACCTATTATAGAACAATTTGATTTTGTATTTACAGATTATAATGATGCCCTATTAGAAGAAATTATATCTATGGTAGAAAATGATGATAGTGATTGTAAATATTTATTAGTTTTAGAAGATATTATTGGTAATGTTAATGTTAAAAGAATGGGTGGCTCTATTGATGCTCTAACTGGATTAACAACTAAATATAGGCATATTGGAAATGAAGATAAAGAAGGTAAATTATCAATATTTATAATATCGCAATATTTTAAATATTTAAACTCTATTCAACGATTAAATGCGTCAGCCTATTTTCTAATGGGAAACTCGCCCGAATGTGAATTAAAAAAGATGTCGCAAGAAATGAGTGTATTTGGTGGTAGTGAAAAAGAATTTATTAATATATATAAACAATCTAAACAAGAACCATTTGATTTTTGCTTTTTAAATATACAAGATTTAACTGCCCGAAGAAACTTTGAAGATACGGCACTATGGAGCGCCCACGAAAAAAAAGATGGAAATGATAAAAAAAATCGGGAAAATAAGGACGAGGAGGACGAAAAAGAATTACAAGAAATTGATGGAGAAAAATATTAATAAAATAAAAAATCTATATATATATATATATGAGTTATTTTAATGAGATTAATGGGTATTTATCTAGTTTAAAAGAAAGTCAAGCAAATGAAGCGAGTATGTCTAATGAAATGGCTAACAAAAAAGCACAAAGTATAGAAGATAAATTTAGTTCTATTAATTCATCAATAGAAAGCGCTGGTGGTATTATGGTTGCGGGTGCTGAAGGTTGGTTTAAAGGACGGAAAATATTAGAAAAATTAGGAAAAGCGGGGAAAGGTAAGACTGGCGGTGAAGCGGGAACAACTGGAACAGATATAACTACACCACAAACAAAATTGCCTAATGGTTCAACACAAACTAAAGATGCTACGACTGGTGATAAACCCCCATCTGTGGCGGATAATGATTTAACTGACGCTGGATTTAATACAAGTATTGATACAAGTGCGACAACGGGCGGTAGAATATCTGTCCCAAAACAAGGATTAAAACGAAATGCCCCTAATACTAATGACGATAATAACCCAGCCCCCGAAGCCGATGCTGCTACTAGCACTGCTGATGCGGGTGGTGCGGGCGGTGGGGGTGGCTCTATTGGCGCTCCACTAACCGATGCTAAACCATTGGCTCAATCTGCTATGAGCGCTGATGATATAAGTTCGCTACAAGCGGGTCTTAGTCGCACTTTGGCTGCTCGTGGATTTCCAACCCCATTAGCAGCCCCCGCACAAACATCAAATCAAATTGGTAGTCTTGGAAAACAAGTTGCGGCACAACGACAACCACCAGCTGCCGCAGCTGAAGACGCAATAACTCCAGTCCGTCCCCCAGCAGCAAAACCAGCGTTAGACTTACAAAAACCTACAAATGGTTCTACAGAAGGCGGTGGTGGAAGTGGCGGTGGTGCGGGCGGTGAAACTCCAAGTTCTACACTAAAATCATCAATGCCCGATGGTGATTTAAGTGTAAGTGGTGATATTGATGGAATTACTAATAGTCTTACATCCACACTAAAATCTAAAGCATCAAATTTGTTAAAAACTGGCGCTGATACTCTCGGTGTTGATAGTGAGGCAGTTATGGGTGCGGCGAATGTTGCCCTAGACGGCATCCCTATTATTGGTGAAATAGTTGGAATTGGAACTATGATTGCTGGTTTAGCCCGTGATATTGGCGATAAAGGAAATATTAATAGAAAAGCAGCCGCAGCCAGCGCCGATGAGGTTAGTAGTGCTAGGGGCGCTGTGGATACGGGACAAGTGGCTTCTACTGGAATGACTACTGCGGGTTCATATATTGCTTAAATGACTTTAGAACCATCATCACTATAAGATTTATTAAAACAATGTTGGATATGTTGTGCTGATTTTTTATGTCGGGCAAATGTATCTCTTCTCATAGATTTTTTACAATCAATACAAAATATAATATCGTCTTTTCTTTTTTGTAATACATTAACTCTTACATTTTGATAATGTTTTTTTAGTCTTGTTCGTTCTTTCTCTACATTATTCCAATAATAAAGTTTTTGTTTTTCTTTTAATGCTTCACAATTTTCTTTATATCTTTTCGCTGAATACTCTTTATGGGTTTGAGTTGGTATATTTTTATTAATACATATAACTGGATTATCCATATCGGCTTTATGATTTTCAATATATACTCTTTCTTTTCCTTCTAACTCTCGTCTATTAATATTATTGTGTTCTTCTAATACTTCATAGGTTAAATCCCCTAATATATAATTTGAATGGGTTTTATTGCCTTTAGTGTGATGTGATTTCATCCGTTGAGGTAAATTTTTAGTAGAGCCATAATAAACCTTATCATCAGTTTTACTATAACATTTATATATAATTCCTTTTTTTAGTATTTCATTAGAATATGGGGCTTCAATCTTTTTAGACATTTTATAATAATACTGAATATTATTTCTTTAAATAAAAAAATATATAAATATAAATTAATCCCAATTAATTACAAAAGATTTTGGTTGGGGTGTGGCTTTTTCGTCCTCCTCGTCCTTATTTTCCCGCTTTAAATTTTTAAAATGGATTTTTGATTTCATATGATTATTTATATGCCCCCTACTTATAATTCTATCACATACTTTACATAGTATTTTTTCTTTTAAATATTCAGTATATCTACTCATCTCCATATATATATATATAGAAGTTTTTTTCTTTAAATAATTTGGGACAATATGTAATTATTGTGTCTTATTTATTTTTTACCACTTTCCATTTGTTTTAACCCTTTGGGTTCACATCTACATATTTTATCGCCAGTTTTAGGACAATGTTTTAATTTATGCTTGTGTTCGCCGTCTTGTGGTGGTGGGCTTGGTGGTGGGATTGGGACATCAATTCGTATTATAATACTACTATTTTCACTTAAATTGGGATTGGTTAAATCGGGATTTAATACCTTGACTTTAATATTTTGGATTGGTGTATCTTCATTTAATACTTGAACTATTTGCGAAGAAGCCACTGGGATAAAATCTTGGTTAGATAAATTTGTTTTAGCAACAACTCCTAGCAGTCCTATGGGGTCGCCCTTAGATACGACATCTTTATATGTTGGGACTAAATCACTTGTAATTAAATAATAACCGAATTTTGATAAACTAGGCAATTTATCTGCTGTTATTGGTGTGGGGTTCGCTTCTACATTAATCATTGTCGCCATATTATATCTTGACCCCGAATATGATTGTTGGTTGCTATCAGTTGGTTCTTTGGGGTCTGTATTAATATAATGTCTTTGGGTTCGTGGTGTATTATAATCAAAATTATTATAATATTGTAGTGGTGTGGTTATTTCTATTCCGCCGTTTCCAGTATCCGTAGTCCCTTTTGTAGAATTATTTTGTGTAGATACTTGTGGAATAGTTGATACATCTAATTTAGTATTTGATGTTGTCCCTCGTAGTTTAAGCCCACCAGTTTTGTCGTATTGTGCTATTGTTTCAAAATACGCTTCATCATTTAGTTGTTCGTATGAAAATCCTAATTTCCCCCATATAGTTTTTGTTTTCCATATTTTTTCTGCTTGTTTTTTAGAACTAAAAAAATCCTCGTATGATGCGTGGCTTCTAAATGCTGTTCCTAAATCTTTATCCCCATATTTTAGTCCAGTTGATAAACCCCAATTATAAACTATTACACCACCAATACGACTGACTGGCGTTTCAAGACAACTTCTAAGAGTAGTCTTTCTTGCCGTCGTAATCCCTTGATTAATTATTGTAAGTGCTGTATTGTGGGCGTTGCTAGTGGCGTTTCTATCCATTAGTGCGGCATATGGGTATAAGTCCCCGTCTGCTATTAGTGCCGCTGATACTTCTAAAACTATTGCCTTGTTGCCTTGCGCATCAACACCAAACCCCGAACATTCTATTGTCGCACCGACACTAATATTATCTACACTCGTTTCTCCCTTCGCATTATCATATATCCCCTCAATAATATTACTTCCAGTCTTAACAATCCCTACGTGCGGGTCAATAGCCCCAGCCTTACCCCATACACTTTGAATTTCGCCATAAGGTTGAACGTCAAATATTTCAGCAATTCTTTTTAATCCTACACCTACTTTTCCAGCCGAAGGATTTTCAGTCCCAAATGCGTCGTGAGAAGCAATCCTATATGATGCGTGAAGATTATTTATAGAAAACGCTGATGAATTAGTATCAAATTGTATATTAACTTCGGGCGCACCTACCATTAATCCTCTAGCACCAATTTGATAATCCGCTATATTTCGTAAGTCCATATTGCCGTAATCACTAAAATCGGGGTTTCTATCATAAAAATATAAATGTATTGCCCCACTCTTTAATGGGGCGTTATTCAATACTATTTCTTTATCTCCCGTCCCCCCTACTGACGCTACAATAGTTCCTTTTGGTATTCCATCTCCCTCAACCGCCAAACCAGCAACCAAAGCGTGTCGTTGTGTTATAGTAAATTCCTTAACGCCTCTAGTCATTACTAAATGAAAATCTTGTTGTAAATAAGTTTTAAGTTTATTATTATTTTGTAAAAAAAATATCGGTCCACGATTTTGCGTGTCTGTTTCATCGGCTCTTTTACTATAATTAATTTGAGTGGGTTGTCCTTTAGGTCTAAAATTTGGTCTAAGATTTGCGTAATCCCACGCTGGGATAAAACAATGACTAGGGATTGTTGCTAGGTCTGTTTCATCATTTTCTCGCCTCCATATACCATCGGGACTTGTTCCGCCCATAGAAAGAGTTTGAACTTGATGTGTAAATCCGCTATTACCATCATTTAAAGTTCCATCCCAATCTCTGCTCGCCAGTTCGCTTTCTACATTAGATATTGGGATAGTTGTTCCATTTTGATATTGATTTGTAAATTGCCTATTTATAATACTGGTTAATTGTTGAATTCCATATACACCTTTTTTAATAGTTAAAAAAGCGCTGAGCGGTGCTGGTTGAACGAAAAAATCCGTTTTATTTTTAAATACACACGCTATTGCCCCCGCTGAATTTGTTATCGGCATTTTATTCATAACTATATGTGTGCCGTCGGTTATAGATACAACTTTTACGGCTATATCAAAAATATCAGCTACAGCAGTGGTTATACTCATTCCTATTTCAATCCCCTCAGTTGTAGCCATCGTCAGCGTAGTGGATGTATTAACGGCAGT
>TARA_R110002167_G_scaffold108398_2_pt1 | contig 11333 bp, 9 predicted proteins | sample TARA_R110002167 | Tara Oceans TARA_R110002167 (sample SAMEA4398238) | marine metagenome | biome: Polar Biome; feature: [MES] marine water layer (ENVO:01000295) within the mesopelagic zone...; material: water (ENVO:00002006), including particulate matter (ENVO:01000060) such as...... | reverse complement strand
TTTTTGCTTTAATTGAATTTGTTTTTCAAAAAGTAGTCCTAAAAAGGTTGGCACTTTGGTTACAACTCCTCATCAAGTCCTCGGCATATTTTATTATCCTGGTTGCTCTACTCACCGTGGCCAGAATGCTTATTTTAGATGATGGTAATGAATCTTTTTCGAGTGAACGATGGTGGTGGGTCCAAAATAAATTCTTCAGAACTTCTTTAGTTTACTTTCTAGTCGCACTATTTGTATTTTCATTTTTACAGATTGCCAAAGATAATTTCGGCAAAGGTATTTTTGCTAAAATGCTCTTGGGCGTCTACAAAAAACCACAAAAAGTAGCCCGTATATTTATGTTTTTAGACCTAAAATCATCGACTACTATTGCCGAAAACCTAGGTAATTACAGATACAGCCAGTTTATTCAGGAGACATTCGTTGAGCTAAACGAAGTTGTATCGAAACATGATGCTACCATCTACCAATATGTAGGTGACGAAGCCGTGCTTGTATGGGCCTATAAAAGCGGATTGCAGTATAATAATTGTGTGGAAGTCTTTTTCAAGTTCAAAGAACTATTAAATAGCAAGAAAGACTATTACCAGAAAAAGTATGGGTTTTATCCTGAATTTAAGGCTAGTGTCCACGGTGGAACTATCGTATTTGCTGAAATCGGAACAATAAAAAAAGAGCTGGCGTACCATGGAGATGTAATCAATACCTCGGCAAGAATTCAATCACTTTGCAACAGATATCAACAGGAACTGTTGGTATCTGAAACGATATGGAATGCGATCACTAGCAAGAAACAATATGAAATTCAGATATATGTAGATGCTTTCTTAAAAGGAAAAGACGAAACACTTACGCTATTTGGGGTTCAAAAAACCAGCATTTTGTTTTCCTAATTAACTTTCTCCCTATTTGAAAAAATCAAGCGTCCTATTAATCGACAAGTTTAAGGGCCTATCCTTGACAATCTTAAAAATATAAAGTAATATTCCTATTTCTGGTCTTTTTTACTGGTTTCTTGAATTGACCTTTTACGGTACATTGTTATTTAATTAATGATAATTCTATTTGAAGAAATAAGAGCTTATGTCTTATCTATAACAAGCATTACTTTTCGAGTTCAAATCCTGTTTCCCCGTTGAACCCTTTTGTGGGATCTCTAATTTCAATACGTTTGTCTTGATGGAAAATTTTGTGATCCGAATTGTTGACTTTTTAAGAGAATTATAGGGTCAAAAAGTGATTTTTCGGAGAAAGAATGAAATATTAAACCCTGATTATCAATTGATTATCAGGGTTTAAATGTAAAAGTCGAGATGACAGCACCCCACGTATTGTTACAAATATTTGATTTTCAGTTTTTTAAATGCACTTATCTAAATCAAATCCCGTTATGGACACTCAAATTATAAGTAACTTCATAACATATTGATTATGTGCTATTTACGAGATAAAAATAAAAAGTATTTGCATTCATTTTCATTTAACCGCATTTAGTTGAAAAAAGCACCGTTTCGTACCATTAATCAAACAATTTTTTGATACCCATATTTCATAAATTGTAACACAGAGTAAGGGTAAATTTTCGACTTTTTTGTAACAAAGTCAGGGTGAATTAAATCTAAATCATTTGATATCAAGTTTAAATTTTCTTCTAACTTTTGAGTATTTCAAATAATTTTACGTTCAGAAACAAATTCTCTACGCCTACCTTTTGCGATTTTAGGATGCCTATTTTTTCCAACTCTTGTAGATATTCTGCCGCGGTTTGGCGTTTGGCGATGTCTTTATCTACCAAGAACTTGACCTTGCAATAGGGTTGCTCAAAGAGTAGTTCTATCAATTCCTTTGAATACACACGAGAGGGTAACTTCTCCTTAGCCAATGAGATGGTTTCCAGCATGAGCGAATTGATGGCATTTATCTTCTGTAACGTATAGATTGCAGTTTCCTCGACTCCTTTTAGCATATATAAAAGCCATCCTTCCCAATCTTGTTTTTCTGTAACTGCTCTTAACCTTTTATAATATTGAATTTTGTTTTCTATGATATATCTGCTCAAATAAAGGATTGGGGTTTCCAACAAACCCTTGTCAACCAAATAGAGTATATTTAAAATACGTCCGGTTCTTCCGTTACCATCTGGAAATGGATGTATAGCCTCAAACTGGTAATGTATTACAGCCAATCTCACCAAATCATCCAGATCATTTTCCGAATGGATAAAATCTTCTAAATTATTTAACAGATCCCTGATGATCGTTTCGCCCTCCGGTGGTGTATAAATAGTTTTATTGTTGCGCGTTATTCGAGTACCTGTAGTTTTTCGAATACCGGCGTTGTTTTCTTTGATTGTCTGTACAATGGAAACAAATGTATTTGTTGAAAGTGGTATTTTATCCAAGTTGTTGTAACCTTCCCATAGGGCTTGACGATACCTCAAAACCTCCTTGGTTTGTGCATCGGTCGTATTGGTTTTGGCCGTAAACGACTGATACAAATTATCTTGGGTGGTAACTATATTTTCAATCTCGGAACTGTCTTTCGCTTCCTGTAAGGTAATTGCATTCACCAATATAGATTGGTTGGGAATTTCATCGGCCCTACCCTTTAACTCGGCCAAAACCCTTGTGGCAACGATTGCTTGCTTCAATACCTTCTTGGTTTCAAGCTCAACCTTTGGTGGCACCAAGCGCAAATCGTTATAGGGTTCTTTTGGATTGTACATGATTTCGACAGATGTATATCGATATGTCGATGACATCGACACAATACAAATATATGTCGATATTTTTAATTTTTATCGACATATGCAAAATTCAATTACAAATCCGTATGATGTAAAGCGTTGTAATGTGTCCCATAAAAGGTTAATTAAAGAAAATACTTAAAGAGACCACAAACGGGATGCTTAAATATGTAGTTCGAAACGACTACCAAGCAGTCCAGAAAAACAGTCGTTACAGGAACTTATATTTTCCTATATAAGTTCAATAAAACTTTCTATAAAAAAATTTATTTAATTGCATAACTTGAAGAATCAATTCAACGACCGAAATTTCTGTGGCGAATACCCTACTTTATTTTTAAAAAGTCGGGTAAAGTGTTGCGGATATTTAAACCCAAGCTCATAGGCAATTTCGCTTACCGTTTTCTCCGGATCAAAGATTTTTTGTTTGGCTATCTCGATCAACTGGTCCTGAATATGATCGTTGGCACTTTTCCCGGTTTCCTTTTTGACCAGGTCGCCGAAATAATTGGAAGACAGATTTTGTTCCTCCGCAAAATAGCCGACCGAAGGGGTTCCCAACTCCCTGGCTATTCCTGTTTGGATATAGGAATTCAAGGAAATTTCAAACCGTTGGATAACGCCAAGATTTTCCTTTTCCCTTGTAATGAACTGCCGATCGTAGAACCGCATACAGTATTTCAAAAATAGTTCGATATTGGCAACGACGAGTTCTTTACTGTGCTTGTCTATTCCGTGGGAAAGTTCAGTTCGTATCTTATCAAATAAGTCCAACACCAATTGCCGTTCCTTTTTTGAGATATGGAGTGCTTCATGGGATAGATAGGAAAAAAAACTGTACTCGTTAATCGTTTTGGCCAATTGGGTTCCATAAAGCAGATCGGGATGAAACAAAAGCGCATGACCGGACGGTTTAAAACTAGCATCGATATGCCCCACATGCACTACCTGTCCAGGTGCTAAAAACACCAAGGTCCCATCTTGGTAATCATAGTTCTGACGGCCATATCTTAAAATACAGCCCTCCCCTTGTTTAAGGAAAATTCCGTAGAAATGATAGCGAACGGATTCGGCATGTTCCTGCCCATCGAAGGTGCCTTCAGAGAGGTCATGAACGCTGACCAAGGGGTGCAGGGTCGACAGATTGAATTTGGAGCAATAGTCATCCACCTTTACCAAATCTTTAGTTGAGGCCATAGGTATTTTCCTTTTTCCGAATTTAGATACTATTTTGTGAATAAACCATATAGCCCATCAAAATCAGTAAAAATGGTAAGTAAATCCGTAAATCGGGTAACTGATCTGTCTTAAATATTCCATAGGTTTGGGAAACTCGTTAATGACCCATTAAAAAGTATACCTCATTGCAATAAATAATAGTATTCAGTACTAACTTTTAAACACTTCAAAAATGAAAAATCTTGTATTCGGAATCTTTTTAACCTTAATGAGTGCCACATCTTTTGCGCAAGGCACCGGCATCGAAGAAGAAATCAAGGAACTCTCCAAACAAAAATGGCAATGGATGGCCGATAAAGATGTCGATAAACTGGCCAACCTTTTCCATGATAAATCAAAATTTGTGCATATGAGTGGTTCTTGGAAAAAGGACAGGGAGCTGGAAATCATAAAAACGGAAAGTATTTGGTACAAAAATGCCGAGGTACATGATGTTGCGGTAGAAACGTTCGGAGATGACACTGCCGTACTCTGGAACCGTATTACGCTCACGGCCCATGTTAGGGGAAATGACGTTAAAAACGAGTTTACCGTAACGGAATTCTATCAAAAGGAAGGGGACGATTGGAAATTGTTGGACCTGACCTTTAGCAGTGTACGGGACACCCATGAAATTGAACACTAAATAAAACACGATGATAAACAAAAAACTGCTTTTAGGCGTACTGGTCGCTTTTTTTAGCATACCAATAGCCATGGCGCAATCCGCCGAGATCGAACAGGAAATCAAGCAACTCTCCCAACAAAAATGGCAATGGATGGCCGACAAGGATGCGGATAAACTGGCCGAACTCTTTCATGAAAAGGCCAAGTTCGTTCACATGGGCGGTACTTGGGGTAAAGATCGGGAAGTGGATATTATCCGAAGTGGCGGCATCCATTATAAAAAGGCGGATGTCCATGAAACAATGGTAGAAGTTTTGAATGACAAAACCGCTATTCTTTGGAATCGAATTACTTTACTGGCTGTCGTGGGTAATAATGAAGTAACCAACCCTTTTATGGTTACGGAGGTCTATGTAAAGGAAAATAACAACTGGCAATTGGCCGATTTGACCTTTAGTAAACTTCTTACCAGAGATTAGAATAATTCGATTTCATGAAATTTACGGTGTACACATTGTATCTATTTATTTCCCTGAGCTTAGCCGACATGGGAGAGGAAAAATTCAGTGCAATAGGTAATTTCCAAAGGTCCGAAAGTACGCTTATCCTCTATCTTTCCCGCACCAACAACACCAAAGCGGTTGCCCTGATGATTCAAAAAGAAGTAGGTGGCGACTTGGTTGCTGTGGAATTGGAAAACCCTTATCCCGAAGACTATGATGCCATCGTAAAACAGGTGACCGAGGAAAATGCAAGCGGATTTTTACCGCCCTTAAAATCGAAGGTGGATATGGTGCAATATGACACCATCTTCTTCGGATTTCCTACTTGGGGCATGCAACTGCCACCCCCCATGAAAAGTTTCTTAAAGGAAAACGATCTGAAGGGTAAAACGATAATTCCCTTTAACACCAATGCCGGATACGGACTTGGCAGCAGCTTAAAAACAATACGGGAGCTGAGTCCCAAAAGCAATATTTTGGGTGAATTTTCGGTAAAGGCCGGAGTGGAAAGGGACGGTATTCTATTTGTGATGAAGGGAAAACGAGAAATCGAGGTCAGGGAGGCAGTTCAAAAATGGCTAAAACGAATACTAGTGGTAAAGGATTAAATACCGTATTTTAAAGAAGTAAAAATCGATAATGACAATTGTATGAAACATTTAGGTTTACATAAACTTTGTTTGATAGTACTATGTAGTCCGATGACCGCTATTGTTTCTGGCCAAGAAAAAGAGTCCGATAATCAAGCATACACATTGGAAAACATGATGGTCCGAATCGCCGAAATTGAAGTGGAACCGCATTACCTTGATGAATATATTTCCATTTTAAAAGAGGAAGCGGAAGCCTCCGTCCGTTTGGAGCCCGGGGTCATCTGTATCTATCCTATGTTCCAAAAAGAAAATCCGACCCAAATCCGGTTGTTGGAAATCTATGCGGACAAGGCCACCTACGAATCACATTTACAGAGCCCACATTTCAAGCATTATAAAGAGTCCACGCTTCCGATGGTAAAATCATTGAAATTGCTGGATATGGGGGTGATTGACAAAGAAACCATGTCAAGTATCTTCAAGAAGATGAATACGCAATGAAGATGTGAAAAATAACATTTAATCAATAAAAATTAACAGAATAGTAGTGGGTTTTGAAATTCTAAATCCCATAAAATCAGTAACTTTAGAACAGTCGCTATAAAAACAAGAATATCATGGCATCATTTACACTCAACATCAACGGAACTAAACAAGAGGTGGACCTCGACCCAACAACACCTATGCTTTGGGTTTTACGCGACCACATCAAGTTGGTCGGTACGAAATACGGTTGCGGTATCGCACAATGTGGTGCCTGTACCATACACTTAGATGGCAATGCTGTACGTTCCTGTCAACTTCCTGTTTCCTCAATTGGGGACAAAGAAATTACAACTATCGAAGGGCTATCAGAAAAAGGCGACCATCCAGTTCAACAAGCATGGCTAGAAGTTGATGTGCCGCAATGTGGCTATTGCCAAGCAGGACAGATCATGACCGCCTCGGCCTTATTGGAAAAAAATCCGAATCCTTCTGACGACGAAATCGAAACGGCCATGAATGGAAATATCTGCCGTTGTGGAACGTATACCCGTATTAAAAAAGCAGTTAAAATCGCAGCAAACTCAGCTAACGCTTAAGCGTTGAGCATCCCTAAAAATCTGATAAAATGACACTCATTAAAACAAAAATAGGTAGACGCTCATTCATACGAACATCGACTTTAGCAAGTGGAGGATTAGTACTTGGCTTTAATTGGCTTGCCTCTTGCAAAAACAAAACAGAAGAAGAATTTTTAGCCATGCCGAAGGAATGGTTTGACATGAATTCATATTTAAAAATCGGAGATAATGGTGTTGTAACTATTACTACACCGAATCCTGAATTCGGTCAAAATATTCGTACTTCGATGCCCATGATTGTCGCTGAGGAATTGGGTGTTGATTGGAAAAATGTCATTGTTGAACAAGCCCCTTACCATGCAGAAAAATACGGCATGCAATTTACTGGTGGTAGCCGCGGTATCATGACCCGATGGGAACCCCTTCGCATGGCAGGCGCATCTGCAAGACACATGTTGGTGGCGGCAGCCGCAGAAGCATGGCAGGTTCCCTCAGAAGAAATAACAACGGAAAATGGTGTACTCTATCATAAAACAAGTGAAAAATCAGCGGGATATGGTGAAATGGCTTCAGCCGCTGCAACCATCGCCATCCCTGAAGATGTTACATTAAAAGAAGTCAAGGACTTTAAAATCATTGGTACCTCCCATAAAAATGTAGATGCCAAAGATATCATTACCGGCGAGCCCATGTTTGGAATGGATTACCAAAAAGAAGGCATGTTGATTGCCATGATCGTACATCCTCCTGCTTTTGGAATGACCTTGAAATCTGTTGATGATAGTGCGGCAAAATCAATGCCCGGAATAAATGATGTTGTTACAATCAAAAGTTTTAAAGATGATTATGAGAAAGGTGGTTTTGATGTCAATGCATTCCCCGAGATAGTAGCCGTTGTTGGAAACTCCACTTGGGAGGTATTGCAAGCCAAAAAGAAATTGAAAGTGGAATGGCAACCTTTTGATTCGTACACAGAGACTATCAAAGGATTTAGAGGTGCTCAAACCAAAAACGTTCCTGCTGGACTAGAATCTTCCGCAAGTCATGAGGCGAAAATGGAAGAACTTGCGGGTAAGCCTGGAAAAATAGTCCGTGAGGATGGTAACCCTAAAGCTGCTTTTAAAAAGGCCGCAAAAATTATAGAAAGAACCTATTCCGCTCCCTTTCTGGCCCATAATTGTATGGAACCTTTGAATGCCTTCGCACATGTGGAAGGTGACAAAGCACAGATTGCCGCTCCCGTTCAGATTCCAAGTTTAATTTTACCAACGCTTGCCTCTAGTTTGGGTATTCCTGCAGAAAACATCGATATGGAAATGCCACGTATGGGAGGTGGATTTGGCCGAAAGGCCTACGCTCACTATGTGGTGGAAGCAGCGTTGATTTCCCAAAAAGTAAATGCACCGGTAAAGTTGGTGTACACCCGTGAGGATGATATGACCAATGGTATTTATCGCCCTAGCTATCAGGCGACTTACAGAGCTGCATTAGATGAAGATAATAATTTGACGGCGCTACATGTAAAAGCGGGTGGAATTCCTGAGAGTCCATTATTTGCTAATCGTTTTCCGGCGGGTGCTTTGGACAATTACATGGCCGAAGAATGGTCTATTGATTCCAATATTACCATTGGGGCATTCCGGGCACCCCGTTCCAATTTTATGGCTGGTGCAGAGCAATCGTTTTTGGATGAAGTTGCTGAAGCCTCGGGCAAAGACCCTATTCAATTTCGCTTGGACCTTTTAAAACGAGCGAAGGATAATCCGGTAGGCGAACAAAATGATTATGATGCAGAACGCTATGCAGGGGTTTTGGAATTACTTCGTGAAAAATCGGATTGGAGTCAAACCCCGGCAAACGTACATCGAGGGGTATCCGCATATTTCTGTCATAATTCCTATGCCGCCCATGTCTTGGATATTCGGATGGAAGAAGGAAAACCCGTTGTTGAAAAAGTGGTTTGTGCTATCGATTGTGGAATCGTAGTTAATCCCGATGCTGCTACGAACATGGCCGAGGGTGCCATAACTGACGGTATTGGAAATGCCTTTTTTGGCGAGTTGACTTTTGAAGATGGGGTACCCCAGAAAACTAATTTCCATCAATATCAAATGATTCGTATGAGCGATGCCCCTAAAGAAATCGAGGTACATTTTGTAGAAAATGAAATTGCTCCAACAGGAATGGGAGAACCACCGTTTCCTCCAATTTTTGGTGCTGTTGCCAATGCACTTTATAAAGCAACCGGACAGCGACATTACCGACAACCCTTTGTAACCAAAAAACAAATAGTGGGATAACCGACTATACAAAAATTATATTATGACCCTTGTAAAAACTGCCATCGGCAGACGTTCATTTATTAAAAGTTCGGCTTTGGCCGGAGGTGGCTTGATGCTAGGTTTTAACTGGTTGGCATCCTGTAAAATGACCGCAGAGGAAGTCAATAGTTTACCCAAGGAGTGGTTTGAACTTAATGGGTATCTCAAAATAGCGGACAATGGTCAAGTTACTATCATGTCCCCGAATCCCGAAGGCGGTCAGAATGTAAAGACCGCCATGCCCATGATCGTTGCAGAGGAACTGGACGTAGATTGGGCGGACGTAATTGTTGAACAAGCGCCCCTAAACACCGATCTGTACAGCCGTCAGTTCATAGGCGGTAGTCAAGCCATTCGCACGAGTTGGGAAGGACTTCGCATGGCTGGAGCTTCCGCGAGGCACATGCTAAAAGCTGCAGCCGCAGCAGCATGGTCGGTTCCTTTTGAAGAAATTACCACGGAATCTGGGCAAGTACATCATAAACCAACTGAAAAATCAACATCCTACGGCGAACTGGCCTCGGCAGCGGCTCAAGTTTCTGTTCCTGAGGAAGTGGAATTGAAAGAGATCGATGATTTTAAAATCATCGGGACTTCCAAAAAGAATGTAGACGGACTCAAAATCATGACCGGAAAACCGTTGTTCGGAATTGATACTTTTAGCGAAGGTATGTTGACCGCCATGATCGTGCATCCTCCTGCTTTCGGGGTGAAACTTAAATCTGTCGATGATGCGTCGGTAAAATCGATGCCGGGTATTCAAGATGTTTTTACGATTAAAGTTCTCGATGATGATTACGAAAGGCAACATTTTGATACCTGTACCTTTCTCGAAGTGGTTGCCATTGTAGGCAATTCTACTTGGGAGGTCATGAACGCCAAAAAAGCAATCTCGGTTGCATGGGAGCCTTTTGAAACCTATACGGAAGCAAGGCAACCTTATCGAGGGCCAAAGCAGACCCTTACGATCCCTTCGGGATTGGAAAGTAGCTCGGACCATAAAACGCAGATGGCAGCAATGGGTTCCAAAAAAGCGGAAGTCGTCCGCAAGGATGGTAATCCAGAAGCAGCTTTCCGAAATGCTGCAAAAGTCATTGAGCGAACCTATTCCGCTCCTTTTCTGGCGCACAACTGTATGGAGCCCATGAACTTTTTCGCCGATGTGAAAAGTGATAGTGCCAAACTATCTGGACCTCTTCAAAAAGCGGAGCTCACGGAACAGGCTATTTCGGCCAGATTAGGAATTCCTGTTGAACAAATAGACATCGAATTGACACGGCTTGGAGGTGGCTATGGGCGACGTTCCTATGCGCATTGGGCATTGGAAGCAGCCGTTATATCCCAAAAAGTAAATGCGCCTGTAAAATTGGTCTATACTCGTGAAGATGATATGACTGGCGGTATTTATCGCCCAGCATATCAGGTTTCCTATAAAGCTGCCTTGGATTCGAACAATAATTTGACAGCTATTCATATCAATGCCGGAGGAATTCCTGAAAGTCCCTTGTACCCAGATAGATTTCCAGCGGGAGCAGTAGACAATTACCTAGCCGAAAGTTGGACAATTAGCACCAATATTACAATCGGGTCATTTCGAGCACCGCGCTCTAACTTTATGGCAAGTGCCGAACAATCATTTCTTGATGAAGTTGCCGAAGCCGCAGGAAAAGACCCAATCGATTTTCGTTTGGAACTTTTAAACCGTGCAGCAAAAAATCCAGTAGGCGAAAAACACGATTATGATGCAGACCGCTATGCTGGCGTTCTGAAATTGGTAAAAGAAAAATCAAATTGGGGCAATACCAATTCTGATTTAAAAAGAGGTGTAGCGGCCTATTTCTGTCATAATTCGTATGCTGCACAAGTTGTTGACATTACATGGGAAAATAACCAACCTAACATTCAAAAAGTTACTTGTGTCATTGATTGTGGAATCGTAATCAATCCTGATGCAGCTAGTAACCTATGCGAAGGTGGAATTGTAGATGGAATAGGGAATGCTTTATATGGAGAACTTCCTTTTAAAGATGGAGTTCCTCAGAAAAGTAATTTTGACAACTACCGAATGATTCGTATGAGTGAATCTCCGAAAGAAATCGATGTGTATTTCGTTGAAAACGATATTGACCCAACTGGTTTAGGTGAGCCGACTTTTCCACCGATTTTTGCTGCATTGGCCAATGCAATGTATAATGCAACTGGCAAGCGTTTTTATAATCAACCATTCATTAGCGAAGTGAAGGAGTTGATATAGCGGATTC
>TARA_R110002167_G_scaffold365084_1_pt1 | contig 11334 bp, 8 predicted proteins | sample TARA_R110002167 | Tara Oceans TARA_R110002167 (sample SAMEA4398238) | marine metagenome | biome: Polar Biome; feature: [MES] marine water layer (ENVO:01000295) within the mesopelagic zone...; material: water (ENVO:00002006), including particulate matter (ENVO:01000060) such as...... | reverse complement strand
AAACGCCGCCTAATCACACCGTCACCAACTTTTGGGCTTAACTCGGCTTTATAGCTATGAAGCCTTGCAATCGCGGTTAGCGGAAAACACCTTCGCCCGCGATGGTTTGGTTGATTTGTCGGGGCCGGTTGTGCGGCTGGCCAGCCTGACGCCGGAAGATCTGTTTGTTCTGTTGGCCAATGTCAGACGCGTGATGCAGGACGATGAAACGGCTTTGCCTGATACAGCACTTGAAGCCTTTATGAACCATTGCTCGGACCGGATTGGAGAGGCCTATTTCAGGACGCCGCGCAATACCGTCACTGCTTTTGTGAACTTGCTGTCAGTGCTGGAGCAAAACCCAGGTGTTGAATGGAGTGACCTGATCGAAAAGATCGACGTCTCAGAAGATCGAGGCGAAGACATGAGCGACGTGGAGGAAACGACTGGTGCTCAGCCAAGTGGTGACGACGATCTGATAAGCTTCAAACTCTGAGGCGCGAGGATGAGTAGCGCCTTTGACCAACTTGCCCGTCCTGTCCAGAAATGGATCAGACAGCAAGGGTGGCGTGAGCTGCGCGATATTCAGGCGCGCGCAATTCGGACCATTTATGAGAGTGAGAACGACCTCATCGTCGCGGCATCGACGGCCGGTGGTAAAACAGAGGCCGCATTTTTTCCGTTGATCTCTCAGGTGTTGGATGCACCGGCAGAGGGCGGCGGGTTCGACTTGCTCTACATCGGACCACTCAAAGCGCTGATCACGGATCAGGCGGGGCGGCTGGAAGGCATCTGCCAAGAGGCGGAACTTCCAGTGGTGCCGTGGCACGGCGATGTTTCGCAATCGGTCAAAACGCGCGCGATGAAAAACCCCAAAGGAATTCTATTGATCACTCCAGAGTCGCTGGAGGCATTGTTCGTCCGTCGGGGCCTGGAAATCGCGCGCCTGTTCGGTGCAACCCGAGCTGTGGTGATCGATGAATTGCACACTGTGCTCGATAGCGAGCGCGGGGTGCAATTGCGATCCCTGCTAACACGTCTTGAGTTGGCAATCAAAAGGCCCATACGCCGGATTGGACTATCTGCGACGCTTGGGGATATGAACCTCGCGCGCGCTTATCTGCGGCCTGACAATGCTGAACGCGTCACATTGATCGAAGCAGACGGCGGAGAAGCGGAACTGAAACTTCAGCTGCGTGGATATCTTTCCGGTGGAGAAGACGACAACACCCCATCTGCCACAGACGCTGTCGCAGCGCACTTATTCGAGCATCTCCGGGGAAGTGACAATCTTGTGTTTGCCGGTGCCCGTCAACGTGTTGAAATTTACGCAGACCGACTGCGCAATCTGTGCGAGCAAGAGCATCTTCCCCAAGAGTTTTATCCGCACCATGCTAGCCTTTCACGCGATCACCGCGATTTTGTCGAACGGCGCCTGAAAGACAGCAGCAAACCGACCACGGCTGTCTGCACGTCCACTTTAGAATTGGGCATCGATATTGGTGATGTAACTTGTGTTGCCCAAATCGGCGCACCCTTCACCGTTGCAGCCCTGCGCCAGCGATTGGGACGTTCGGGACGTAGGGAGGGCCAGCCAGCCATCCTTCGACAATACACGGTAGAAACGAGGCTGACTTCGGATAGCAGCTTTGTGGATCGTCTGAGGCTGGGGTTGATCCGGTCTATTGCGATGATTGATCTGTTGCTGGAGGGCTGGTGCGAACCACCAAAGCCGCAAGCGCTGCATCTGTCGACACTTGTGCATCAGATCCTATCCGTAATCGCACAGCGGGGAGGGGCCCCAGCAAATGTTCTTTACAGCGTGCTGTGTCGCGAAGGTCCGTTTCGGCAGATCAGCACAGCAATGTTTACGGATGTGCTGCGCGCGCTCGGTCATCCTGAAACGGGTTTGATAGAGCAAACGGATGGGGGTTTGTTGCTCTTGGGCCAGAACGGAGAACGGCTGGTTGAGCACTATAGCTTTTACGCGGTGTTCAAGACGCCCGAAGAATACAGGCTGGTTTCAAACGGCCGGGATCTTGGGACATTGCCGGTCGATAACATCCTTTCACCTGGGATGATGCTCATCTTTTCGGGACGCCGTTGGCTGGTTCAAGAAATCCATGACCGGGAAAAGGTAATTATGGTCAAACCTGCCAAAACAGGTGTGCCGCCTGTGTTCGGTGGTGACCCGGGCGTGATCCATGACAATGTCATCGCGCGCATGTTCGATGTGTTGGAAGCTGATACCAAGCCCATCTACATGGATGCGAATTCGCTCGGAATGCTTGAGGAGGCGCGGCTGAACTATGCGCAGATGGGGTTTACTGACGCGTCCCTAGTCAATTTGGGCGAAGAAACCTCAATCATCGCAACCCGCGTAGGGACAATGAAAACGACGACCCTAGCGCTTGCGCTGAGAAGCTTTGGGTTTTCTGTCGAACAATATGATGGCTTCCTTCAAGTGGAAGCGGGAGACGAAACCCCGCCACTAAACGAGGTTCTCAAGAGGATTGGGGAAGGTGAAGACGTTGATCTATTTGCAGGCACCGGAAATCTGCTGACTGAGAAGTTTCACCCGTATTTGACTCGCGAATTGTTGGAGCTGGATGCGGTTTCATCAAGGCTTGAGCCACAATGCCTTGTTAGGGTAGTTGAGGCGCTTGGTTCCTGAGGACATCTCATTTTTGGGCGTTTCCGTCGGCTAAAGGCGCAGGCAGCAAGTTGCGGCGGAAGAGGCTAGCGAACGAGATTTCATTCGCCAAATCTCTTGGATAGTTCCCCTCATTGTATTCGATCGCTGCAGCTGCTCCTGTTGCTGGTACGGGCAAAACCTTAGCTGTTGGGTTGTACTCCCGGAATAACCGAGCCTCATCGAGGATGCCTTCCATACCTCCAATCAGCACAGCCGCATCGAATTTTCGACTTGTAAGCATTTCGATACGCATGAGCTCAATGCTTGGACCCAAATCGTTCTGCACAGCCTCGGTGTACCGAATATCTGCGAAATCATCGTTCTCGCGCGGAAACTTTCCCAGAAAAAAAGCACTTTGGTAGATCGTAATGCGGTCACCGCCAAGTTTGGCAGTATTCGCATAGAGAGACATCAATGGTGTGATCGCTGGGTGGCCACCGAAAGTGATGTGGCCTCTGGGTAGGATGACCTCCACCAGTGCTCGGATCGCTTCACGTATAAGGAACACGTCCGCTGTTTCGAAAAATCTACGGTCACGATCTGGTAGCGGGACGCTTGCGGAAAGGAATATGTTGGTCATGTCAGCAATCCTTTTAGCGCGCTTGCCAAGTCGCCTACCGGAACGGTTTGGATGGGGAGGTGACCATCAAGCCATCTTAAGTGCTTGATCCAATTGTCGTGAATTCCTCGGCTGTCATAAATCGCCCAGATAGGCGTGCCAGCAGATGTATGGTTGGATATAGCGTCAAAAATGGTATTTATTCTATCGGAAGTTGGGCGACCAACGGCAGGTACCACAGCCAAGGTGCTACCGTCTTTAAGCCCAACCGAAATCCAGCGTTGAGGCTGAACAGTTGGAGCCAGGGCCAAGTCTCGGGCGGCGTCGCAGAAGTTGTCTACCAAATGCGCATGCCGGAACGCCATAGCTTCCGCTCGCAGTTTTTCTGCAAGGTCACAGATGTTATCGACCACCGTCGGTTTGATTGTGGCACCGCGACCTGGTGACGGGCCATTGAAATCCGTATCAAGGAGTTTGACGAAGCGGCTGAACGCAAAGTTGCGATCCTCTACTTGGCCGGGCCAAAGCAGATGGAGGGTTTGTATGCCAAGCAGATTTGCTTGCGCCAATTCAGCTTTGGTCCAGCGCCCCTCTCTGAACCCCGGGGTGTCTATCAGAATGATTGTATCAACGTCCGACATGCGATGCCAAAGTTCGGCCTGAAAGTCGACGGCAGGCGGCACCGATCGAATATCGATGAATACATCGAAGCCTCGCTTGTCCAATTCTTCATAGAGGCGGTTCGCTAATGGCTGAGAACCCTTCCGACGATAGCTAATGAAGATTCCGCGTTCCTTCCGGAGAAGTCTAAAGGTCTCAAAAATTAGCGATGCCAGTCTTGGTATGTTGTCGCCATTCATGCCAACTTCGACCACGTTGATGTGCAGAAGCTCGTTGGGAATTTCAGATGAGACCATCGTTTTTGACGTCACGATCGGCGCAATAACGATAGAGTCTTGTTCCAGTTGGTCTAGCGGCACTGGCACTGTCTTGTTCTGGTTACCAAAATAGATGCCAAAGGCTGGCTTCTTCCTATCGTAGCTGCCTGCAAAGGTGTTTTCATCCAAATAGATGATCTCGTTTGGATCAAGTCCTAAGTCTGCCGCGCGCGCTTGAACCGCTGCCTTAAGAGCAACCAGTCTAGCGTCTTTGCCGCCCATAAGAATGATCTGGTACGAACTTGTTGGCACACGACACTCCCCAGTGAATCTCAAGCACACGGGTATCATTTCACAAATCAGGACTTATTCAAACATTTGGGAGTCGAAACATGCGATAATTGTATTAAAGCATTGGCGTGGCTAGGCTGGACGCAACGAGAGAAGCCATTTTGAAAAAGATTTAGCGTATGTTTAGATTGCTTGAGCCAGCGAACCACTTAACGCATCCTGATACCTCCTATATCGAGTTATTCGGCAAGAGGTGGGTGATTAATGAATACGCTCAAGTGTCCGATGCACCTGAATATACTTGCGTTTCGTATGCTTGGGGTAACGGAAAAATAGAAAACCCCCTTTGTATTGCGCAAACGATGTCTACAAGGACGATCCCGGCAGTAGAAACGGCAATCAGCGTTTCGCGGTCACAAGAAAACTGGGCAAGCAAAATTAGATTTAGCCATAATAGCGATTCACTGAAGGAGGCCGCAGGGCAAGCCGCAGCTCTCAATGCGTCGCAGGCGTTCTGGGTGGATGCACTGTGCGTTCCCTCAGAAGACCCGGCTCGCACTATTTGTCTGCAGAGTATGGGTGAAACTTTCAGCTCTGCGCATCAAGTGTTAGTTGTTCTAAGGGAGCAATGTTTAGATGCCATCCAAAAGACAAGCCAGAACGGAATCCTCGTTTCATCGGATCTCGGTTTGCTCGAGAAAGAGGATTGGGTCAGTCGTGCTTGGACGTACCAAGAGGCAGTAAACAGCAAACGGTTGTATTTTACCGTTGAAGACAACGAAGATGCGATAGTATCAGGGCACGATTTTTTGAACGCTATTATGGTAGCAATTGATGCGTTCAAAGAGGCCAAAAACCTCGACAAGCTTGCCTGGGAAAAACAACGTCCGAAACTCAGAAGCCTGGAAAGGCTTCTAGCTGACTATCTTATCTCTGACTTCGCAACGCGGTCCGCTTACCAAGTTATGTCCGTGATGGACCAGCGAATTTCAGAACGGGCGGATGACCACTTCTATGCAATGATCGGCTCCATTACGACCGCGTCAGAACAGTTCGAGGGTGACGAGAAGCTGGATCCATCAGAGTACTTCATGCGGGTTTGTGAGCAAAAAGGCGACTTTTCGTTCATCTACGGCGGCGGCCCGCGCGATAAAATTGTGGGGCGGCGGTGGCGACCTTTAGAAGGACGATTTCCCGCCTTACTGCCAGATTTGATCACGCTTGGAAGCGGTGAGGCAGGGCGGAAAGAACTTACGCACCTCCATTTGGACAACATGTATAGGTTGGTGCTTGGTGCGATCACATCGGACGGTTTAGAAGCGGCGCGCTGGTTCGTAGAAGACAAGAGCGATACTAGTTCATCAGGTAACGTCGCAACGCAAATTCTTAAGAGACTGCGAATTTTGGGCTTTAGTGGGTGTGGTCAATATCTCGAGTTCGAAACTGGATTCTTTTTCCCGCTATCAGAACCATCAGAACCCAAGGGTCTTTTTGTTGTTGTCTCACATGACATCCATTGGGTGACCGGTGGACCTGGCCTGCTCTTGCGGGCGAACAGCACTGAAATTAATGATTTTTGTGATGTCGGCGTATTCGTTGGACGTAGACCGAAGTCTGGAGACGGGATCAAAGTGGGTTAGAAGCAAAAGGACCTCTTCAAGAGATCAAGTAGATTTCCCCAAAGTTCGGCAAAGGGGCAGCTTAATGGACTGGTAGTTTTTGGCCTCCGCGGTGTATCGTCGAGAATATCTACTTTTCTGAATGAGGAAATTTTGACGATGGCAAGAACATGCTTTTTCAGCTTTCGCTACCGCAATGTTTTTCGAGTGAACCAAATTCGATCGATGCCAAATATAGTCGGCGCTTCTGCGGCAGGTTTTACAGATCGGTCGCTATGGGAGGACGCCAAAAAGAGCGAGACGCGCATCAAAAAAATGATTAACGACGCGCTCAAAGGAACATCGGTTACAGTTGTTTGCATTACCCACGGTATCAGCAACAGAGAATGGATAAATTATGAGATGGACCAGTCCCTTGAGCGGGGAAATGGGCTTGTCGGCATCCAATTGCATCACCTTACTGATCCAAGCTTTCCTGATGATCGTGTTGGCGCAGCGCCTACCCAGATCGCGAAGAATAGCTTTAAGACGTATAAGTATACAAACAAAGAAAACCTAGCAAAGCACATCGAAGAAGCTGCTAAATTGGCGGGTCGTTAGCGGTGCAATCAAGATCACGCATGAGAGCTTCGATTGCCCAATCTCCTTATGTTGTTGAGCTTGTCAGTTAAGAACTTTTTTAGGTTTTCCCAATTCCAGCGGTATAGTTGACCCGCGCCCTTCACTGGAGTGTAAGTGCCATCGCGGTATTGGAACAGGTTCTGGTAACCCTATCAAAGAGAAATGTTGAGCTTAGCGCATGCGGTAAGTGCTCATACACGTGATTTCGGTTGATGAAGAACCAACATTTGCTTTCGCACTTGCAAATCCACAGGCGCTAAAGACCAATGTCGATATCCAATTCTGTCCCGATCTTTACCTTCCCGTCGATTATGGCCGAGATATCTGTATGGAATGTCACATCCTGATCATCGGTCTTGAGTGATACCACGAGGGCATATCTCGCCTGTTTGTTACAAACTTTCGTATCGGCACGGCCACGCCACCACCCGCCGACTGGTTTGATGCAAAGAAGGTCGCGCGTTAACAGGTGTGCGGCTGGCCCTGACCATTCATCGCAATGTAAGGATCCACAAGATACTGCGTCCGGGCCAAACCGCCACTTGCCATCATCACTGCTTGGAGGTGGCTTATCGAACTTGTCGCTGCGTTCGGCCATGTTCACGCGTTTCTTGAAGTTCTTGGCGGACTCGTTGCGCCGCCTGAGATCAAAGCGCAGACCAAAGGACTGGTACCGATAAGGGTCCAAAGTGGAGAGGGCACCGGGGTTAGGCTCAACGAAATAAGACAAAGTGATTTTAAGTTTCACCTCTTGGTCCCCAAGCTGTTCCAACGCAGCTGCCGGCCATGGCAGATCGTAATAGTGGCAGTCGAAAAAGCTGCGACCACCTGTTGACGTGTAGGGTTGGATCTCGGATTGAGCGACAAGCGCAAGGTGGTTCTCGGCAGATGCGGACGCACGCTCAAATGTAGGCACGCCATATCCATAATGACGAAGTAGAGCTGCCGCGTCGGTTTTACCAAGAGGATCAAGCGCATAGCGCATTTTGTCGGTCCATTCCGCGCCATGAACCATCAATGCCCGGATCGTCTCAGGCCAGTAAGCGCCGTGCGCTGCCATGAGCCGCGCGGACAGTCGTGCCGCTTCGGCCGTCGCAGCACTTGTTGCGCGAAACGCAACGAGGGGATTGCCGTCAACATCGGGCCCTGAAGTGAGCACTGACAGAGAATTCGTGTCCACGACGGTTTGCGCCATCGGATCAACCGCTCGGTTCCCAGCTTCCATGACGATATCGGGTTTGTAGGGCGCACGTCCTTTTGTCCAAAGGGTGGATGTGCGCGTAAAGGGGCTTAGATCTCCAGCATCTGCCATAGGGGTGTGGTCAGAAAGGTCTGGTTCCTGAATATCGATCTTGTCGGTATAGCCGCCCACGACCAGAGCGTTCCATGCTTGGGCTGGGTCCTCAATCGGCAATACATCACGTGGTTGCACATCCCGCATCATGATTGGATTTGGTGCGTTTCCGGCAGAGATGACAAACAGGCGTTTAGGCGCATCGGTACCGTCAAATGTGACACCTGCTGCTTCTTGGTCTATCGCGGCGCTCCAGGTGGTTGGTTGTGCACCGGACACACCTTCATTTGTGACAGCCATGCAGAAAACACGCCGTCGTTGCGGATTATTGATCTCGGCAATGCTGACAGCCGATTTTGTCACTGACCCGTAGAACCGCTCTTCGGTTGGATCTGCTCCTGGAGGTGGCAGTATCTTGACAGATTCCAACCTGTGCGAAAGCGTATAGGGCAGGGTGGCGGCAAGACGGTAGGTCAAATCACCATGCAGCGCGAGCCCGGCCATTTGGGTGCCATGTCCCGGAAATGGTCCTGAATCGTCCACACCCCACACGCGCACAACGCTGTCCAGCTCGTCTGGTGCAAGGGCTGGTTCGATCAGGTGGTGCGCGCGGTTGACGCCAGAATCAAACAAACAGATGCTGGGCGCGTCCGTACCCGGCCAGGTGACGCGCTCGGCGAGTTCTTGGGTCCATTCGATTTGTTCGTCGCGATCCAAGGCGTCGAGAAAGAACGATGGATTATCCGTGGCGCGTCGCAACTCCATGATGGCAAAGCGCGCAAAGAGCATGATCTCAATCGTCGCCCTATTTGCATAAATGGGGACGACGATGTGTTCGGGGAACTCCAGCCGATGCTCCGCTGCCGCACATCTTGCATCTAGGGTCTCAGCCAGATGTTCGAGATCAGGCTCTGCTGATTTCGTGCACCAAACCTCCCACCAGATGAACTGCGCGGGGTCTGTGGGCAAAAATTGCGGATCATCAGTCCAAAATGTCTCTAGACGGGCTTGCCGGAAGCTTTCGATGGGTTCGACAAAGCTCTTTTGTGGTGGGTTGTCAGTTGTCTCCGACAAGGGGCCCGTGTGGTAGTCTTCGAGGATTTGCGCGAGAGCGGGTCGTGCGTCGTCAGGCACGAAGAGACCGACGATGCGGCTTTCTGTTTCGTCAAGATTTGCCGCGAGAGGTTTGACACCGTCAGTCTTACGCTCAAGCTTGTCTGCCGAAGCCCCACGCTGCAATTCAACTTCCAGAAAAGCTCCTTTGACAGGCTCCACGCGTGGGTCAACGGGGCGATCGGCATCGAATGCGCTAAAGGCAGATTGCAGGTCGCCACGTAAACGTCCCCCGTGTGCCACGCGGTCCCGTGGTTGTTTGCCACCCGGAAACCGATCATTTGTAGATTTATACGCCGTACGAGATCTGCGACCGATCAAATCGATATGGGGTAACGAATACCTTGTCGTCATGGCTTTACGACAGCGCCTTGTTCGGGCGGAACGCGTCACGCATCGCGCGGCGTTCTTTAAGGCGGTTGGTCAGGTCTTTCGTCGTTACGACATTTCGTTCGTCCAAGATTGCAGATTTTACGGCGTCCTCAACGGCCCGTGCTATCTCAGACTGGCTGAACCCTTGCGCGTCAGTTAGGATTTGCTTCCAAGCGAGGCGCGGGTACTTCATCGGGCGCAGATTATCTTTAATAATTGCGCGCACTTCGTCGTCGGATGGCGGTTGGAATTCGAGAACAAGGTCGAACCGTCGCAGCAGGGCTGGATCGAGCAATTCGGGATAGTTCGTCGCCCCAACAATCGGGCTGTCAGTTGCGTTTGGCTCTTCCATGAACTGGAGAAATGAGTTCAGGACGCGCCGCATTTCGGCTACGTCGTTGCTAGCCCCACGGTGGCCACCCACTGCATCAAATTCGTCAAAAAGATAGACTCCCCGATGGCGCGCAGTCTCATCAAACGCCAGACGCAGCTTTGCTGCCGTCTCGCCCATGTAGCGTGTGATCAAGCTTTCCAATCGGATGACGAACAAAGGCAGATGAAGAGCACCCGCCAGCGCTTCGGCTGTCATTGTCTTTCCTGACCCCGGTGGCCCTACAAGCAAGGCACGCCGGCTCGGGGTCTTGCCATGTTCGCGCAGCCAGTCGCGTTTGCTTTGCTGGCGAACAAAATCATCAAGGCGTCCCCGGAGTGTTGCGTTTAACGTGACATGGTCCAGATCAAAACGCGGCGCGCGGAGCTCAATTAGATCGGCGAGATCTCCTCTGGGTGTCGCGAAGGGGACAGCGACGCTGGGGCCACGGGAAACACTGTCACGCGCTTTCTCGACGGCTGATCTCAACTGCTCTGCGGTTGTTCTGTGACCGGAGCGGGCCTCGGAAGCCGCGATCTGCAACGCTATTGCATAAAACTGCTCATCATCGCCATCCGCGCGGCTTTCAAGCATGGCGAGGATTTGCTTGGTGTTTGACATGCGAGCCCCTCCCTTTTTCAAAAGCACCCGCGAAAGGCGCATTTCAGCGTAATTTGATGTGTTCGTACCATGTATTTCTAACTTGTTGTCGCAAAAACCGGTGCTGTTGTCGATTGAAATGATCCGCCTCGGCAGCCGCTCGCATTCCAAACATGGTCTGTGTCATAATCGAAATGATCATGTGTAGGTGCTGAACTACAAAATAACGGGAAAGTGAGGCACGGCAGCGCGCCGACAATAACATTTATTGCACTATCGATCTAAGGCTGGACATCAAACTTGCAGCATAGCTCTTGGCAATATGTTACATAATAAACCTTACAAACCGTCAGTAATTGACCTGTTCGAAGCCATAATTCCCTTCGTAGTCTTGCCAATCAACGAAGACTGATCGATGGTAAATACTCGGGCAATTGTACCCCCATCTTTCAAGGCCAGTATGTGCCTCGGGTAGAGCTGCTGGAGCAGACCGAGCCCATGAAAAATCGCCTTGGGTTCCGTAAGTGCCAAGGTAAATGGTAGCAGATCTGTTGCAGTCTCCGTCGCGGCCGGACTCGTTTTGTCGTGCATATCGGACATCATAAACGCGAATTGAGCGTACAAAGTTGAATTCGGGGCCGCTGATGTCGATGTCTGCGCGGTCTTGGACCAACTGGAGCGCAAATCCTTCCAGAAGCGGGTGAGGCTTTGGTCCGGCAAGATTCAAAACGGCCTTTTCAGAAGGCAGAGATTCGGTTGCTGGCGACAGAAGTGGGCGCGGGCGATCCTGACTAGTGAACATGATATCGTAGAAACGACTTCGATTATCTGACGGGGCATCTGGATCATAGGATGCGCCCATCGGGCACCGCCAAATCTGCAATGGCGGCTCAACGGGCCAAGGCGTGATCCGGCGGATGAATTCGGCGCGTGCACGGGCGCA
>TARA_R110002167_G_scaffold43670_1_pt1 | contig 11344 bp, 12 predicted proteins | sample TARA_R110002167 | Tara Oceans TARA_R110002167 (sample SAMEA4398238) | marine metagenome | biome: Polar Biome; feature: [MES] marine water layer (ENVO:01000295) within the mesopelagic zone...; material: water (ENVO:00002006), including particulate matter (ENVO:01000060) such as...... | reverse complement strand
CCACCAAGTCATTATAATCACTCTTCTTCTTCTAATATCTTTTTTACTCTTTCAATTAAAGAAGGTTGATTCATTAGTTTTTCTACCACTAAATCAATATCTCTTTCCATATCTCTAGTTAATTCACGCTTATTATTTTTAATGATTTTTTTCCACATGTTAATCACCAATCTTTACATGCCATACATCTTGGTGTATAATCTCCACCCTTACAAGTTTTACATTTATGTCTTGCTCTAAATGATTTTTTTCTTTTAGTGTTGCCTTTTTTACCTGTTACAGTAACTCCCCTTTGACCCCAATGTACTTTTTTATATTTACCTTTTTTCTTTGAAGGAACGCAAGCCATCCATTTTTTACCTTTGCGATCAGAACTAGTTTTCTTAGTTCTTCGCTTACAACCCGCTTTAACTAATGTATCTTTCCAACTCATTATTCTTCCTCCATTAATTTTTTTCCACCATCAGGGAAATGATATTCAGTTTGACCATAAAGAATGCCTTCTTTTACCATTTGTTTCCAAAATCTTCTAGCGTCTGGCAACACAGTAACTACCCATACATTATAATCCTTTTTGTTTTTTAAATCTTTTACAAATTCTTTTAAGAATATTCTACCATTACCTTTACCTTTATCTAATACTTCAAAAGCAGTAATTAACCATTCGTCACCATATTTAAAAGCATAACCTCTAGCCCTTCCGTATTTTGATTCCCAAATAATTCCAGGGGAATGTCTATTTTGTAGGGCTGGATTAGTTGTTAAATCATATCTTGTATCGCTACCATAAGGTATGTCTTTACCTTCAAGGATAGGTTTTTTAAGAATATTAAACCACATGATTATCACACAATTGTTATATTTGTTTCATTCCATTCGGAGTCCATTCTCCAACCATCAATATCAACCCAAAATGAAAGACATACATCGTATTTACCGTTTGGCATATTCATTTTAGTAAAGACCTTGTTATCCATTTCTAGACCTGTTGTATTGTAGCCAGCAAAGTTATTATAATAATAAGTTTGATTTCCAGTCCATTTAATAACAACATCAACTTCAATATACTGTTCTACTTCACAAGACCAATCAGCATCCCAATAGATTTTCAAATCTGTTGTATTGTTGGATGTAACTAATTCTACTGAAGCATTGTAAAAAGAACCAGTACAGTTATCTTCCGGTTCTTCATATTCACAAGATCCATCTTCATCAGTTGCATTTTCATTATAATTTATAGCATCATAATCAGTACAACCCCAAACTTCATCTTCATAATAACATGAACCATCATCTTCATTTGCGTAATCGTCATAGTTAATTGCATAGTAATCAGTACAACCCCAATAAATCATATTATCAGGATTGTCAGGATTGTTAGGATTGTTAGGGTCGTCTTGCCAAAATGGGTCGTCTGCACCTGCTGGTGTTAAGTTAATAATACCACCTAACTCAAGACCACTACCCGCTACAAGTATTAGTATAGGGATAAGTGCTGTTAGTAACTTTTGTGTTTTACCAGCCATTTCTGTTGCTTTGTCAAGTGCTGATGTATTTTCTTTAATAGCATGAGAGTTATTTAATTTACCATCATCAAGTAAATCTGCAATAACATCACCTTTACTACGCCCTGTCAATTCTGCAATTTCTTCTGCATTTTCTAAAGATGCTTGTATGTTAGGTGATGTATCAGCCATGTATTTCCCCACTTATTACTTACTATTTATGTATATTAATCTATCTATTAAACGATTTTATTTTAATCACCTACCACGGTCCGTAGTTTCCTGTTTCAATTGATTTAGCACCCGCTTCCTGAACAGTATATTTTTTTTCATTAGTTACATTGCCTATTCTTTTATAAAAATCATAAGGAAATTTATAATTATCATTATGTTTTAATCTTTCAGTATCTATTACTGTATCTCCATCTAAAACAAAAGCGTGACCATAAACTTGTCCTTCAACATTTCCACCTGTTCCTGTAACATCTGCATGTACAAGAATTAAATTTGATTTTCCCTTCTGCATATAATCATTAAATACATATTCAAATGCAGTTTGATAACATGTACCTGCTTTTAGTATATTTCCCCAACTCATATTACCACTTTAACCCTGAATGTTCGTCGTCGTTTATATTTAATAAACCTTTATCACTAGATTCAGGAGTAGGCTTTGTTTCATACCCTGTCCAAGCAAGCCACATTTTTTTATCATCAATAGGTAAAACTCTAAAATGCATTTTACCTTTAGTTTCAGGACCATTTAAAATATACTCATGATAACCATTTCTATTAGCACCAAAAATTAAACTTCCCCTTTCTAATAATTTTTCTTTATCAGGTTTATTATCTACTGCTGCTGGATATTTACCTGCTTCACCTAATAAATCATATATTTCTTCTGCACTATCGACTTTAATATGCCAAGCCATTTCACCTTCATCGTATTTAATTATAAAGTTAAGTGTATCATCTTCTCTTTTCCATAATTCAAATTTACCCTTTGGTTTATTTTCAGCCTTATTAATAACTACATCATCAAAAGAAAACATTTTATTTCTTTTATCATAAATAATACCATAAGTTTCTCCACCCTTTTTTAACCTTTGTAATATTTTTCCTTGTGAGTCTCCACCACCAAATAATCTATTAGATAATTCACTATCATGCTCTACAATTTTTTTAGTTAAAGATTCTATATTACTAGGACCATCTCTTAGAACCTGCTGAATAAAAGTAAAAAATCTACCATTATCTTTACCATAAGCAATACGCAATTCATCTTTCCAAATATCTATATCTAATTCTGCATTCTTAGCCATTAGATTATTATCTGCAAATCCGTAAAATGTAAATCCTTCTAAATCTAATTCTCCTTCAAATTTAGCTATTCCATGTACTCCGTCAGTAATTGTATAGGACTTTTTCAATGCTTCTATTGTGTAGTCAGATAAACTTTTTTTACCATCTTTTGTTAAAAATTCTAAAGTAATTAATTTATCCGGTTGTGTAGTTTCGGGCTTTTCGACAACGCTTGCATTATACAAACTATATCCTTTCTTTTCATTACCCTGTACTTCGTCAACTTTTACTCTTATAATATCTCCAACACTTGCTTGTATTTTTGTATTAGTAGTCTTACCAACAAACATATAATATTCTTTTTCTAACTCTTGTACCTTTTTAGTATCTTCATCAACTGGACCAATACCCATTTTATAATTAAAAGAACCATCTTTGTTTTCTTTTATTTCTAATACTACTACATCTAAATCTACAAATTTTTTCCATTTAATCCATTTAGGATTTTTCTTTTTACCTATAACATATGAAGATTTAGCATCTTTAATTACTACACCTTCACTTGTGGGATTATCCATTATTTCCATAGCATATTCTTTGATTTCCTTTAATGAATCTGCATCTCTTGTATTTCCTTTATTCGGGAATACTAAATACTCATCTGATTGGACAGCGAAATTCTGCATTAATAACTTTAATCTATCTTCCAATTTATCACTAACTACTGACTCATCTTCAAAATACATTATGTCAAAAATATATATTTTTATTTCACCATCACTTTCTATACCTTTTTTATTAATATGTGCTAGGGTATCGGCTCTAATTAAAGGTTCGTCACCTTTATGTAAGATTGCTTCTCCGTCTAAAATACAATTAGGAAATTCTCTTTTTTCTAATATTTTTACAGCCCTACCCATTTTACTAGTAATATCATTACCATTAAAAGAATAAATATTAACTTTATTATCAAACTTATGTAATTGTACTCGGAGTCCGTCATACTTTTCTTGTACCACATACTCCCCTGTAAAACCTTTAATTTCATTCATATCTTCAATTTCAAAAATACGATACATAGGTTTGTTAGGCACTACAAATTTACTCTCTTTATTTTCTTTTGTCAAAGGTGTAGGTAATGTTTTACCTGAAATAAGTCTATATAATTGATTAGCTTTTTTGTTTTCAACATTTAAAGTTTTATCTGAATATAAAATACTAGTATCTATATTTGGAAAGGCTGCTTTAATATGTGGATCTTCTAAATATTCTCTTAATTGAATTACTAGTTTTTCCCAATCTTCTTTATTATCAGGATTATCCATAGCATGTAAATATTTAGAACCCATCATATTACAAAAGGAATTTACATTCTTACCTATTGTATCAAAAGGGATTTCAAAGGGATTAATATTAACACCCCTATACTCTTTCATCATTTGGAGTTAAAGAGTTTACCAAAGGTACTTTTAAAGTATGTTTGTATCTCTTTAGAGCAGCAAGAGCATTTTCTAAAGTGGATTCTAATTCTTTATCTTGAGAATCTTCAGGTTCTTCTAAATCTTCAACAGGTGCTTCTTCATCTTTGTATATCATATGAGTAGGCATTAAAGTTTTCTTTACTTGTTTAACAACAGGTATTGGTTTATTGGCAGACTGTGTAACTTTATTTAAATTAAGTTTGCCTTTAGATTGTTTACCTTTGCCTTCCTTTGCTTCTTCTACACCCAATGCATTACTAATCAAATATACTTGCTCATTCAATTGAGAAAGTAATGTTGAAATACGACTACCGCCATCTAATTGTTCTAATCCATTTGTTTCATCTTTTGTCATATTACTCACCTGTCATTCCTTTTACCATCTCGTCTAATTGACTCCAATCCATTTTTGAAATACCATTAGCGTCGGGCATTGAAGAAGTAGCCCTATTTGGTCTTGCCCCTCCAACCTTGACTAACCCTGATTTCATTAAAATGTTATCTTGATCATAAACATATCTTTCTAATTCTTGCACTTTATCTACTAACATTTTCAACAATACTGTTAAATCACCATATTCTTCATTCATTCTTCTTCATCCTCCGGATATATTTTTTCTCTTAATTTTCTGTATAAATTTTCATACTTTTTTCTTAATGAGGCTGCTACTTTAATCATTTTAAGATTATCTTCTTCTAGCCCCTCTAGTTCGCCTGTACTACCTTCTACTTCGTCTAATATATTTATAAGTTTTCCTAATTTTAAGTATTCTTCCCCGAAATATTCGGTAGGGTCGGCATCCTGTAGGTAGGTTTTAACCTTCCTTTTTTGTTTTGAATTTAATTCTTCTAAAGCCTTTTTTAATTCTTCGGCTTTACCTAAAAGACTTTGTTGATATGTAGTATCTTCAACAACATATGGTCGTTTTGGTTTTTCTTCCCTTAGTAATAATTTGTAAGGCACTTTACTAGTAACAGCCCTAAGTATAAAATAACCATAAGTTTTTTCATTAACAGGTGTATCTAAAAATTTAATAACCTTATCTCTCAATATTGTATCTTCTATTACAGGTCTTTGTACCATTATAGTACCTAATTGTTGTAGGCTAAAATTATTTTTTAAATCTAAATCTTTTAATATACTTTTATTTATAGTTTCTATTTTAATTTTATCCAATATAGTACCCACATCTACATTACTATTTACTGATGATTTAATATCAGATTGCATTTCCCATATATTATCGTAAAAATCTGCATTAGTGTTACCTTCTAATGAACCTGCGGTTGTACCTAAAAATAAATTTTCAACTAAAGATAACAAATTACTTAGAGGTATAGAATTATATCCGTTATTTTTTATCCAGGTGTTTATTGATATTTCTAGTTGTGGGAATATGTTATTATTAATATGCTTTTTAAATTCAGTCATACTAATTATTAAAGAACCTGAAGCCTTTGAAAATGGTCTAACTACCATTTTATCATCATTTATAAAAATTAATCTTTGTGGGTTCTTATTTTGACCAAATTCTTTTATAAATACAGTATCATACTTTGTTTTTTTTATAGTTTTTTTACCTTTACCACCATTTCTAGCAAGTCTAATAAGTGTTTTTCTTATTTCGGGGTCTGAATCTTCTTTATCGTAATTTGCTTTTATTTCTTTTAATTCTTCGATAGAATCAAAACCCATATCTTCTCCTGCTAATAATTTTTCCCAAGCATTTTCAATTTCCTCGACTGTTGGTGTTGGAACTATTTCTCGTAACATTATTTGTACAAATTTAGATTTATCATTTAGTTCAATATCTCTATCTTCATATTTAAGTTGTGTTCTATTTATTACCTTCAATTCTTCTTCAGTGGGAATATATTTTTCTCCTTCTACTTTAGGTTTAACTTTAACATCTCTAGTTCTTTCACCCTCGGAAGATTTTTTAGCCTTTACATACATTGGTTTAAAAGTATTTAGAATTTCTGTATCTCCTAATTTAGTATTTGTTTTTTTCTTAACTTCTGTAATAATAAGCGAATCTATTTTTTCTTTAGTAATAGACTGTTTATTACCCTTTATACTTTGTTTAGACATAGCAATAACTTTATGTAAAGATATTAAATCTTTTTTGATTTTAGCGTTTTTTGCTTTATTTTTCTTTGGAAGTAACTTTAATTCTTTTCTTATTTTTTCAATCTTATTATTAGTTTCAAGTATTTCTTTTTCACTAGTTTTTATTTCCCGAATTGAATTTTGGATTAATGTATTAATTGGTGACATTAATTCTATATATGCTGATAAATCCTCTACAAAGTCCCCCGCCCTATTTGTATACCCGAAGGGAAAATCTTCTTTAACACCTTGAGTATTTGTCTCTACCTGTTCTTGGTAAATATCTAATAGTTCGTTTTCCTTTGCAATAATCATATTCAAACCTCACGCCATTTATTATTACCTTTTTTACCACCAGTAATAAAGCCTGGAATATCAGGGTCTTTATCAAATGTTGCTGGTGGAAGTTCTGCGATAGGTGGGCAAAGATTTGTAGTTTTTACTTCCTTCTTTACCGGCCTATCTGCTTCCTTTTCTGCTTGTTGTAAGGCTTTTCTTGCTTCTTCTAATTTTTTTCTTACTATATCGCTCATATTATCCAACTCTCCTTTCTGTTCTCTTGTCAACATTATTATTTGCTGCTTGTGCAGGTAGTCCACTATTTCTTTGTGGAGGACCAACACTCATTGAAGGTTTATTTCTTGTCAGCATTTCCTCTTGCATTTGACCCATTTGTGAAGCATCTACATTAGTGCCAGCGTAAGGATCTAATTCTAACTTTTTATCTTCACCTTCTCCTGAAGGCTCACCCATATCCACATTAATTTCTTGTTTAGGTGGGAATTTCTTATAGGTAAATTTACCTTCTTCATCCATGTCTACTTCAAAGCCTAGATTTTTAATCTGCGTAGCCATATTAATTTCTATTTCTCGCCTACGAAGTCTTGCCAAATTATCTTCTTCTTCACTTCGTAATAGTTGTAGTTTCCAATCTGTAATTCCAAATTGCTTCATTAAGAATGGGAACATATATTTGTTATATACATTTTGAGCCATTTCAACTGCTCTATTTGTAACAAGAATCTGCATACCTTCATTATTCAATCCACCACTAGCAGCAGAATCAGCCATAAAGATTTTACTTACACCATAGAAAGCACAAATCCTATCTCTCAAATCTTCCTTAACTGCTATGTAGTCCATTTCTTTTAGAGTATTCATAAAGGGAATCCATTCAACAGAACCTTTGCTACCGCCATCTGTTTCAATTCCCATAATAGGAATGTAGTGGGGGTCCTTTTCTAACTTCTCTTTTACTCCCTTCCAATATTTAATTAATGACTCCATATTATTAGTCTGTACGGCCAATATACCTCTAGGTGTACGGGCTTTGGAATAACTTGTGCTAACATACGACTCCATAGCCGCTAAGGTAAAAATATTATTCCATAGAGTAATAACTGGTGGGTGTCCATATAAACGGGTAGGACTGTATTTACTTTGATGTATAACTTCACCTACAATATAATTTTGATCTATACCATTAACTTTATTTACAAATTCAATTGGGTGTAATTTACCTGAACATTCACCACACTTATCGAATACATCTGTACTAGAAAATTCTCTATGTGTGATACAAGTGAAGCGAGTATAACCTCTATCCCCATGTTCATCTGTTTCTATAAATATAGTAACTGGGTCGCCTCTGTAAATTTCATTAATTTTAGATAATACTATATCGCCCTTATCATCTAAATAATAATCCTTAACTAATACCAAATAGCAATCGTCAATAATGTTTAAATCTGTTTCCAGTTCTTTTAACACATCAATAAACATTTGATGGGCATCATTAACATACCCGTTGAAGAAATTTTCTGCATAGTTTTTCTGCTTAAAAGACGGCTTACGAAGATTTATAGATTCACAATTCATACAATCGTCTACTAGTTTTTGATGTTCATAACCACAATCAGTACACTTTAATTCAAAAGCTTTACTCCACTGGTAACTTCTCCTAAATATTTCAGTTTTTAATTGCACCATACATGACCTAACGATAGTTGAGTTTTTAGCAGTATCATATAATACAGGACCTGCCATATGTTGTGGGTGTCTCCTTTCCTGTATACCCAAATTAAATATTTCTTTTTCATTAGGAACAGGTGTTTTTCTTCTAACTAAATTTTTAACTTTATCTGCAATGCCCATTATTATTCCTCCTTAACTATTGAATCCAATTCATCCATTGTAGTCATTTTACAATTAATTTTATACTTGGCTATATCTTCTTCGACAATACCGTACTTATCAAATTCCCATTTATTTTTAGCGTCTTTCCAATTTTCGTACTTAATTAGTTTGAAAATTTCACCCACTCTATCTTTAGCCCACGGTTGTTTCTTATAGTTCTTTTTAATCCTAATGGCTTCCATGAGTAATTTACCCTGCTCTTTCTTCATGCGGAGGTGCGGTATGCACTTTTCCATCAAGGTAATTATGTCAGACTGTTTATAAAAATTTAACCTATGTTGACTTCTATTATTTTCTCCTACTTTTTGGTCAAGATGTAGGCGGCCTATTTTCATCTCCCCTTCTAATTCTTGGAAGAAGGCTTTACCTCTTTTACCTGTCGCTACCATTCCCACTCTAGGTGAAAAGGTTGAATCCATAGTAATATAACCATCAGAATCAATAAAGCCCGCCACATAAGAATATAAATCCTTTTTAATATTATCACTTAGTAAGTAATATTCCCCTTCTACATTTGTTATGTCTAGTCTTTTTAACATTTTAGATATAGTTTGGGGGGTAGATGAATCATGGTAGCCTTTAGGTAAAGTAGAATGTATTTTATTACTAGAAATCCCTGGTTCATTACATACAGATTTAATTATTATATCATCTAAGTTATCTTGTCTTGATTTTCTTATAGACTGATGATTAATAGTTTTTAAAATAGTTCTAATCTCCTTTTTAGAAGTTTTAAATATACTATTGTATTCGCAATATTCTGCACCATAATCTAATTTAGACTTCATAGTATCTGCTTCCCATATATTTTTAAGATGCCCTATAATAACATTTCTAGTTTCTCCGTCTTTAATATAATCTAATTTCTTAATCATTTTTAATCCAGGTGTCATAGTCTTAAGTGGTTTAGTATATGGGTTAAGCCAATAAACTGATTTAATACAATTATTAAGATATTCAGTATAAGCATTAATTAAATGGTCTACTGTTTTACTAATTTTATCTCTAGCATCGCCCTTTAATTGTCGTCTTAACATTCTTAATTCTTTAGTTATTTCAGGTATTGTTTTATTATCAATTAGTGGTTCCGTGGGTAGGCCATTTATCATAGACCTTGCTTCGGATAAATTAATAGAATATACTTTAGAAATATCTTTAATAATTTCTGTTTCATCTGAAGTTTGATAGCCTAACCAGTCTTGTAGTTTAATTTGACTAAGTAGTTCTTCCTTTCTTTTCTTTGCTTCTTCATCTGCTGTTGCTTTATCATCTTCATATTCAGATAATTTCCTACGCAACTCTTCGGTATCTATTTCCTCTTCTTTAAAAATTAATTCCATATATTCCACCTCCCATATTAGGGGTTGCCGAGACTAAACTACTAGCAAACAATCCATCTTCATCAACATCAAGAAAGGCATCGTTAAAAGACTTTGTGGCGTGATTTGCTAATGCTAATGCTATTACACAATCATCGTGTGCGCCCAAACCTTCTATTTTACCTTGTGAACTAATACCAAATGCTTCTAGTTCTCCTATAATTGCATTACTTACTGCCTTAGCAGCATCGTTAGCATAGGGGAATATAATTTTATTATTTTCCAAATTCATTTGTAAATTAAGAATAATTTCCTCTTTCTTTTTTCTACTCATTGTAAAATCCCTCACAGGGAAATCAGTAATGTCCCTTAACTCCATGCTAAATGATTTAGCAAAGGTATTAGTTTCAATCATAACTACCTCTGGTTTAAATCTTTCGCATAGGTCACTAATACGGTCTATGTGGCTACGAAAATCTACATTCTTTTCCCTAATCATGTGGACAATTTTTTTATTCATATCTTCATCTAATTCTATTACTATCATAACTGTATAGTCTCCGTCTACTGATAAAGAAGGGTCGTAGCCTATATAATACTTCATATTTTCTTTACGATGCCATAATAATTTTTCAGTTCTATCTTTAGATTTATCTATATGTTCTTTTGAGAATAACATTGTATTTGATGAAATAGGAATACATAAGTATTCACGAGTAAATTTAGATGAACCTATTTCCTTCCTTCGTCTTTCTAATGAATCTATATCCCATCGAGAAGGCCATAATGCTTCTCCATGTTGATTAATTGCTGGATAATGATTGACACTATATTCGCTATTTTCTTCTAATTCTGCAAATATATCTGTATATGTAAATGGCGTACCCACCATTCTTAAAGATGCGGTGTGATGCAGAGTAGGAATCATATCTCCCCAAAACCAATCTGTAACTCTTTGTATGGCTGCTATTGTAAATTCTTTCATTGGATCGTCAATAATAATTTCTTGTGGGTGAAGTCCTCGAATCTGAGAGCCTACAGAACGCTCTAAAATTTCATTGCCATTTGTTAATCGCATAGCACCAACAGCCCAGCCAGACTTAGGTTTGAATGGTCTTAATGCTGGTATATTTGTGAACATGCGGTCTATATCTTTCATATGAACCATTGTTTGTTTATGGTTAGAAGATATGTAGAGCATTTGATAGGGTGGTTCTTGGAATATTAATTGGTATACTGCCCATGCGTGAAAGAATACAGACTTACCGTGGTCCCTAGAACATATAATAACTGTACGCTGTGTTGAATGTACAAGTTCTAACCATTGAGTGTGGAACGAAGCCATTTCATATCCTAATATGTTTTCAAAGAAGTAAGGAAAATTATTCTTAGACATTTTCATGTCCATTTCAGTTAATAGGTCCATTACTG
>TARA_R110002167_G_scaffold14076_1_pt1 | contig 11349 bp, 11 predicted proteins | sample TARA_R110002167 | Tara Oceans TARA_R110002167 (sample SAMEA4398238) | marine metagenome | biome: Polar Biome; feature: [MES] marine water layer (ENVO:01000295) within the mesopelagic zone...; material: water (ENVO:00002006), including particulate matter (ENVO:01000060) such as...... | reverse complement strand
TCGATGGCGTTCATAAGCTCGTTCACTTCTGAATTTTTATCTAAGTGGGGAAGGATGTTCAAATTGTTCCAATGCTTTCCTTCTTTTGCTACATCGAAAGCATTTTTCATTTGGTCTTCTTTTAAGAAGGGGTTATTAACCAAACAAGTTAGCTGATACTTTGGGTTGTTTCCGTATTTTTGGAGCCATAAATTGATGATAGCCTGAGTATTCTTTCGTTTTTCGAATTTTCCGATCAAGCCAAAATGGATAACATCGTCACTCAGATAATCCTTTCCCGTTTTATGGAAGTCTTCGTCAAACCCGAGAGGGACGAATGAAGTATTGCTGCAACCAGCCTCCTTAAAGATCCTGCAAGACTCTGAGCTAGAGAAGAAGGTATGCTCTTGAGAGTTCACAATTGAAATTTCTTCTTGGGTCGGTTTATTTGTTTCGTAAAAAGTATAAAGAAATTGCCTTTTGCCTACTCTCTTTTCTGAGCCATTGATGTGCCAAACTCGTAAAGTTGAGGTGTCTGCGTTGAAGTTTTTCAGACGATTGATTCCAGCTTCTTTGAGCCATTCTACGAAAGAATTGTCAATATTGTCAAAAGCCGCAAGATCAGCCTGATCGCCAACCGCAAATAGGGAGGTTTTCACCTCTTTCCTCCAAAGCTCTCTTAAAAAGTTGTATGAGACATTTCCTAAACTTAGGGAATTGATTGGTGCTTCAAAATTTAATTTCATCTTCTGATTCTTGTTTGATTTCGTCTTCTACTTCGTGTTTGATTTCGTCTAAGGCTTTGTCGTGAACGTTAATACAACCCTGAGTTGACAGGTTTACTTCTAAGGCTACTTGCTTCCAAGGTTTAAGCTTGCCCTTTTCTCCATTGAAATAACGTTCGTAAAAAATAGTCTTGACCCTTTTATCGCTATGACTCAAGAGTTTGTCAATCAAACCTTCAAATGAATCGTTGAAAGAACAACTGTCTGATGGGTTTCGAGATTCCTCCTTAAGAGAGAACTCAACGTTTTCAATGGAAACAAATCGAGTGTTTCTCTTGTTCTGAGTTTTTTGGGTAAGACAAACGTATCTAGCTCTATTTGCGAGGTAAGTTGAAAATTTACTTTTAACCTCATCGTAATCGAGTGCTGCTTTGTAAATCATCAGATCCTTATCGTCCAAAATGTCTTGGATTTGAAAAGGGGAAAGGCTTTTCTTACCAAACCTAGAAACCATGCTGACATAAATGCCTGAATGTCTACTAATCAGTTCAACAAGAGCGTTTTCATCGTTGGATTCTTTAACCATACCTGCAAGAGTAGAGTCGGCTTCATTCTGTAATTGCTGCATATTCTTACATAGGATACGCTAATAGATGCTAAAATTCAACAAAAAACTTTTTTCATTTTTTGCTTGACCAAAAATAAAACGCCCATATAATAGAAAGACGAATGCATACGTCCTTGCTAAGTCGAATGCATACGTATTAAATAAGTCCACTACGTTACCTTATTTAATGGAAAAACATTTTTCCTATTTTTTTTTCTAATTTTCTTCTTGAAGTCGTCCCTAACATGAAGCATCATGTGTAAAGATGACAGCAATGAAACACTTAAAGCTTTACGACGTAGGATTAGCCCGATTTTTGGGATCACAGATTTCAAGTTATCTCCTTTTTAATCTCCTAGAAAGTTAAAGTAAGATGGTAAAGAAAAAAGAAACCCCACCAAACAAGAAATTGGCGGGGAAAGAAGGTGCTTTGACTATTTTTGACGAGCAGACCAGCCGCAAACCGAATCTCTACCCGTGGACAGAACCGTTCATTAGGGCGATGCACGATGGCTTCTGGACTGACAGGGAGTTCTCCTTTAAGTCTGACGTTCAACAGTTCAAGGTCGAGCTTACAGAGCAGTATAGAGTCATTGTTGTTCGAACCTTGTCTTGTATTGGCCAAGTTGAAGTTGCTCCAAAAAGCTTTTGGGCTAAACTCGGTGATAATTTGCCCCATCCTTCTTTACAAGATCTAGGATACGTTATGGCAAACACTGAGGTCATCCATAATAATGCTTACGAAAGACTTCTGGATATTTTGGATCTCAACGAGGTTTTTGAAGAGAATTTGAAGCTAGAATGGGTTCAAGGAAGGGTTAAATACCTCAAGAAGTATACTCACAGATTCTACAAAGACTCTAAGAAGCAGTATTGTTACGCAATTATCCTTTTTACAATGTTTGTTGAAAATGTCTCGCTTTTCTCACAATTTTACGTAATTAATTGGTTTAACACTTACAAAAACGTCCTAAAAGACACGAATCAGCAAGTAGCTTATACGAGAAATGAAGAAACCATCCACTTTCTTGTCGGTGTGCAGATTATCAACACGATAAGAGAAGAAATTCCAGAAATCTTTGATGACGAGTTTGAGAAGAAAATTAGGCACGAAGCAGAAGAGGCTTACAAGGCTGAAGCTAAAATTATTGACTGGATGATTAACGGTATTGACGAGCCTCATTTGTCTGCCCCTCTTCTTAAAGAGTTCGTAAAAAACAGAATTAACGAGTCATTAGCTCAAATCGGCTACAGCAAGGTATTTGAGGTTGACGAAACTCTATTAGAGGATACAATTTGGTTTGACGAGCAAGTTTTGGGGAACTCAATGACCGATTTCTTTCATGGTCGCCCTACAGAATACTCTAAAAAGAACCAATCATTTGACGAAAACGACTTATTTTAATATGAACGAACCCTATTACTGGCTAAATAAAGACTCAAGAAAATTCCTTGAGAGAGGTTATCTCGAAAAAGACGAAGCTCCCGAAACGAGAATAAGAGACATTGCTGAAAGAGCAGAAAAACTCCTGTCAATCGAAGGTTTTGCGGATAAATTTGAGAATTATATGAAGCTTGGGTATTATTCCCTTTCTTCTCCCATCTGGAGCAACTTTGGAAGAAAAAGAGGTCTACCTATTTCTTGTTTTGGGAGTTATATCCCAGACAGCATGAGTGGGATTCTTAGAAAATGCGCTGAAATTGGGATGATGACTAAAGCTGGAGGTGGAACATCTGCTTATTTTGGCGATCTCAGAGGTAGGGGAGAACCTATCAATTCTGGTGGAGAGTCTACTGGTTCTGTTCACTTTATGGAGATATTCGACAAGCTTATGCAAGTTGTTTCTCAAGGTAGCGTTAGACGAGGAAGCATGGCAGCTTATTTGCCAATTGAGCATCCAGATATTGAAGAGTTTTTGAAAATCAAGTCTGATGGAGATTCTATTCAAGATCTGTCTATTGGCGTTAACGTCACAGACGATTTTATGATTAGAATGATTGGCGGCGAAAAAAGTTGTCGTAAAGTCTGGGCAAAAGTAATTCAAAGAAGGTCAGAAAGCGGTTATCCTTACATCTCCTTCATTGATACCATCAACAATAATGCCCCGCAAGTCTATAAGGATAAAGGACTTAAGATTAACAACCAAAATCTTTGCAACGAGATTGCTCTCTCAAATTCCGAAGACGAGTCATTTGTTTGTAATCTTTCGTCAATGAATCTTGCACGTTGGGAAGATTGGAAAGACACGGATGCAGTCGCCACTTTGGTTTTCTTCCTTGACGCTGTTATGACTGAGTTCATCGACAAAACAGAAGATATGGACTTTATGGAAGCGTCTCGTAAATTCGCAATGTCTCAAAGAGCGTTGGGAGTCGGCGGTCTAGGTTGGCATTCCCTTCTCCAATCTAAAATGATTGCGTGGGAATCTATGGAGGCTAAGTTCCTCAACACAAAAATTTGGAGTAAGATTCGCGAACAAGCAGATGACGCAACTGAAAAGCTAGCCGTCCTGTTTGGAGAACCTGAACTTCTAAAAGGTTATGGTAGAAGAAACTCTACCACATTAGCCCCCGCCCCAACTACTTCTAGTGCTTTCATTCTAGGCCAAGTCTCGCCCTCGATTGAACCTTTGAACTCTAACTACTTTGTTAAAAACCTAGCGAAAGGAAACTTCACTTACAAAAACCCAGATCTAAAAGAGCTGTTAGTAAAGAAGAAACTAAATACTAGGGAAACTTGGCAGTCGATCCTTCTCAATGGAGGGAGCGTTCAACATTTTGAATTCTTATCTCAAGATGAAAAAGATGTGTTTAAGACGTTTGGCGAAATTTCTCAAAAGGAAATTATCATCCAAGCTTCTGCTCGTCAAAGGTTCATTGATCAGAGTCAATCCCTCAACCTAATGATACCTCCTACCGCGAAGCCTAAAGAGATCAATGAGTTGATGATTTTTGCTTGGGAACAGGGCGTTAAGGGGCTTTATTACCAAAGATCAAGCAACCCCGCCCAGATGCTAGCTAGGAGTATTCTTGGTTGTTCTTCATGCGAAGGTTGATTTCCACACGTTAAGCCTTATGATATTATCATGGCGAAACTATGGCTGACAGGCTTAACGTGCAAGGGTAAACTAGAAGACCTAAAAGAACTCATCGAGCCTATCAAACATCATTTTGATGGGCTTGTTTGGGTTTTTAATGGCGAAAAGGATGAAGGTGCAGATTATTTGGAATCTGTCAAAGGTGATGGAGAAATAATTTATGCCAAGTGGTGTAATAGGTTCGACTTTAGCCGAAATTTAGGACTGTTTACTGGTCCAATTAAGTTTGGTGATTGGTTTCTTGTTGTTGACGATCAAGAAAGGATTAGCGAAGAGTTTGGGGACAACTTAAAAGGGATTCTAGCAATATGTTCAGCCTCTAGCATTGATGGGATCTATATAAGAAACAAGCATTTTGCGTTTAAACATAACGAAAGTCTGAAGTTCTCTTCCAATCCACATTGCGGCGTTCTCGGGACAACTTCAAACGCAGAGCTTGAAGGGTCAGAAGGCTTTAAAAAATCTTACTTTACGAACGTCAGACCAAAAAAGAGGGGGAAGTTTGAGTTTATTCACACGAATATAAAATATTACCTTTATCCATCAACAAACCATCTCCTTCTCCACTTTGAAAAAGATATGGAATACGTTAATGCGAGGTATGCTGTCCGTTCCCACTTTCTTAGTTTGGCAAAATCCTCTGGTGCTGATATTACAAGCGTAGAATCATTACTCGAAACCGTTAAAAAACCAATAAGCGAAGAGATTACTAAATGCATTAACAATGAAAAGATCCTAAACGACTGGTATAGATTCGAAGTCAAGGGAGAAAGAGACATGGTAGACGACCCACACCCAGAGTTAATAAAACCAATATGATGTTTTCAATACTTTGCAAAAAGCCGAGCGACTATCTTTGCCCCCCAACCATTGGAGGAGTTGAAAAAAGAGCTAAGGTATTAATGGATTACCTTCTTAGCCAAGGCAGTCTTACTGGAATCTATAGCTTTAAGGATTTGGATAAAATTCCAAAAACCAGTTCCATAATTACTTACAACCTTCCTAACGATGTAGCAGTAAAACTCAACAAATTAAAAATCAAAACCTGTAATTCTTATTGCTCTGGACACGACGCTCCAACGGAAGAGATTTTTACTTCTGAGTTTATCAAGGTTAGATTTCTAACAGAAAACCAAAAAGATCTCTGTAAAGGAAATTTTAATGAGGCTAATGCGTTCGTCGCACCTCATGGGTTTGGAGAACATGAGTGTAAATGGCTACCTAACAGTAGAAAGTATTATATTTGGTGTGCTAGCTTAGGCTGGGGGACTAGAGCAAAAGGGCTTGATGCCTTCTTCCAACTTGCTATCAGAAACCCAGACAAAAACTTCATAGCTTATTGTGGGCGGTGGAACTCTAAAGAATTAGAGCATAGCCTGCTTGAATCTGCTTACTCTACACCTAACCTTCATAACATTCAAATAAAATTTGATTTGAAAGATGAAGAAAAGGACAAGGCTTTTTCACATGCCATAGCCCTATGCCAATTCACAAGACTGCGAGAATCGTTTAATGTCGTTGCTTTGGAGTCTGTCTTAAGAAATGTTCCAGTATTGACTCTTGACGTTGAAAACGGTGGAGTTTCTGAAAATCTTGGGGACTTCAATATTAAAATGAACAAGTCGTTCATTTTAAACACTGAAATACTTGACCAAATAAAAACCCAATCAGACAGGCTTGACAAAGGACTATTCCCAAAGGAAAAGTTTTCTTGTGGGCATGAGATTAGGATTATAACCGAATTCATGGAATGAAATTATCTATATACACATCAGCATTCAATTTGCATAAAAACGGGTTCGTAGATTGGGCTGAGTCCATCCAAAGGTTCAGCGAGTTTGCTGACGAAGTTGTTATTTCAGTTAACACTTCAGAAGATTCGACGTTAGAATCAATTTATGACTTACCGTTTAAGAACCTAAAAGTAGTCGAATGCGATATTTCGTATGAAGACCCCCTTCTTGACGGAAAACTCAAGAACGAAGCATTGCAAGCCTGCTCTGGAGATATTCTCGTTCAATTAGACATGGATGAATATGTCCCGATTGAACAAAAGCCTCTATGGTATAACTACGCGAAGTTCTTGTTTTTTAAAGAATCATCTATACAATGTTATATGTTTCCTTCGGTAAATCTATATAAAGATAAGAATCACCTTAAAGACATAAACGCAAAATGGTATATGCATAAAAAAGGATTGTTCCGAGGCCCAGTTAATTTTGCTAGGAAAGAAGACGGAACAGTTGATACAAACAAGAGTGACACATGCGAATTGATTGATGCAGATGGTAATTTAGTAGAATGGAAACCATTCACAAAGGATCTCTTTGTTTTGGAAAATTTTGCCTATCCGTTTGTAGTCCACACAGGCTATATTGATTTAGAGGCTCGCTTGAAACGAAACGAGGAATTCTGGTCTGAGCATTGGCGAAAAGAATCTGGAGGTGAAGCCCCTCCCCACAAAGTTCATGCATCAATGGAAGACTTCACCGAAGAAGCTATTCCTCATTCTTTAAAAATATGATTTTTTATACTAGCCCCCAACTTATGTAGACCTTCCAGACTCCTTGGAGATTTCATATATCAATAAAAAGGCGCATAATCCAAAAAAAACGTAGACAAACGCTATTTTCCGATTGATAGTTTAGACTAACCGAATTATAATGGTAGACCAGATTACATATTAGACTGGTGGATTTAACAAATGAAAAAGATAATTATCACAGGGGTAACTGGTCAGGATGGAAGTTTGATGGCGGATTACCTCCTCAAGAACACTAAGGACACGATCATTGGCGGTGTAAGACGATTGAGTGTAGAAAACCACAAGAATATCCAGCACCTAAAAGATAATCCTCGCTTCAAACTAATTGATTTAGACATTACTGACTCTCACAATACAAGCCAAGTAATTAAAGACGAAAAACCTGATTACTTCATTAATTTCGCAGCCAACTCTTTTGTTGGGACGAGTTGGAAGATGCCTAATCATCACTTGCAAACAAATTGTGCTGCTGTCCTTTATCAACTAGAAGCGATTAAAGACTTCGCCCCATCCTGCCGATACTACAATGCAGGGAGTTCGGAAGAATTTGGTGACGTAGCTTATTCGCCACAAGACGAAGAACATCCAATCCGCCCTAGAAGCCCATACGGTGCTGCTAAGGCGGCGGCAAGGATGTTTGTGAAAGTGTATAGAGAATCATACGATCTCTACGCTATACAGGGTATCTTGTTTAACCATGAAGGTGTGAGGCGCGGAGAAGAGTTTGTCACGCGCAAGATCACAAAAAATGCAGCCAGAATCAAGAAGGAATGGCGTTATAACAAACATGTCTCACCACTTGAACTTGGGAACGTGGATGCAAAGAGGGATTGGAGCGATGCAGAGGACTTTGTTTATGGCATTTGGTTGATGCTTAATCAAGATGAGCCAAAAGAATACGTCCTTTCTTCAAATGAGACTCATTCTGTTAGGGAATTTGTTGAATTGTCGTTTGACGCTGTTGGCTTACTCAAGAAAGATTGCGAATGGGTTGGGGAAGGAGTAAACGAGTTGTATTTGCATTCTGGCCAACCTTTAGTCCGAATCAATCCTGATTTCTACCGTCCAGCCGAAGTTGATTTGCTTTGGGGAAATTCTAATTCTGCCAGAAGTGAGTTGAATTGGAGGCCTAAGACTAGTTTTGAAGAATTAGTGAAGAAGATGGTTGACATCGACATGAAGCTGTGATATTGTTTGGGTCGTGAAGCGATTCAAACTATTTCTCTGCAAGTTAAGATACATTGTTCTGTGGGCTTTGTATCTTTTTTTTACTATTCCATGTTTGGTTTTCATAATTGTTGCTTACTCTTTGGAATCCCTTTCTGATCGCTTAAGCTCATTTTTAGGTGAGGTCAAATTCAAGATAGAAAAACTCGCCCCAGAAGGTCATCTTTAATGAGCAAACGCCGTAAAAGATGCCCAAAATGCAAGGAGCTGAACGAACCAGATTCAACGTCCTGCGCGTCGTGCGGAGGTAAGATCAAGAAGACCAAGATTCCAAAGGCGACTAAACCTTTTGCCAAAGAGCGAAAAGAATTTATATCTAGAATGTTAGATGGCGAAAAACCTAAAGCTTTTGCCCTAGACATGATGGCCGTGACTAGAATTTTTCAAATCTTTGTTGGTCACGAAGATTTTCTCTCCAAGGTAGCCCCTCCTTTTAAATTGAAGGATAGTATTAAATATTTACTCTCAAGCGAGGGGATGAAATATTTAAGAAAGAAGAAGGACGAGTTTTATTACAAACCTAAAAAACTAGATAAAATTATTGACTTCAAGGAGAAAGTGGGGGAAGATACTTTACAGAGCAAAACCTTAACATTGAGAGATTTTTTAAATGAGTAAAACAGACAATAAGAAACTAGACGAAAAAGTAGACGGAGCAATAGCTTATTCCGAGAATTTCTTTAAAAATAACAAAGAATTCCACTTGAACTATGAAAAGACCGCAGAAAACTACTTGGTTTCTAGTGGTTCGATCCTTGTGGACGATAGGATTGGTGGAGGATTTCACAGTGGGCTTTTGAGGTTCACTGGTTGTAACGAAGGAGGCAAGACAGCAGAGGCTTTGGAGATCCTTAAGAACGGCTTGAACAATATCTCTAAAGCGAGAGGACTTTATATTAAAGCAGAAGGGAGGTTGTCAGAAAATGTCAGATTGCGTTCTGGTTTGAGGCTTGTCCATGACCCTAAAGATTGGGCTGATGGAACATGTTTAGTCTTTGAATGCAACGTGTTCGATACTGTTTTCGACTTCATTCGCGGCCTATTTAAGAATAACAAAGACAAAAACAAATACTTCATAGTTATTGACAGTATGGACGGTCTACTTTTGAAGAGTGACTTGGATAAGGATACTGGAGACGCTCCAAAGGTTGCTGGAGGAGCCTTGCTTAGTTCAGACTTTCTCAAAAGAGTTAGCTTAGGCATGTCCAAGTTTGGGCATCTATGTATTATGATCTCTCAAGTTAGGTCAAAAGTATCAATTGATCCTTATGCCAAGGCAGACACAAACAATCAAACGTCAGCTAGTGGCGGCAACGCATCCCTTCACTACCCTGACTGGATTTTCGAGTTCCAAAGGCAATATCAAGATGATTTTATTCTTGAAGATCCCGCCGCTAAATTTTCGTCTAAGAACAAAAAGATCGGCCATTACGCAAAAGTTCGTATTTGCAAATCTACTAACGAGACTACAGGGCAAATCATCAGGTATCCAATCATATACGGTAGAACCAACGGGCGATCAATCTGGGTCGAACGAGAAATCGTGGAAATGCTTGTAATGTGGGGCTTTGTGGAAAAAACAAAAGCAGGAAGTTCTTGGTATGTTTTCGATCCTGAATTCAGGAAGTTCTGTGAAGGAGAGAAAGTAGAACTCCCTAAATCAATCCAAGGGTTGAAGAAAATTTACGAATACTTCGAATCTAACGAAAACTCTACGACGGTAGCTAGAAACTTTGTTGCTATCGAAATCCTGAAGAAATGATTTTTATTGGACTCAACGGAGCAAAGAAGAAGCTTAAAACTCCAACTCGATATTTAATTGATTGGGACGCTAAATCTCGCAGCAAAATACAGCGAAAGGTAAAACTTTTGTTGCAACCGTTCTGGATGTATGATATAGTGTTTGAAGAGATGCCCCTTGTAGGCAGTCGAATGACCTTTGATTTTTATAACTCCAACAAACGAATAGCTTTAGAAGTAGATGGCAACCAGCATTACAATTACAACAAATTTTTCCATGCTGGGAGCCGTCAGAAATTCTTCCAACAGATAGATCGGGACGATAAAAAGGAAGTCTTTTGCAAAACAAACGATATCAAACTAATAAGAATATTTGAAAAAGAAGAAATCAACCAAACCTTACTTGAAAAATTAGAACTTATATGAGCCAATTTTCAGAATCGCCAGTCAAACTGCCCAAATCATTGCTAGAAAAACTCTACGATGCGACAGGCTCTAAATCAGAAGGAACAAAAGGATTTATTCTTTTCTTCGTTAACGAAAAGGGGGAACCAAGTATGCTCCCAAAAACAGAAAACACTTGCGTCAAACTAGCTATCGACAAGATGATCGAAGCTTACATAGATTCACCAATATGATTTTTTCCTACGATTTAGAAAAGAGGGTCCTTCAAGGGATTATGCAACATAAAGAGCGGTGGGAGGAAATTTCTTCCTTCCTCTCTGACAACGACTTTTACTCTGAAGACACGAAAGTAAATCTTTCGATCTTTAAGCTTATGCGTAATTCTTTAGATGGAGCCGAGAAGATTGACGAAACGATTTTGCTCCAACGCATCAAACAGCTTGGCATTAGTTTCCCTGATTCTATTGACATTGCAGAATATGTTTTCTCGCTTTCGTTCCACAAGATTAGCGCGGAAGTGTTTATGTCCTCAGTTAAGGAATTGAAGAAATTTACTGCTCGTCGCGGGATTTATGATTCGTGCAAAGAGATTTGCCTTTTCGTTAAGAAACCTGATCCAACTCTTAAATATACAGAACTAGTCGATCATGCTGACTCGATGTATAACGAAAACATTCGTAAATTCGAAATGGGAGACGCTGTTCCAGTTAACCTTTTCTCTATAATGGAAGAGGTGATCGAAGATAGGGGCAACAACCCTACAGAGGAGGTTGGCCTTATGGGGCCGCATGAGCGCATTAATGATATCTATGGATCTCTCCTTCTAGCAGGAAATATCACTTGTATTGTAGCGCGAGCAGGAGTTGGTAAAAGTTCCTTTGCTATGGATTACTGCACAAAGGTCGCAGCCAAAGCTAAAGTCAAGGTGCTTCACTTTGATAACGGGGAAATGAGCGAAGAGGAGCTTATTTTCAGGCAGTGTTCTGCTATGACTGGAATCCCTGTCTACCTTCTCCAAAGCGG
>TARA_R110002167_G_scaffold258575_2_pt1 | contig 11350 bp, 11 predicted proteins | sample TARA_R110002167 | Tara Oceans TARA_R110002167 (sample SAMEA4398238) | marine metagenome | biome: Polar Biome; feature: [MES] marine water layer (ENVO:01000295) within the mesopelagic zone...; material: water (ENVO:00002006), including particulate matter (ENVO:01000060) such... | reverse complement strand
TCAAGGAAATTAGAAAAAAAGCATAACTCTTCTGAGTAACCAAAATTAAGCAAGTGAGTGACACCTTCCGTTTCTCAGGTAAAAGTCGCTCGTGAGCATAGCTTGTCAAGCGATACGGTTCTCTAGTTGCCTAAGCTGTTTTGGTTACTCTTTATATATATACAAGGAAACAATGAACTATGCAGGAATTGACGTTGGCTTTTCAGGTGCTATAGCAGTCTTAAATGAGGCAGGTGAAATTCTACTTACAACTGACATGCCGATAATTTTAGTTGGTAAAAAACGAGAGATGAATGAGCCAAAGATCCGAATGATAATAGAAGGCTTTAAACCTTTACGTGTCGGTATCGAAAAGGCTCAGACAATGCCCAATCAGGGGATTTCATCTTCGGGCCGTTACATGGCTTCCTATGGCTTTTTAAGAGGTGTATGTGCTGGCTTGAAGATAGAATATCAACTTATACATCCAAAAACTTGGAAGAAGGTAATGATGTTTGATATGCCCAAAGAAAAAGAAGCATCTATTATGAGAGTTGGTCAGCTATACCCCGACCTCGTGCTGGGTAGGAAAAAAGATCACGGGATCGCAGATGCCATCCTGATTGCTAAATACCTTATAGGAATTAAGAATGTTTAATCAAGATGCTTACAATGCTTGTGACTCAACTGCAAAAAATGCACTCAGGGAATATTTAGATTCAAAAGGAATCTACACAATTGTTCACGAAGATTACGGCCCCGATATAAAATCAATTCAAGAAGTGTTACATGAAGTAGAAATTAAATCTACATGGATTGGGAGGGAGTGGCCTGATAATTGGCGAACTGTTCACATACCTGCTCGGAAGAAAAGACTTCTTGGAGGTAAAAGAATTATTTTCTGGGTTATGAACTCAGACTGCACTTCTGCTTTTATGATTGAGGGGAGTAAGATGTCAGATAAATATATTAAGAACATCCCCAATTCTCGCTACCCAGACGGTGAAGACTTTTATGACCTACCTGTAGGTATAGGTAAGTTTGTTAATATTAATTAGAAGTAGAGAGTAAAGACTTCTTCTCACTCACATCTCCATCTTTACGGCCTAGTAAATGTGCTGCTGCACCTGTTATCCCACCTGATGCTTTTGCCCTTTCTAAAAGACCACTGCTCAATTCTTTCTTTCTATTAGCAAGCTGTTTTTCAACTTGCCTTGTTGCTTTGGCACCACGTTTAGCAAGTACCTCACCTACCGCTTTGTTGGTTGCTTTTGTTTGTATTGTACGTAATGGGTCGCCAGCTAAAGATACAACTTTTTGAATAGCACCTGATGCTCCAGATGTAGTAGTTGCTAAGTCGATCCCTTTTCTTATGAAGTTAATTATATTAGCACCAGTATCAGATCGGGGCATCTGGGCGTTTGCTGATTTGCTCATGTCAGTAAGTAATCCCATCTGTTGCACAAACTTAGCAGCTTCTTCTGGATTCCCAAACAATATTTTATGTTTTTGTTTAAAGTCAGGTGTATCAAAAACTTTACTGTGGGATTTTGCAACGGCAGCAGATTGATCCATCTTACCAATAGCTTCAGTGCTTGCACCTAAACGATACAGTTTTTTCTCTGCTTCATTTAGTTTTGAAAATTCATATTCTACTAAAGTGGCCTTTTTGCCTGTGTTGTAAGCATTTTTACCAAGTTCATAGGCATCTACTTCATCCATTCCACCTGACCATATCTTACGTGCCTCCCCATAAGAAGGGACAACATCGTCTACAGCACCCAGCATAATTGTCGTCTGCTCTCCTAGATGTTTTGCTTTCTTTTTATTAGGAGCATTTAATGCAGATGGTGGTAATTGCCGTTGTAGGTCGATAATCTTTTTAACTTGGTCAAGAGCATAAACGCTCCATTTAGTACCTGCAACACCTTCTTCTGGGAGGTCAGGCATCTTTTGTCCTAATGGGTCAAGCCTGTTTGTATCTTGTGCTTCTTCGTAAGCCTTACGAAATTCTTTATGAGCCATTACTTCGTCAATAACATCACTTTGTATATCCCCAGATTCAAAAGCCTCATTATATTTTGGTTCTGCTGCTTTAGACATCTTCTCCATCATTTGATCAACATGCTGGGGGGCACCTTCTTTATTATAACCTAGCCCATCATCCATAAACTTTTGGACTCTTGATCTATTACTTTCTAGGGTTTCTTCAAGGCTTTTTGTGACTATCTGCTTTTGAGGCCCAGTTTCATTAATTGAATTTTTAGCCATTTGGTTTACATTTGGGCCTCCTAAAAATGAAGGACTTACGTCATCCCCCATGCCTACATTTTCAAACTCTTGTATTTTACTCTCTCTGCTTGCAACCGTAGTCCCATCATCAGCATAAGTTCCATCTAGCTTATCCAATGCCCTGTTCTCTGGTAAAGTTGGAGATGCCGGAACAAAGCCTTTATCACCGACAGTTGGATCAAACATTTCATTAACTTTTTTCAAGCCTTGCTTTGCATATTTAACAGCAGGGTCGATTAATCTACTAAGCCCCGTTCCTGCAACTCCTCCTACTGAGCCTCCTACGACACCAGTACCTACATCCCCACCTTCGGCTAATGCAGTAACTCCACCTTCTACTGCTCCAAGTCCTGCTTCAAGTCCTGCCTCTTTAGAAAAGTTTGCAATCGGTGATCCTACAACTGGGGCAAGAGCAGGGAATCTCGTTATAGCTGCTTTTGCTAATCCACCACCTAACATAGCTGCCCCACCAATATTAGCAATGGTTGAGTTCACAGGACTGTCATCTTGATACTCTGCTCTTTCGGTCTGCATCAAATCTTCTTCGTATGCCCACGGTGTACCATTTACAATACTGCTGACTAATGATTCCCCCTGACCCCAAAGGCCCATAGTAAGACCATTGGCTACTTCACGAGCATATCCTTGCAGAACACCTTTTTCAGAACTAGGGATGTTTTTCCTTACAGCAATACTGGCACGGTTCACTACTGCATTCTCAAATGCTTTCATTGATTTGTACCCTTTATCAAGGATATATTGGTTTATTTTCTCTTGACTCCAGCCAGCAGCAGCAGCCTTAGATGCTTGCCTTAAAGTTTTTTCCAACTTTGTATAGTCAACTTTTTTCTTAGCCATTTAATCCTTTACTTTAATTTATCTATTGCATCCGAGTCTGGATTTAATAATGTGTTGTTACCATCCACGTTACCAGTTGATCCTGTATATGGGTTATCATCAAAATACTCCTGAAGAGGATTAGGCATCATTTTTTCTGCATCTTCTCTTGATACACCTGTATTAGTTGCTCTTTCAATTAAAGATTCCCTAATATCATTTACTTCTGAAAGTCTTTGGTAAGCAATAGTTCTGACGGACTCAACAATTTCCATTTTTTGGTCATCGTCTAATTGTTTACCTGTCATTTTTTGATCACCCCATAGTTCCAAAGCATCAAAAGCACTCAGCCCTGCTTGTCTGGCATTTCTAAATTCGGATGCTAGTACAGTCGAAGTTTCATCAAGTGACTTCATAAATTTGTAAATCATAGCAAATTCAGAAACTCCTGTATTATTGTCTGTCAATGCTTTTAAAGACCGTGCTAACCGAGCAATCTTTCTCCCACCTTTTACATCTGGACTGTCTAGCCATTTATCGTTTACTTTTGATAATGTCTGAAGTTGAATGGGTTTATATCTTTGTTCTGAATCAATATAATCTAAACTAGCAAATTGCCCATGCTTATTTATTTTAATAACGGGCAACCCTGTTTTACCTTCTGGAAGTTTAAAATTATTATTCACATCGGCAGCCCATTCTTCTGCTTCTTTGCCAGTTAATGTTTGTGGGGCTTGGTTGCCTTCTGTTGCCAGTTTTAACTGTTTATGAATAACATCTGCTTCAAAAATATCACGTCTTAATTCAAGACCTTCTCTTTGGAATGAGTTCTTGATTGTGTCGTCTATTAGGCCATTCTTATATGCTTTTAATTTCTGTTTCCAAGCATCGTCTTTACGGACATCCCCTTTGTCGTCTCGGCCTTGTTGGTACTCAAACTCTTCCACTTTACGTGCAACTTCTCCAGCACGATAGTCGACATCGGCTTCGTATTTAATATCCCTAAAAGACTTTTCATCTATATACTGATTTTGACTCTCTAAGAATTTTCTCTGGGCAAGAACAATCTTATCGGCTGACATACCATTTTTAGTACCCCTATCTTGGAGCAGGGCCAAATGCTCGACAATCCCCTGCTGAAAATTCCTGTCGAGGTTCCCTTGTTTCCGTGCTGATTCTGACACATTATAATCAAAAGTCTTCCCAAAACGATAACTGGTTGCACTTAGATTTTGACCAAATTGGTTTTTTTGTTCATTAAAATTTCTGGTATCAGCATCCGTTTTGTGCTTAAAGATTCTCTCTTTTAAATTTTGTTCTGTCTCGTGCAGGTCTGATCTTAGATTCAGATTCTCATAGAATTGAGTAACCTGAGTTTCCATTTGTTGTTCAGTATAATTATTCTTTATCCCTTCTTGGATAATCTTATCTTCATGTTCTCTAAGGCGTGTTTTATGGTCACGCTTATCGGTTTCCCCATCTCGTGTAAATTTATCTGACCACTGCTGAGTTTTTGCTTTGAATATTTTTTTCCTTAAATCAATATCTTGATCGAACTGTGTGCCATCTTGGTCATACTTTTTACGGAATTGGTAAGCACTTTGTAGAATTTTATCCTCTTCAAAACCGTTTTTAACTCCAACTTGTATAAGGTCATGTTCATATTTTCTTAATGCTTGGCTAAATTCTCGGTCAGTTTTGAATAAACTTCTCTGGAACTTCTTCTCTTCAAAAGCATCCTTTCTCAGTTGACTCTCTTCTGTAAATGTCTGGGCTCGTTTGCTTAACCCATAAGTTGTTTCAAATTGGTATATCTCATTAAGGAATTTTTCATTCCCCGAAACATCACCTGTAGTGATACCTGTCCATTGAACCTTTGGTAAGCCTGTTTTTTCATCCATCGTTATTACAGAAAATTCCTCCTTATTAGACAATGGATTAAGACCCTTTTTAAACGTTGGGTTGTCTGCCTTCGCTTTTTTAGCAGTTAATCTTTCCTCCAATAATTTTTGTGTCTCCCACGGCTTTGCTTGATACATTAGTCTGTACCGTCTTTGCTCGCTCCTATCATTTGGGAATAGCTCCTTCAGTATAGTCTCAAATGCATTTAAACTTTCCCCTGCTTTGCTGGCATCATCCTCCACCTTTTGCTTGGCATCCAGTGCAGTCTGCTCTGCCTGTTGTCTCTCATAAAGATCTTGTTGCTCATTCTGGTTCATAGCATCTTGGTTATAGTATGCTTGCATGCCAGCAGGGATAGCATGACCAATACCTTCACCGAGACTCATAGGTGTATTACGCCACCCTGAGTTTCTTAGCAGAGAACCTCCGGCAGATAATGCTGCTGCCCGTAACGGGTCAAAGCCGACTTCGTTCTCTTCGTTCTCTTCTTTCTCTTTTTCAAGAGCAGCTCTTGCTTCTTCTGACAATGGGTAGCTATATCCACTCAATGGGTTTTGATCACTGGAAAGTAGTGCCATATTATCCTAATCCTTTATTTGTGTATCTTGGGTTCATAGGTCTCTGTGATGATGCCAGTAAATTAGGGAAAGCTGCTCTACCCATTTGAACCCCTGCCAGTGGTGCTTTTTGTACTGGGGAATCTTGCCCACTATTTAGTAAGCCAGTACCCATTTTTATCATAGCTTTTTGCTTACCTGTCAGTGCTGTCGGTTCTGTCGGTTCTGTCGGTTCTGAAGAGTCCACCGTAGTCGTAGTATCACCAGCACCGTAACCCTGATCAAACTGGCTAGGGTCTTCGGTATCTACAAAAGCCCCATCTCCTGCCTGCGTTGCCAGTAAATTTTGGGATTGCATGTTTGGGTGCCCCGTTCCAGAACCTGCTACCTGTAGCTCAGACGGATCAGCAGTAATCATATTCGATGCCATAGATGAGCCACTTAAATAATCAGCTTCATTTTTACCACGACCCACGTATCTATTTCGTGGGCCTTCCTGTGAACTGAGGTACTCTTTGGGCAGGAGCATATTAGATGACAGCGAAGAAGAGGTGTCTACTGGAGGTGGATCATCTGGCCCAAGGAGACCTTTACCCCATTTGCTTATCCTGCTACCCAGCTTGCTCCATTCACTTTCATTGCTTAAATCGTCTTCGGGTGAAACATACCGAGATCGTTGTCGTGGGTCTTGAATAAATCTAGGGGAGATGGGGGTGTTGGCTATCTGGGGTTCGGCCTCGACTTCATCCTCATTGTTATACCAATTAGATATTGCCTGAATTGGATTAAACTCATCTCCTAAAAACTTATTACTGGGGTTATAATACGAAAATTCTTTATTCCCTCTTTTATTATTCATAATTTTCTCCTAAGATAATAGTGATAGTCCGCCAGCACCAGCAGCAATATAAGGGTTCCCTGTAGCACCATAAGCAGTTAAAGCTGCTCCACCAGCCCCCAAGATCTTGTTACCTTTTTGCATACTGTTACTTTGGAACCCACCTTGCCCTGTTGGGGAAGCAGCCACAATATTAGATCCAAACATTGCTTGGTTCTTATTGTGATCTCGTTTACGTCCAAACTCATCATAATCAAAATCGAACTGGTTTTGGATACGACCTTCTGCATCTGCCCCAACTTGTGAAAGTGCTTGAGCATCTTGATAACCTGCTTCCCTGCCAGCATTCGTGCCAGCCATTTGTAATTCGGCACCTTGACCACGAACTCCTTGAGCAGATATCCCTGCTGCTTGGTTATACTTTTGAGCATCTTGATCCATCATCATATCTTGACGTTTAGCTACCATAGAATTAGCAAAACTATCATTTATAAGGCCAGAGTTTGTTGTCCCTACACCTTTCAAAAATTCACTTCCAAGTGTCGCCTTATATAGTTGATCTCTCGACCCACCACTTGTCCCAGCCATTTGGCTTTTGGCATTTGCCGAATTGTTTATCATTGACAACTGGTCTACGGCATTTCTATTATTAGCTTGTATTACCTCACTGGTATAAGGATTCATGTAATCACTAATTGCTTGGCCTGTATCCTGACCACCTAAAACATTTCCTCCTTTTACTTGCTCTGCTGAGTAACCTGACATCCCCTTACCAACTCCAGCAACATTACTATATGTTTCTTTACCAACTCCTTGCATATCCCTGATACCCTGTTGTGCAGTTGCAGTGTCGGCAGACTTTCCTGCAAACCGAGGGTCATCATAAGACTGAAACTCCTCATCCATCACTGCTGAAGACTTATCAAGAACTTTGTTCCTCATAGCTTTTACTTCGGGGTCGATCTCAGTCTGTGATGTCGTAGGCTTTGGAGGCACTCCACCACCCAATAATCCACTAAGGAAATAACTCTTTAATCCGGTCTTTTTATCTTTAGTTCCTGAACCTCCAAAATACTGTAGTATCTTACCTTCTTTTGGGGTTATGTGTGCCAGCATGTGACCGTCAGGCCCATTTTGTTGTAGCCAGTTTTTAGATGGGTTTTTATTCATGGTTTCTTCCTTGTTCCAAGGTTGGTCTGATTCGTTTAAAGATCGGTTACGTTTGATTGCTTCTGTCTCTGCATCTTTTGAAGTTTCATAAGTCTTAATTTCTTGATTAGTCTCAGGGTCAACATACTTGTTACCTTCGATTATCTCTGTTGCCATGTTACCATTTACATACTCTCCATTATAAATAGATGGGATATTCATCCACCTGCCTTGTGAATCCTGTACTGTTATAGAAGACTCTGAATGGGTTTCACCATGCTGGTCTTTATATACCTTCCTTCCATATTGAGTCTTAAACTCAGTCTCCGTTAGCTTCAGGTCTTCATGGGAGTCGTAATACTCTTTCTCTTGCTGCGATACTTCTTTATCAGACAGACCACTAAGAAAGTTAAATGGTTCAGACATAAGGGTTTGTACTTGTTACAGGTCTATTGTCAACTGTTGTTACTGCTGAAGCAGCTAGTGCCCCGTTATCTGCTACTACGATTTTGAAGTAGCTACCATTTGGTGATCTTAAAACTAATGAACCTTTGTCTAATACATTATCTCTATCTGTTTTTACTGATACGGATTCTTCATCAATAACAAGTGATGCCAGATCAAACATATATGTTTTGTCATATTCATCGGGAGGATTCGGTAAAGGCTTTTGTGTCCTCATCTTGAACCTGAAGCTGTAGCATCAAGTCTTACTTCTCCAAATCTCCACTCTTGGTCAAAAGGGCTTTCTACTCTAAGCACTGCTTCTCTACCTACAAATCTGGTATCTGTATATCCATCACTCTCCAAAGGATATGGGCCTTTTTCTATGCTGGCACCATCAGGTGTTTGCTTAACACTAATCTTCATTCTCAGGCCATTAGTAGCAGCATCAGTATCGGTTAGAATCTGCTTGACACTCATTATTTGATTACCGCTACCAATCTCTATACTTCCTGACTCTGCAAAGCATAAATGATCTTCTGTTGATACATTAGGGTGTAATTCTGCATCCACTCCTTTAGCCACAACTCGGCTTTGTAAACCTGAAAGTCCTGTTACGGTTGTTGGGGCGACCACTGTTGATTCTCTTTGGATCGGTGTAGACTGTGTATCAGGATCCATTTCATGCCTGTAGAGATAACCGTCTGCTCCTGCCCAAACTGGATAGCCTAGTGCATCACTTGGCTCAAGTGCTGACCTTTGCAATTCACCAGTTGTCCAATGTTTTTCACGGTAACTATAAGTGACATAACGTGTGTTAAATTCATCTCCTTCTTTTGGATAAAACCAAATGATCTCCCCAAACTCAGCGTTATGACCTGCCGATATTAGACCCTCGACATCAAGGTTAATATCTGCAAAAACAAAGTCTGCTACATCACAACTTAGTTCCTGTACGTAGCCTCCTGTAAACGACCAAAATCGGCCTCTTGACATCCATGCAACAAAGTCGGCTGATCCTGCTATCGATTTCATCCCAACTGGGCCACCACCCTCAGTTAATCTTTCCACACCATAGACATAAGGAGGGCCGAGATAGTTTGTCTTCCATACATCAGAAGTTGTAAAAATCAATACTCCGTAACGTGTTTTAAAGCCACCAATGATTCTCCCTTTTGTCTGTAAATCTAAGTCTCCTGCTGTGTTTGTCAAAGAAGGGTTCCACGTTGCTGTGCCAGTTAATCCTTCTTGATGGCCCCATTGTATACGTCTCTGATTACCTCCTGCACCTAAACACATAATGTGCCTCTCAGGTGTTACTAGAACTGCTACATTTGAGATCGGTGCATTAGCTAAGATAACAGGTGCAGTTGCAGTTTGGTTAGCATTATTAAATTGAACTGCTCCCCCACTTGGCCCACCTGTTGCTATAGCCCAATGCCATATTGTACCTTCTCCAGAATGGCATGCCAACAGATCATCACCAAAATTATCGAGGCTCCAAACGGGGGCAAAATTGTCTCTAAAGGCATCTGGGTCAGTCACATCTGGGTCTTCGGCTGGATATCTTGGTATTCCATAAACATCTCCTCCATTCACTGTGCCAGTAGACCCATCAAAGTTTGTTCCCCCTAAATCCCCTCCGTAAGACAATGCTCCATATCCAAGGCCAGCAATTACAAAATCTTCTTGATGAATAAAATTAATATTTCCTGATGGCACTGCCCCAACTGCCGGAGTTATATCGTAAATGGGAGCGTTGGTGCCAGCACTCTGTGACCCATCCCAAATTCTCAATGACTGGGTGCTACCAACTGCTAGATACCTAGCTCCCGTAGATAATCTCCATGAATGAAGTCCACGGATTGGGTCAGTAGAATTAAAGACTCTAGCTATAATTACGGCATTACTGTTCCCTGCATGGGATATAACTACAGTTGGGACTGTTGTATAGCCAGTTCCTTGATTTGTTATTGTGGTTGTCAATATTGCACCTGTGCCAGAAACTGTGTATGTCCCAGCGAATCCTGAACCACCTCCTCCCGTTGCCGATAGTGTGCCAGCAGAATAACCTGTGCCAGCAGTTTTAATAGTTAAGTCCCGTAAAGAACCCTTCTTTAAAATCTGCGTATCTGCCAATCTCATCCAACCACCTATCGGCCTGAGTCTACCTTCCGAAAAACGAACCAGATTACCCTTGAACCAACGTCCTTTTGCTTGGTACTGGGTGGCATTCCTGTAGAACCCTGCAGGTATTTTTATTGGTAATAATGCCATTAAACGTAACTCCAAAGTCTCTTTGATTCTGTCTGTTTTACATCAAGATGTACAAATCTCTGACCGTGTTTCTGACTGATCCCAACACCTGTAAATCCTAACTTTATGGCACTCTCAACTATCTGTAATGCCTTCTCTCCCCGACATAGCACGTCAACTGCCAAGCCTTCTTTATGGGCCGAATTTGGATGCCCCCCGACCTCTTTATTCCAAGACTCACATCTGAAAGCACTGCTTAAGCGAATTGGGAATCCTACGTCATCTCGTAACTTCTGCAACAGAGAAACCATTTCATCTTTACACTCGTTTTGTCCACATCCACAATTACAAGCCAATTCTTCTTCAGTAAAGTTTTTACATGCCAGCATAGCTATCCATCCAATAAATAATTTACAAAATGTCCGTCTAAGTAAAATAAAAAAGAAACGGAGATATTAAGTTCTTTGAGACTCGAAAGTCTCTAAGATCTGATCGTCTAACTTATTAGACGATTGTGCAACTGCATATCTAAGTAACTGGAATATTAGCTCTTCTACCATCTTCTGGGTGAAGAACGTGGTCAACATTCCTTTTAGTGTTCCAGTTATTATTGGTACTAAAAATGGCATTTCAACTCCTTTTCATCATGCTAAGTGTTTTTGCAGCTTCAAGTTCTCTTTCAACCCCGTCTATTTTTGCAACTAATTCAGATAAGATTTTATTTGACTCAATTGATAAATTCTGGAATCTGTCTATATTGTTTTGTTGGCTTTCCCTGTTGGTTCGATCTGACCTGTATAACCACCCAAAAAGCACAATTATGATAGCTCCAGAGAAGCCTTGAGCCAGTATAATTTCAATTACGTCATCGACTACTGTATTTGTAGATGACTGCCGTTGTTGTGGCTGTTGCTGTTGAGGTGGTGGATTCCTGTATCCGTACTGATCGAAATTAGGAGGTTCAGCTTTTGCTAGAGCTACTGAAATAAGTAGTCCTACGAACAGTCCCAATAAAACTGGGATTAGAATGTCAACGAGTTTTTTCATTCATCTGTTTTAAGATTTCAGTGTTCACTTGAATTTTATATCCGTTCAA
>TARA_R110002167_G_scaffold40750_7_pt1 | contig 11380 bp, 8 predicted proteins | sample TARA_R110002167 | Tara Oceans TARA_R110002167 (sample SAMEA4398238) | marine metagenome | biome: Polar Biome; feature: [MES] marine water layer (ENVO:01000295) within the mesopelagic zone...; material: water (ENVO:00002006), including particulate matter (ENVO:01000060) such as...... | reverse complement strand
TTGGCATCATCGACAAAACTGGCATCGCCGTTTAAATGATCTTTAAAGGCCGTTTGCAGTGTTTGGCTTTTATTCATGGTGCCATCAATAGCTTTACCTACTGAAATAGACTTAACAAAACTGTCTAGGTAGCTGCTATCACCGCTGACAATATCAATTTTAGCGGCCTTAAGGGCAGCAGATAAGACCATGGCTTGTTCTTTGGCAATGTCTACATTAGTGCGAATAGATTCCATGATTTCAGCATGGCTATTATCGAGCTGCATTCTGAACTCTTCGTGTGCGCGCTGTTGTTCAGACATGGTACTCATGGCAGCAAACTTCGCTGTCATACCTTCGGCTTCAGCCGCGGCTTTTTTGGCTGTGACTTGGGCTTCAGCGACACCGGTTTTTTCGACTGCATCGGCCATGGCTTCTTGCACGCGAACTTGGGCCATGCCTTCTTGTTCTTTGGCCAAGGCTTGGGCTTCCATTACTCTTGCAGCAGCAAGACCTGCAGCGGCTTCAAGTGCCTCTTTACCCTCGGCTTCTTTACGTTGACCCATGGCGCGTTTTTCAGCTACATCCAAATCAGCGGCAGCATCAATACCTTTTTGTTTGGCAATATGACTGGCCGATTTTTCAGCGGCTTCGGCGGCTTTAATATCTTTGACTAGGGCTTCTTCGGCCTCCGCTTCAGCGGCGATGACTTTGGCTTTTCTGTGGCGTTCGGCGTCTGAGACCATACGCAATTCGTTAATTTCTTCTTCACGCTGAGCCACGGTTTTATCAACTTCGATGCGCGAACGAATCACATCGGCAATCTCACGTTTTTCATGCTCAAGCAGCTTTTCATTGGCAATGCGCTGCAATGAGGCTTCTTTTTCGCGGTCAATTATTTCTAATTCACGGGCGCGTATCACCCGTTCCTCTTCAATTGCTACGGCACGTAAGCGGTTGTTTTGCGCCACTTCTACTTCGCGCTGTTTGTTTTGCTCTTGTACTTCTATTTCTTGGGCGGCGCTTACGCGCGCTTGTTCTGATTTGAGCTTTTCTTCGTGTTGTACACGCTCAGTTTCGGCCGTTTCGCGGGCAATAACGGTTTCGATTTCGCGTTTTTGTTTGGCTTCGGCATCCGCTTGTTGGCGTTCAAGTTCAAGCACGGCTTCGCGGGTTTCCACGTCTTTGCGCTTTATTTTCATTTCTTCATCACGGCGAAACACGTTAGTTTGAATGTGTTGTTCGGCGGTCAGTTCGGTTATTTTGCGGATACCTTGAGAATCAAGGATGTTGTTCGGATCAAGTTTTTCAATCGGGGTTTGTTCAAGGTAATCAATCGCCACATCTTCAAGCACATAGCCATTTAAATCGGTGCCGATGTTGTCGATAATCATGTCGCGGAATTTGTCACGTTTGGCGTATAAGTCTTCAAAATCCAGTGACTTGCCTACGGTTTTCAAGGCTTCTGAAAACTTGGCGCTAAATAAATCTTCTAGCGTGGCAATGTTAGAGGCTCGCTCACAACCAATGGCTTGGGCTACTTTGAGCACATCATCGCGGTTTTTATTGACCTTAACAAAAAAGCCTACCTTAATATCTGCGCGAATATTATCACGACAGATCAACCCTTCCGAGCCACTGCGGTCTACTTCAATCGCTTTAAGCGAGATATCCATGATTTCCATTTTATGGAATACCGGAATAACCACTGAACCCGTGAAGGTCACCTTGGGTTCTTCGCGCATGGTATTAACGATCATGGCACGACCTTGCTCAACTTTTTTGTAGAGTTTGGCCATCATTAAGATGGCGGCCATAATAAATATAAAAATACCAACTGCGAGTGACAACCAAAAAATTAGGTCGGTGGGCTCAGTCATTGGGTAGCTCCTGCTTCAAGGTTAGATAAGATAATAATTAAGAGACTGATGACATGGCCATCAATTCGGCTTCGCTTACAACAGAATAACAATCTTGTTCAAGCAGGTAGTCAATTAGTACGATTTTGCTGCCTTTGCTCATGGTATTGGGGCTAGTTGAGCGCACCGTTAGCACCATGCCATCAGGTGTAATAGCTTGGCCAAAATGCTCGTTGACGGTCAGGGTTGTTAAGGTGCAAATGGTGCCAATAAGTTCATTTTTTGCAAGGCCTTCATGAGTGGCGAAAAAACGCCGCAAAGGTCTAATACACAAAGCGCTTAGTGGTAAGGCAATTATTATGGCAAAAGCCGCTACTACCGCGCCTTGAGCGGTAGCAGTGAGTACACCGTCAAATAGCGGCGCGGCATATTTACGCGCTAAATAAGTAAAACTAAAGGCGTAGATATCGATGAGTGTGAGAGAAACGGTTAAAGGTACGCCATTTAAGCCGAGGGTTTCAAGCCAAGACGTGCCGGTTGCGTTGGCATCGGTGTCGCTACCGCTACCGCTATCACTGTCTGTGCCAAAATCGAGAATATCCAAATCCAATAAACCCGCAAAGGCCATTAACCACAATAAGGTCAGTACAATCAGAGGAATAGTAAATATAACAGTGGGGAAGCTAAATACTTCATTTAAAAAAAGGTCCATTTACACAACTCCATTACAACTTGGCAAGAGATACGACTTATTGAGGCGTACAGAAAATTACTCATTCGTTAGTGTTTTGTCAATCATTCCCTGTCACTAAGTCGCATGTCTTAGCCGATAAAAGCGTAATAATGTGCTTACTTAAGTGGTCGCCCAGATAAGTGAAATAGTAATTTTATTCGATAAAGGGCCTTAGGGTATTGACCCTTTGCCTTAGCTTGCTTATAACTGATGTCCGTTTCGTGACTAAGAATATTCCATGTCAGTAAAACATCCCATTATTGCGATAACTGGCTCCTCTGGAGCCGGTACCACATCTACTACACATGCTATTCGGCATATTTTCCGTAATTTGTCGGTTAATGCTGCGACAGTAGAGGGAGATAGTTTTCACCGTTTTACTCGTCCAGAAATGGAAGTAGAAATCCGCAAGGCCCAAGAGCAAGGGCGCCACATAAGTTATTTTGGTCCCCGAGCTAACGATTTTGAAATGTTGGAAACTCTGTTTAAGGAATACGGTGAAACAGGCAAAGGTAAACACCGTCAATATTTGCATACCTTTGATGAAGCGGTGCCCTTTAACCAAATGCCAGGTACCTTTACTCCTTGGCAAGATTTGCCTGAAAAAACCGATTTATTGTTTTATGAAGGACTGCATGGCGGCGTAGCTAATGAAGATGTGGATGTGGCCAAACACGTAGACCTATTAGTGGGTACTGTGCCGATTGTTAATTTGGAGTGGATCCAAAAAATTGTGCGAGATACCACCGAACGAGGCCACTCCCGTGAAGCTGTCATGAGCAGCATCGTGCGTAGTCTTGACGATTATTTTAAATATATCACCCCGCAGTTTTCTCTTACCCACGTTAATTTTCAGCGGGTGCCAACGGTAGATACCTCAAACCCCTTCAGTGCGCGCGAAATACCCAGCCAAGATGAAAGTTTTGTGGTGGTGCGTTTTCGCCGTGAAATGAAAAACGTAGATTACCCCTACTTACTGCAGATGATCGACGGCTCGTTTATGTCGCGTATCAATACTTTAGTAGTGCCAGGCGGAAAAATGACCCTAGCCATGGAGCTTATTATTACGCCCTTGCTTGAAGAAATACTCGACAAAAAGCGTCGAGCCGGTTTCCAAATGGATTGGGTGACGGAAAAGTAAGGTGAACAAGGAAGGGTAAATATGCATAAAATAACTCACTATCGTTGGGGCATTATAGGTTGTGGCGATGTATGTGAAGTCAAAAGTGCGCCTGCTTATCAGCAAGTCGAGGGCTTTGAATTACTGGCAGTCATGTCGCGTTCATTGGCCAAAGCACAAGATTTTGCTAAGCGCCATGGCGTGCCTAAGGCCTATGACAATGCGCAAGCTCTGATCAATGACCCTGACATTAATGCCGTTTATATTGCTACCCCGCCTGATAGTCATCATCAATATGCCTTACAAGTCGCGCAAGCCGGTAAAGTGTGTTGTGTAGAAAAGCCCATGGCTTTGGACTTTCAACAATGTGTGGAAATGCAGCAGGCTTTCGAGCAGCAAGGTTTACCATTGTTTGTGGCTTACTATCGGCGTTCATTACCTACGTTTAGGCAAATTAAACAATGGCTTGTCGACCAAGAAATAGGCCAGGTTAGGCATATTGATTGGCAGTATATAAGGCCTCCCAGCGATATTGATATGGCCAAAACAGTCAATTGGCGTACGCAAAAAGAGGTGGCCAAGGCCGGCTACTTTGAAGATATCGCCAGTCACGGTATCGATCTTATGACATTTCTATTGGGCAAGGTGAAACAAGCCCAAGGGGTAGCGAGTAATCAGCAAGGTTTGTATTCGGCCTATGACGCCGTTGCGGCCAGTTTACTGTTTGAGAGTGGCGTAACGGGCACAGGACATTGGAATTTTGCGGCCAGTAGCCATGTGGATAAAATGCTAATTATCGGACAGCACGGCCAAATTAGCTTTAGTGTTTTTGATGAGACGCCTGCAGAATTAACCACAGCCGAAAAGTGCATCACTCAAGCTATGCTCAAACCTACGCCTATTCAAGGTGACTTTGTGCACGCTATGGCTGACCACTTAGCAGGTAAAGCTGAGCACCCTTCAATGGCACAAAGTGGTGCTCATACTAATTGGGTGATGGACACCATTTTGAAAAACGCTTAGCCCAGTAAAGATAAGGCCGATTGGGGTCGCTGATTTGCTTGTCCCAGCACCGTTAAACTGGCTTGTTGAATTATCTGCTGCCGGGTAAGTTCGGCTGTTGCTGTGGCAAAGTCGGTGTCTTTTATCTGAGAACGGGCGGCACTGACATTTTCACTGATATTCGACAAATTGCGAATGGTGGATTGAAAGCGGTTTTGCGTTGCACCTAAATCAGCACGCACGCCGTTTACGCGTGAAAGTGCGCCGTCAATGGTATCCAGAGCCTCACTAACTTCTTCTATCAGAGAACCATCGTAAGAGCCAATAGTACCATTACCAAAGTTAAAACCACTTGCTGGTAGTGCAGCCGGATTGGTTGAATCTTCAGCAATTCGAAAATCAGGATAGCTGCCAGTTAAGTTTACTCCCGCGATATCATTTAAAATGTTTTGTCCTAAAGCGTTGTTAATCGCGTTCGCAACGTTACTATTATTAACCCCCGAATTGTCACTTTGGTCTAAATAAACGGATACTTCAGAATAAGTTGCACCACCATCATTTGAGACCGCGAAGTTATAAGTCCCCGAGACTGATGGAGGGAAATATGCAGCGTTGAAGTCATAAATGGTATTTTGAGAGTCCCAAGCGGTCGCTCCACTTACATCACTACTGCTTAATGACGCGCCTGTGGTGCCGGTGGTGATATCTAAACCTTGCACACCCAAGCCGGCAATACCAAAACCACTGCTAAATTGGGTTAAGCCCACATCAATGCTTTGACCGCCATTAGCGCCTACTAAAAAGAGACTGCTAAAGCCACCCGTTAAGAGATCTTGACCACCAAATTGAGTTTGTTCGGCAATGCGATTGATTTCTTTTAGAAGCTCTGCTGCTTCTTTGTTTAAGGCTTGTTTGTCTGCGGTACTATTGATGCCATTTTGTGCCTGTACGGCAAGCTGGCGAATGCGCTGTAAATTTGCCGTGGTTTCGGCCAATGCACCTTCGGCGGTTTGCACCACCGAAATGCCGTCGTTAGCATTTCTGACTGCTTGGTCAAGCCCCTGAATTTGGCTGGTTAAGCGGTCAGATATTTGTAAACCTGCCGCATCATCGCCGGCCCGATTAATCCGAAAACCCGAAGATAGCTGCTCAAATGCCTTAGACAGTTGAGTAGAAGAATTAAAAAGTTGGCGCTGCGCATTTAGTGACGCTACATTGGTATTAACATTTAAGCCCATCGACTATGATTACCTGTAATCCGTTAACAATTAACGTCATACTAAGGACAAATAGTTGTTGAACAGGCACGAGCCAGTGCACGCACTAACGCATTACTCAACAAACTCCAATACTTAGAAAGACCTCTCGTTGTTGATATCGGCTGAACTTGCACATTCTTTAGTAAAATTATTTTGAATCATTAAAATTTTATTTCGATTCTTTTTAAAATCCCCTATTTTAATAACTATTACAGGCATTATCTTCGGGCTTATTGCTGACAAACTTCAGTTATGAATTAATGAGTAGCTTGTGCTGTACTTCTATAAGTAAATGGCAACATTGGTAGTTAGTGCTCCCTCTAACTATTGAAGGGTTAAGGTGGATGCAAAGTCAGACTAGAAGAGCAAGTAAACCGACTCAGAATGTTCAGCGAATTTTATGGCCATAACTAATGTAATGGTTCGGTGCTTAAGAGACTAAACACAAAATCGACCATGTATTTTTGTTCAGCTAAATGATCTTCACCAATCTCAGCGGTATTACGCTCAGCCTCAATATTGATATAACGAATACCAAGTTTTTGAGCGTAAACTGAAAACGAACCATCATCTTCTTTAGGATCACTGACTACTTTGGGGTGTTGCAATACCGCATTCCAACCCGCTTGTTGCAGAATCCTGAAATCAGATTTTTCAGTAACAAAAAATAAATCATCTTCGTCACCCTGCCCCTCATTTACGGCTATGAGAAATTGGGCGCCTTCGCTGAGTTTGTGTTGATAGCGTTTAATAGAAATATCACCGATACCATGCTTATTATCCCCCTGATAACCTTGCGTATTGTTATGAATAGCCACCCAAGTTCGCGAAGGGTCGGCGCCTCCTAGGGTTTTTATAATAAGCTGGGCTAAAGCTTTCGAGCGGCGCATGGCGCGGTGAAAAACATAAGTATTAGTGCGCAATTTGGGATTAAGTTTAATGATATTCTGGCGTCTGCCTTGTTCGGTAAAGATGCGATTTGGATCAATTTTTACGCGAAAGGGCTCAACATCAATATGTATCAAACGTTTGCCTGCTTGGCGCAAAATAACAAAAATACCACCATGTTGTTGAATTTTCTGAATAACATAGTCGTTGGCCACATTTTCATTTTCATGAGGGGCAAAAAACGCCCAGTTTGGATTAGCAGATACTTGGCCAATCACTTCAAGCTGGATATTGGCTTGCTCGGGAAAGACAATGATTTGGCTAAAAAGGAGAAAAATTAAATTCATGTTGCCTAAGTTTAGGCTTAAATAGCCTGATTGTTTGAGCTTAAAATAACAAACAAGAGTCACTGATACAAAATAATTATTCACGAACGTAATCGTTGTTAGAATAATGTAGTTAAAAGGCACGAGTGTTCAGAATAGTTTCTAAGTTCGGATTTTCAGCTTCTTTTTGTAGTGTGATTACGGGCTTAAATGACAAACTTTGTAACAATCCAAATTAGCGTGTTACAGAGGGAAGCTTTTGAAATGGACGGCTTTAACATATAGTGCAACTACTGTAGTTAAATGGACATGTATTATGGGTCAAGAAACCACCAAAATTCTCGTTGTTGATGATGATATGCGCTTACGTAGCTTACTCGAGCGTTATTTGGTTGAACAAGGATATCAGGTGAGGGCCGCAGCCAACTCTGAGCAGATGGACCGCTATCTCGAACGTGAAAATTTTCATTTGATGGTACTTGATTTAATGTTACCTGGTGAAGACGGCTTATCAATTTGTCGTCGTTTACGCCAAAAAGATAACCAAATTCCTATTATTATGCTGACCGCAAAAGGCGATGAGGTTGACCGTATCATCGGCCTAGAAATGGGCGCAGACGATTACCTCCCTAAACCTTTTAACCCACGTGAGTTATTAGCCAGAGCCAAAGCCGTGCTTCGACGTAAAACCACTGAAGCCCCTGGCGCGCCATCGTTAGAAGAGCAGATTATAAATTTTGGTAAGTACTCACTTAACCTTGGAACCCGTGAAATGAGTGCCGAAGGTATACCCATGACCTTAACCAGTGGTGAGTTTGCGGTATTAAAGTCCTTAGTCACTCATCCGCGGGAGCCGCTATCTCGCGATAAATTAATGAATCTTGCTCGCGGCCGTGATTACAGCGCACTTGAGCGTAGTATTGATGTGCAAGTGTCGCGCCTGCGCCGCATGTTAGAAGAAGACCCAGCCAACCCACGTTATATCCAAACGGTATGGGGTTTAGGTTATGTGTTTGTGCCAGATGGTGATCAACGCGCGTAATACAGAAGAATTGAGTCAGTGAGACTGCTCCCTAAAAGTGCCTTTGGGCAAACTGTTTTGTTGATCGGTATGTTGTTACTGATCAACCAGATTGTGTCCTATTTATCGGTCACTTATTATTTTATTCGTCCCAGTTACCAGCAAATTAATAATTTATTGGCCACCCAAATTAAACTGGTATTTATCGAAGACAGAAATCACTTTGACCCTGAACTGAATAGGCGCTTTTATGCAGCAACCGGTATTCGGGTTTTCACTGAGCGCCAAGCGCTAGCACAAGGCTTAGATCAAGCTATCTATTATCAATTTTTATCGAGTCAAATGTCACAGCGTTTGGGGGGAGAAGCAGAAGTGCGCATCACCCCTGGTGAGCCTTATTTATTTTGGATTAAACCGCCACAAAACCCTAAATTATGGATCACCATCCCGATGATTGGGGTAGGTGAAGCAGATATTTCGCCCCTGACTATTTATTTACTTGTGATTGGTATTCTAAGTGTTGCAGGTGGCTGGATTTTTGTGCGACGCCTCAATCGACCTCTTAAAGCATTGCAAGAAGCCGCATTACTAGTGGGTAAGGGCCGAGTACCTGAACCCCTTGAACAAGAAGGCTCGATCGAGTTAATGGCTGTTACCCAAGCCTTTAATCAAATGGCCAAGGGCATTAAACAATTGGAAGATGACAGGGCCCTATTAACGGCCGGTATTTCTCATGATTTGCGTACGCCACTCACACGTATTCGCCTTGCTACTGAAATGTTGCCTGACAGTCAAGACTGGATCAAAGAGGGCATTGTGCATGATATTGAAGATATGAATGAAATTATCGACCAATTTATTGATTATGTGCGCCAAGACCAGCAAGAAAAATTGCAAGAAGGCGATATCAACGGTCTCATTAATGAAGCAGTGCAGGCGCGAAATATTGAAGAAGACCATAATATTAAATTAAATCTAGCCCCCTTGCCTTGGTGTATGATCCGGCGTGTTGCCTTAAAGCGCGTATTAGATAATCTCATTGAAAATGCCTTTCGTTATGGTAGTAACGATATTGAAATCACCTCTAATTATAATAAAAAAGAACAGTTACTGTGTTTTGCTATTCGTGACTTTGGTCCTGGTATTCCAGAACAACAAATGGAGCGTTTGTTTGCACCTTTTGCCCAAGGAGACGTGGCTCGCGGTAGCTTGGGTTCTGGTTTGGGATTAGCCATTATCAAGCGTATTGTTGAAATGCATTCAGGCAAAGTAGTGCTGTCTAACCACCCGCAAGGTGGGCTTATCGCCACAGTAAGCATTGCTTATCAGCCTGTGGGTTTAAACTAGTACCACAAGCATAAATTCGATCTCTAGCCCCAAGACTCAAACGTGGCATTACCATAGTGTCCCATTCAGCAGCTCTAGTTTTGCGTCATTAATAACTAAAAAAGACAGTTGATCTTAGTGATGCTCAACTGTCTTTCTAACACATAATTTACCTATGGTACTGTGTATCTATGCCCATAAGTCATTGCTTATGGGCAAAGACATTATTAGCTTTTAAGATCACTGCGACGTAAATCAAGGGTGTAAAGTGCTGGCTGCGAAGCAGGTAGTTCTTGGACGACAGCTAAAGAGCCAACTAAAGAACTCCTATCTACTAACCTTTCGGCAACTCGTTCACGACCTTCTTTGTCGTTGCTTGCTAAGCCATCATATTTTTCGCCAAGTAACTTCCAATTTACATAGTCAAAGGCGTGTACCACTTTGTTGGTCGCTTCCTCAATAATTACAATATTGAGTGGTGAATGGGCCGTGATGTGAGGTTGTAAGCCCCAAAAATTATTAAACAATCTATAACGAATGCCTGCTACTGCAGCTTCATTATTGACTTGCTGAAGAGGCAAGCGAATACCATTGACACTGACGATTAAACCCGCATTTGCTAAGTCACCCTCAGCTAACATTTCCAAACGATCCGTTGTACTGTCAACAACTCGCCCTGTACCTTCGTGCTCACCCATAACTGGCCAAGGTTCAATGGCATGGCGCAAGGTCCATTTAATCGTTCCGGTAGTAAATTGAGTAACAAGTGGAAAGCGAAAATCGAGTTGTGCTTCGAAGATATCCTTGTCGAAAGAGAAGCCATTCTGGTTAAGGTAGGCAATGACAGCATGCAAATCTTCACGTAAAAAATACGGCAACATAAATTTGTCATGCAAGGCTTCACGCCAGTCAATGAGTGTGGAGGTAAAAGGCTTTTCTGCAAAGCACGCCGTTAGTGAGCGCAGCAATACATTGGCCGCCAATAAGGGTTCAGCCTCTGGCACCATTTCAAATGCGCGGAATTCGATTAAACCGCTTCTGCCATTCGAAGTATTGATATTGTAAAACTTATCAACGCTCAATTCAGCCCGGTGAGTATTGCCATTCCAGTCCATGAGCAGATTACGCAACAGTGCATCTATCATCGATGGATCACCTGGTTGGCTCATCGCTTCTATTGCTCTGAGGGTAATCTCGAGTTCATAAGGTAATTCATAAGCACTTTCATCTATTCGCGGGGCCTGACTAGAAGGCCCAATAAATAAGCCACTAAACGCAAATGAAAGTGAAGGGTGTTGTTGTAAAAACCGCAGAAAGCTACTGAGCAAAGTGGGGCGGTCGATAAAGGGGTTATGTTCTAAGTCTGGCCCGCCAAGTACGATATGTGCGCCTCCGCCAGTACTGACTTTGCGGCCGCTCAGTTGGTACTTGTGAGCGCGCATTCCAATAGATTCTGCACTTTTGAATAAACCACGAATAAAGCGCTCGAAGTCTGGCCAGTTATCGGCCGGCGGCAAGTTAACTTCAAGTACACCAGGATCGGAGGTCAATGCCATAGATTCTAAATCTTCGTCCCGCGGTGGTGTATATCCCTCTAGTCGAATTGGCGGTAAGTTGAGCTTTAGAGCTAACTGCTCAACTGCTCTAACAAGCTCGGCGAAACACTTAAAGCTTGGCAACGGAGGTAAAAAAACAATTAACTCGCCGTCTCTAAGTTCAACCGACAAACCACGACGAATTGCGCCTTCAGGTAAACGGTGTAATGGCAAACGCAGGCCCACAGGACTATCACCAGGGAAAAGCGTCAGGTCGTCGCCATCTGGCAGGTTCCATTCACCGGTAGACCAAATTTTGTCGTCATGATCAA
>TARA_R110002167_G_scaffold98718_13_pt1 | contig 11387 bp, 23 predicted proteins | sample TARA_R110002167 | Tara Oceans TARA_R110002167 (sample SAMEA4398238) | marine metagenome | biome: Polar Biome; feature: [MES] marine water layer (ENVO:01000295) within the mesopelagic zone...; material: water (ENVO:00002006), including particulate matter (ENVO:01000060) such... | reverse complement strand
TCGCAAGGTATCGAGGGTTCGAATCCCTCCCTCACCGCCATTATTTTTGCAATTAAAACAATCTGTTAGAAATTAATAAGGTTGTTTGTATTGGCTCTGGGAGTGCTTTTGGGAGCGTTCTGGGAGTAAAGGCCGCTTAGTAGTCTGCTAAGCGGGTGTTCAGAGTTTGAAAATTCCTTCGATTATGCTGTTCATATCAGCACCATCCTGCGTGATCCATTTACCGTACCTTTTCTGAATCATTTCTGTGGATGTGTGGCCGACGTGCTGTGCTATCCAGTGCAGCGGCACGACACCAGTCGACAGCATCTGGCTGATGAAGGTGTGGCGGCATTGGTTGGGCCCCCTGTATCGGACGCAGGCGTTCTTGAGGTGAGTGCTCCAAAACCGCTCTCTGATGTATTGATCACCGTAATGTGGGTTTAACGACTGGCTGTTACGAAACACCGGCCGGATCTTTGCAGTTTTGACGCTGCGGTTATCGCGTTGAGTTATCTCGGCGACAATGGGTTCCAAGTGAGCGGTTAGCTTGTACTGTTCCTGCAGGGCTTCGCGGGCCGGCTTAAGCAGCGTATGTACCCGCGTACTGCGTTTGGTCTTGGTGACTTTATAGCGATTACGTACCAGGGCGCGCTGGTATCGAACCAGACCTTTTTCGACACTGATCACATCTTCCCACGCCAGCGCCATGCCCTCGCTTAGCCGAGGGCCGTCCCACAGCATGAACTTCATCAGGTTGAGTTCCTGAATCCGCTTAGTTGGGGTGGACAGTATCTTTTTGATCTCTACCAGCGTGAATGGGTCTGGATCGTCTTGATCGGGCAGTCTGATAGTGATGCCGGTTGTGGGGTTAAACGCGGATTTATGGCGAGTGCCGTAGAGCACGAACACTTGGCGCATGATGCTAACGATCTCTTTGATCGTTTTGTTGTGTAACTTCTCCAGGCCGTTGCGGATCCACTCCTGCAGGTCGAGGTGATCGATGCTGTTGATCTGTACCTGGCCCCAGCGGGGCTGTATGTGCACTCTGGATTTTGACTCGGTACCGCGGTAACTGCTGAAGGCCAGTTCGTTCTTTTTGATGGTCAACCACAGATCGAGGTAGTGACCAAAGGTGCTGTTCAGCACCCTGGGGGACTCGGGAAAGTGGCGGGCGTAGTCGAAGGTGTCGCAATCGATCTCGTAGCGGATGATCTCAGCCAGGCGCTGGGCTTTGGCTTTATTTCCCTCTGTTGGTGGGCCGATCGGCTCGCGGCAAAACTGCCCCTCCCAATAGAAAAACACTCGAACGGTCTTGCCGTGAATTTCGTAACCATCCGGCATGTTATCTCCTAGCAATTCCCACCAAGGGTGGGGCTTATCGTTGGTTCAAGCGCCGCTGGTATTGGCTGAAAAGACGTTGAATATATTTGAAAGTCTTGGCAGCCCGCAAATTATGATCCAGCTCGGCGCGGCTGGCTATGCCGCAGGCCTTGAGGATGAACTCCTTGGCGTCCTGCTCGTTGTGGGTGCAGTCCGGCAGCTGCCATTCCTGCAGGCTGTACTTGTGTCGGGTGCGGCGGTCCAGGTAGAGCCGAAAGGCGGCGCTCTTGCAAAGCATCACCGCCGCCTTGGTCAGGCTGCCACCTTTTGGCTGGGTACGTGCTACAAGGGTTTTCACGATAACTCCCTCCTTGGGGCTCAGTAATCCAGCAGGTCGCGGTCAGCAATGGCCGCGCCCCAGGATATCAGGCCGACCGGCACCGCCAGCAGCAGCCAGGCACAGGCCAGCAGGGTAGTCATGCTCTGGCCCGCCGATACTCGACACAGCGCTGAGTTTCTTGCGGATACACCGGGCAGCTGACGCTTGCCCTGGTGCAGCTGGCGCACAGGCTCACCGGCCCGCACCCATTGCAGTCCCCGCAGTCGCCGCCGCAGTGATCCCGCAGATCCGGGGTGGCCCGCCGGATCAGCTCCCGCTCGATGCGGCCCGATTGCTCAGCCCGCCACTTCATGTCTTGTCCGGTCATTGGTCTTCGTCCTCTTGATCTTCAATTTTCTTCTTTACAGCCTGCCAGCAGTCAGGGCAGTAGTGCTGATACCCATCCAGCGGGTCGGTGTGCCATCCGACCCGGCTAACATCGGATTCGTAGTTGTCCTCGATATCGCAGGATCTAGAGCAGCCATATGCATCACACTCGATTTCAATTTTGATACTCATTAGCAATCGCCCTCATCTTCACCCCAGGCATCTTGTCGCGCACGCGGGACGATGCGCTGAATTCTGGCAGTGTTATCGAAGGGTTTTGGGATTTGCTGGTTCATGCTCGGCCTCCTAGGTCTAAGTCTTTCTCGATGTAAACGCCGCGATCGCTCATGCGCTTTAGCGCCTCAGCGCTCTCAGTGCCAAACGCGAACAATACTGTCCCCGCACCGCAACGGCTTACCTTGTGCTGGTTTTCCAGACCGGGCGTGAACTGGATCCGGCCATTCACGAACAGCATCGCTGTGCACGCCCTCATTGCCTCTTGGCACCACGCTGCATCAGTCCGACTAAATACCAATGCCACGCCGTCGCCGTGCTCGATCATGCGGCGGATCCAGAACGGGGTGTCTTTCCCGTAGGGCGGGTTCAACCAAACCCTGCCAAACCACTCTTTCTTTAATCCGTCATCGAATATGGTGTATTTGTTCGCTGCCGGTACCGCAGTCTCCATGTCGTGAGGGCTCGAAGGATCCAGGTCGAATTCCAAACCGAGCTCGTTAAACACCCAGGCAGGCGTATACCACTCAACACTTTTATGCGTTGACCGTTTTGCTGCTTCATTTGTAAATAATCCGTCCATATCACCACGACTTTTAACAAGGCTTTCAAGCGGGATGCTCCGCTGCGCACCCCTTAAAACGTCTATAAGCCTACTCTCGTGGCCGCATTACTTAGCCCATCAACCAGCTCCCTGATCTGATCCACAGGCACAATTACAAGCGCGTCACCAACAGCAACCTCGATCTTGCTGCTTCGGGCAAACGTCTCTCCAAGTGGGAAAATCTCTATATCACTGCCAACTGCTGAAACGATTTTGTCATTCTCTTTGTCGTATTCCACATAGCCCTCCGGCTTATAACAAGTTGCTCGTTTGGATTTCGCTCTGCTGCGCTGCGCCTTGCTCGTCAGGGCGTTGTAATCGATTAACTGTTTTTGGTTCATACCCTTCCTGCCTCCCTTGCTGCTACATCCAATTTGACGATAGCCCCCATAGTTGGTTTGAGTTCATCGGGCAGCCGGCTATAACCAAAACGGGTACGTGCCAGCCCCTCCGCCCGGGTAATCAATTCCAAGTTGGCTGGGTCACAGTTGAGTTTGTTGCTATCAATGAAGGCGACCATAAAGCCATCTGGCACGGGTCCGTTGGTCTGTTCCCAGGTCCAAACGTGCTTATGGCGATATCGGGTTGGAGCCCCTGTATGCGGGTTTCGTTCTGGTACCTTGATCTCGATGTAGCCATCGACGTTAACCCGCTCCGAGTAGAGCGCTTTGACATTACCCGGTGCATTACCCTGCTTAAAAGAGCCGCGGTTGGGTTTGCACAACCCTTTGGTACCCGTAGCCCAGGGCTTGTTGCCCTTCTGATACTGGCCGCTGCGTCCACAGGTGATACCGTGATTTTTTACAAAGCTACGTAGCTGTGATGGTTTAAAACAACAATCAAATTGCTGATTCAGCAGCTCGGTTAGTGCCTCGATATCGTGCTGCTGATATTGGGTTTTAATGAACGCGACCTGCTCCTGGGGAAAAAGCTGTGATGTCCCCGCCTGCACTCCGGATATGCGACCACTCCGGAAGCGGTGGTTCTTCAATGTGCTGCGGATCTGAGCTTCGGTTTTATCCAGGTCGAACTTTGCATTGAATGCCTGCGTCAGGGGCCCCACCATCATCTGAATGAAACCCGTTTTCAGAAAGCGCAGTTGTTGATCGGTATATCGAGTACTCATTTCCCCTGTACTCCTATCAACGGTTTTTTTCCCTCAATCATCGCGGGTTTTTTACTGATCAGTCCTTCACGTTTAAGCTTCTCTGCCTCTAATACCAGCGAGGCATTGCCGACGATCTGGCTAGCGATCCCTGCCGTTGCTTTGGCCCGGGAGATCTCCAACTTCAAATCCTCTGGCTTTAGATCCTCATCCTGGAGCCGCTCCATCTGAGCAAACAGGTGAGTATTCAGATCGGATAAATTGTCTTTCACGCCGTCACCTCCTTGCAGCCATTACAATCGCCACAGTCGCCGCCGCAGTGCTGCAGCGCGGGTGTGGCGCGGCGGATCAGTTCTTTTTCGATCGCCCCCAACAGCCGCTGGCCGTGGATGCTTTTACCGTAAGACTCGGCGTGTTTGGTGCGGCTGTAATTGGCCTGCAGCTGCTCGTCGGTTTGATGGGATAGGTTCATGCGCTTTGGTCCTCGTTGTCGTAGTTATTCCAGGCGTCAAACGTCGCGCCCTGATCATCGATATCGGTAAACAGCTGGTCGGTGTGTATTTGCCAGTTGATCAGCAGCTGCTGCAGGTATCCGGCCCGGATCATTACCAGGGCGATCGCCGCCTTATCCGCCGCCGCTACCGCCTCCTCGGCGGCGTTCTCGATGAGGCTATGAGCCTGTTGAATCGCCTGATCGATCTGATTGAGTTGACGCTTGAGTTCGCCCATGACCTACCCCTTGATCTTCACAAAGTGGCCGTTGTTATCGCGCCAGAAGAGCACGACGTCGGTGAGCCGATATTGGCCACCCACGCCGCCCTTGACCGGCCAATCACCGCTGGATCTTGGCTGACGGATCCGCACCGGAAACACACAGGGCTGGCCCTTAGTGTTCAGCCCCTGGGAGTAATACTTGCTCGATTTCTTGATCCTGGCGAACAAGCCTTGCTCGGCTTTAGGTTTGACCGTATCGGTCAGCGTCACCACGTCATCGCCAAACAGGCTGCCATCGTAGATGGCGTCAAATGCCTGTTGGTCTTGTTCGGTCCAGTTCTCGTCGCCCGGCTGGTAACCGGACAGCTGTTTACGCCAGGCGGTCAGTAACTGGCGGGCGCTGAGATAGTGCAGCGGTCCGCTGTTGCCGTCGGTGATTGGGGTGTATCCTTCGCCCTGGGGCTTTATGGTTGATGTCATTATTCGCACTCCTTTGATGATGGTTTGGCCAGCCGATCGATCCGCGTCCAACAGACGATCGGTGCCCCTTCTTTTCAACTTACGGCGCGTAGTGGCCGCACGGTTTCAAATTCGCTGTATAGCGTGCTGAGCAGCCCCGCCAGGGTTTTGTGCATCGCCGCCGACTCAAACCGTACCCGATCATCGAGTTCATGCACCTGGCTGCGGGCGACCAGCTCCAGCGCTAGCTGCTGGTTGCGGCAACCGACCATCATGATCAGCAGTTGCTGGCGGTCGGTATCGAGCAGCGGCAGCAGCTGCACAATGATGCGGTCATCGGCCAGGTCGATCTGTTCCAGCGCGGTCGCCTCGCGGTAATCATCCAGTTTGAAATCAAACGCACTCAGCGCACCGACGCCGAGCAGGGTGATCGCGTGCTTCCAGTAATCTAAAAACACCAGGGTGGTGGTTGGGTTGTGTTGCATGGGCCTTCTCCTGTTATTTCTGCTCAAAAATCCAGCATTTGACGGTGTTGTTGGTGGGGTGGATCTTGCTGCTGACGGCTTTGTTCGATTCGATAAACTTGCGGGTCTTGCTGCCCTTGAGGTGGCGTTTCAGCTCGCGCGGATCGGGTAGCCGTAGCTTGAAATCACCGCAGGCGTGTTCGAACTCTTTCAGGTTCACCGCGATGCGCTTTTCGTCGTTGCCGTAGTGGTTGAGTACCGAATCGGCGCGGGTGTTTTCGATGTAGTCGTAGGCCTCCCAAAACTCGGAGACGATCGGGTGATCCTGGCTCAGCGACTGCTGGCGCTGGCAGGCCATCTCAAGCAGCTGATCCTTGGCCGCGGTCAGGGAGGCATCGTCCAGCAGCGCCAGCCCCTCTTTGCCCAGGCAGTCGACCAGCGCCATCATCTGGGCATGACACTTGGCGATTCGCACCATCCTGATCTCTTTGTTCTGCAGCAGCGATGCCTCGTAGATCGCTGAGCGCTGGCTAAACAGCGCCATCAGTGGCTTTTCCGCCTGGGTGGCGGTCAGGATAAAACCGCTCACCTGCTCCATCGGCACCCGCTCCAGCCACTCGGCGGCGACCTTGCTGTTGGGGTTTTGGGTTTCACGGGTCATGAAGATATGCACAATCCGCGACATGATCGCCTCACCGGCATCCACCGGTGCGTTCTGGCTGATCACAATCGATGCGCGAAACGGGGGCTCGTAGGTATCGTTGCCGTTATTCTTGACCCCGGTCGCTCGAATTGAGCGACCGTTGAAGGCGGTCTTGAACTCGTCCCAATCGAACTGCTGCTTGACATGTGCCTGCTCGCGGTCGGATTCGATCATCACCAATGGCAAGTTAGAGGCTTGGGCTAGTTTTCTGCTCAGGCCAACGCGCGTTCCTTTACAGGGGTCAAAGCCTTCGTAGTCAGCACGTCCGCACAACTTCCATAGGAACTCGATCAGGGTCGACTTACCGGCACCAGCCTGGCCGACAATCTCAATAAACGGGTAGGACTTATGTACCGCCCGGATCTGTTCGGCGAACAGGCTGCCGAGCCAGAACGCCAGCGCCACCACACCTTGGGTACCAAAGGCCGTGGTCAGGTGCTGTATCCATATTGGGCTGTAGTCGCTGATATCGGTATTGATCGCCAGCTCGATCGAGCTGCTCAGTGATTTGATAGATAGTTTACCGAACTCGAAATAGTCCTCGTTGTTGAGCGCTGCCCGCTTGCCACCCTTGACCGCCTGATCGTTCCAGATCCACGCCTGGTGCTCCTTGGAGTAGCCGATAAAATCGATGGTCTCGACCGTCTTGATATACTTCATCTGCTGCTGCATTACGTATCTCAATTGTTTTGCAGTGCCGCTCCACCAAGCGTTTTTTATCGACAGTAAGGAGTTGGTGAACTCGCACGCGTTAGCCAGTTGTTTAGGGGTGAAGTCTTTTTTCTCGGTGCCGCCCTCAGGCTTATAAACCTCGAAGTAATACCAGCACTCACCGGTGATACGATTGGCCTGGTAATAGAGCGCTTGAGGAAAGGCGTTGCAGATTTCAGTGACCAAGCCAGCGGCTTTAAGCACTTCATTGCGGTCGTCAGGAGCTAGACGGCTGGCATCATCAGTTTCACGCTTGCGGCACTCGCGGTCGTAGGCGTCCATATCCAGCTTCCACCAGTAGATCGAGCGGTCAAACTCAAACCAGAACTGGCGCCGTTCACGGTGGTTATACATCAGCCGTGCCTTAGCACCGGCGCTCTCGGCCAGCAGCAGCTCGCCGTGGTAGCGGTACAGATCGAGATCTCGCTCGCCCAGCTTGCCTAGCTGGTGCAGGTCGTTCCAGTCGAAGCGGCGGCCCTTAAGCGGTGGGTTCTGCGCCGCCGTGGCTTGCCAACCGTCCTTGCGGGCGCGTTCGACATGCTTGAGGCTGTAATCACGCCCGGCGCGATCGCCATCGAGTGCCCAGATTAGGGTCGGGCGTTTACCCTGGGCGCAGTGTTTGCCCAGCTCGGCCAGGAACCGCTCGATGTAGTTGCTGCAGCTGATGCTCGATACCGCAGTGATGCCCGCATGGATCAATGCGATCGCATCGAAGATCCCCTCGGTGATCCAGATCTCGCTCTGTTCGGCCAGCTGGCGGTAGTCGAAGATCGGCGCTATCCAGACCTGGCCTTTGAATCTGCCTACCGCGCGGCCCTTCTGCTTGCCAAAGCGCTCGGGCTTGTCCAGCAGCCGCTCCCAGAAGGCTCCGCTGGGCAGCGGAAACCGCACCGTACTGGTCCCCGCGTTGATCTCCTGCTTGAAGAAGTACTCCTGGGTATACCAGCCGCGAATCCGCAGCAGGTCGAAGCCACGGCCGTCGCGCAGGTAGCCATCGGCCACCGCGGTCGGGTTGGGCTGCTCGCCCTCCTTGGGGGCGTAGCGCTCGGTCCAGCTGTTGAAAAATTCGGGAAAAAGGTCTTTAACGTGGTGCAGGTCGCCGCACTTGTTATCGCGGCCGCACTTCACCACCCAGGGCGACTCCTTCTCGGTAAACGCCTCGCGCTTGTGGCAGCTGGGGCACTCGATCTGCTGCAGGTAGTCACCGCGGTCTTTGGCCTGGTAGTTCAGTTCCAGCGCGCTGGTGATGTCGGATTTGAGCTGTGGATTCATGAACGAAAGCGTCCCTGCAGGTGAAGATACGGCGTAACAGCGTGTTACATCTCAAGCGCTAGCTGGCGGCGGTCTTTGCCGACCAGATCGAGCGAGGGCATCGGTTCCCCCATCGCATTGCACAGGTTGCGCAGGCGGCGGCTAAGCAGTTGGAAGGTAAAGGCATCGGCGGTGCCGTTGAGCGACCGCAACAGGCTGACCATGGCGTTGGTGGCCTTAATCTGATCGAGGTCTTTGCTGAGGCCGAAATAGCCCTGCTTGCGCAGGGTGGGTAGCACCTCGCTGCAGACCCAGTTGGCAAATTCGACAGCTTCAGGCTTGTTAGAACGAAAAAGCACCCTATAGACAGCCGGCTCTGCTATGAATACCACCTCGCCAGACCCACTTTGCCCCCGCAGATGCAGGGGGCAAACCCATTCTTGCGGGTAGTTACGAAGGGAATATGACCCCTTCCAGGTAATATCCATCGCTTTAAAAACGTCGATAGCACAAAACCAGACCTCGCCTTTATCGTCGGTCGCGGTACGGACCTCGTGGATGGTAAACAGAAACGGGTTTTGTTGTTGATTGAAATGGTTCATGAAGGCACTCCTACCTTTTGGGTTTCATCATTGAGCAGCTGGTCAAAGTCCAGCTGCTGGTCATCGTTGTTGTGTTGGGCCTGCTTGCGGATCGCCGAGGGTGCCAGCGGCAGGTCGATCGACGCGTTGGGCATCCCCGACGGGCTGAGAATGTGGGTGATCTCCATCTGGCCGTTGTAGGTGGCGCCGCAGGGGACGTTCTGGCACTGGAAGAAGATCGTGCGCAGCAACGGGTGCAGGGCAATGCTATTGCGCACCCGCAGCGGCCCGTGACAGTTGGGGCAGACCTGTTTGTAGGTACTTCCGCTCATGGTCGACCCCCGTCTAGTCTTGAGAGTCGCTGAACTGTTCGGCGCGCTTGACCGCACCCACGCCCGACTGCTGCAGCCGGTAGAGGGCGTACTGCATCCGCTTGATCTCGTCGCGGTCGACCACGCCGTCGGCCAGTGCCTGCTGGATCTCACCAGCCAGCTCGCCGGTGCGCTGCACCAGCTCGGTGACGTTGTCGAGCATCGCCATATCACCCGCCACCTGCTGGTACGGCTCACCCCAGATCCACAGCGCGTTAACCGGCTGGCACAGCGCATCGAGGATGCGCACGTCTTTGGTCAGCTGCAGGATCTGTTCAGCCTCAAAGGCGGTCAGCTTGTTTTGCGCCTGGGTCGGGTTGAGCTTGTTCTGCAGCGTGTTAGCGCTCCAGCCGAAGACGGCAGCGACTGCGACGACGCCGCCGGTGTAGTCGTGCACGGCGCGATAGCAGGCCAGATCAAGCGAAAGGATGTGGCCTTCGGTATGGGGGCGATAAGACATAGTGATTGCTCTCTATATTCGCTGTAGTTATTGAAAATCGGATCGGCAAAGATGCGGTGCAGGCCCTAGGTTTCGTTTTCTGGGAGCAGGCCGTCGGGGTGGCGTTTGTTGAACGCCTCCATCCCCTCGATCAGAAACACCCGGCCCATGGCGGAATCGGTGTAGTGGTTGAGTGCCGCCAACCGATCGAGATCGGCGCGTTCGGCGGGGAACAACGAGATGTAGGCCGCCTTAGCGTTGCAGCCGGTCGGGGCACGCTTGAGGCGTGGCGAAGAATTGGTGGTTTTAGAGGTAGGCATTGGGTAAAGTTCCCGTTAATTGTTCAAGACAAGTTAATTATTGCGTTCATTTGGACGCATGTCAATAGGTTGTGCGCTCAAATGAGTTCGATTGGTGAAAGATTGAAATCTGAGAGGATGCTTCTTGGGTTAGATCAGACTGCATTTGCCAAGGTTGGTGGTGTAACAAGAACGGCTCAAAGTCTTTATGAAAGAGACGAAAGGCACCCTAACTCGGCATATCTGTGTGCATTGGCAGATATTGGAGTAGATGTGCTTTACGTACTCACCGGCCAGCGTTCGATCACTGAGGAATTGACCCCAGACGAAACCGCCCTGCTCGATAACTACCGCGCCAGCTCACCGACCAATAAGGATCATCTTGACGCGGTTAGCGCTGCGTTTGCGCAATCGACGGGCGTGAAAGGGCAAGCCGGTAACGGCAAATAGTGAAAGGAGATAGAGGCGATGGATGAAGTGCGTATCGTAGTGGACGGCATCACCTACAGCGCTGAGTACGATATTTTCGATGACACGCTTGTGGTCTACCTGCCGGATGGAACGACTGAATCGACGGAACTTAAAGGGCTTAGGCCAGATGCGGCCGCCAGGCCACATCTGCTGTCCTATGTTAAGAAAAAGCTAAAACGCTCAGCCGATTAACACCACCAACTGGTCGTGGTCGGTCACCAGGGCGTCAATCAGTTCCCGCTCGGCTTGCGGGCAGTTCAACTGAAGACTGGCGTCATCCACATACACGTGCCGATAGGCCAGGTCGCGGCACTTGCCCGCCCGCACATCGTCCAGGGTGAAGGTGTTCGCCACGCCTTGGTAGATGGCTTGGTGGAGGGGGTTTTCGACCATGATGGGCGGGATGATGGCGATGGCTTCGCCCACTTTGGTGTGGGCTGCAATCCAGTTGCTCTTGCCACTCAGGCGGCCGGGATCGATGCGCACCGTGGCACAGGTGGCCACATAGTCGGGGGCACTGTCGAAGCCGTATTTGTCCCACAGCTCCTGGTAGGTTCGGTTGAAGTCGAACAGGGCGGTCATGAGGGGGTCGAGGCGGCTCACTGGGTGTTCTCCTGCCAAAATCCTCATCAGGCCGGCTGATGGGCAGGAGAACAAGCGGGCGGGGCTGTAGGAGGGCGTCCTACAGCGATCACTCCCGCAGCTGCGCCACGCTGACCCCTAGGGCCCGCGCCACCCGCGCCAGGGTTTTCGGCTGGGGCTTGGCGTCGGGCTTTTCGATCTGCGCCAGGGCGGGCTGGCTGATCCCCAGCCGGGTGGCCAGATCGGCCTGGGTCAGGCGGCGGTATTTGCGCCAGGCCCCGATCAGGGAGAGCCCCTGTTCCAGCTGGTAGCCCACCACCTCGTGGGGGAACTGGACGCTGTCGTCGGCCACCCTCATGGCTGGCGCGCCTCGCCCATCTCGTGCTCGGCG
>TARA_R110002167_G_scaffold29730_13_pt1 | contig 11389 bp, 7 predicted proteins | sample TARA_R110002167 | Tara Oceans TARA_R110002167 (sample SAMEA4398238) | marine metagenome | biome: Polar Biome; feature: [MES] marine water layer (ENVO:01000295) within the mesopelagic zone...; material: water (ENVO:00002006), including particulate matter (ENVO:01000060) such as...... | reverse complement strand
TATGAAAGGATAATTTATTACTTCTAATCGTTATAAATGGAAAATATTATTCTTGACGTCTTAGGTTATTATTTGTTAAATGAAGTTGCTCCTAGTTAAAAAGAGAGTCAGCACAGGTCAAGCGGAACGAAATGAGTAGGTAAACCGCTAGAAGCACAATTAAAAAATATCAGGTGGAACACATGTCAACACAACACATACAATTTATGAAAAGACGCCTACATCAGGCTGTTCGCAGAGCATGGACTGCTCCAGCCGCATCTATTACAGCTGTGATGCTGGCTGGTGCACTTATGAGTGCTCCGGCTCTTGCTCAACAATCGGGTAGCATAAAAGGTAAGGTGACGACGCAGGCATCTGATATCTCGATTGCCGGTGTTACCGTTGTTGCTAGCAGTAACGTGATGCCTAAACCACGCACCGTTATGACCAAAGCCGATGGTTCTTACAGTTTGCCAGCCTTAATGCCAGGGGAATACACCCTTACTTTTACATCTGCCGATGGCACCGTTCGTCAAACGACAGTGCAAGTGTTGTTGGAGCAATCTTCAAATGTCAATGTCGCCTTTGAAGACGCACCACAAGGCAAGACAGAAGTTATTTATATAACGGGCTCAAAAGTTATTCGTGAAGGCGACTCCGCACTAACCAATTCTTTAAGCCAAGACGCGGTATCTAAGATCCCTTCTGGTCAAGACTACCGTGACTTATTATCTTTGATCCCCGGCGTACAATATTCAGAGTATGCCACCCTAGGTCCATCTGCTGGTGGTTCAGGTCGTGACAACAAATATGGTTTTGATGGGGTTGATGTAAGCTTACCGATGTTTGGTAATTTGGCTTCCGAACCATCTACCCATGATGTTGCTTATGTTTCAATTGACCGTGGTGGTGCTAAGGCGATAGGTTTTAACCGCTCGGGTGGTTTATCTATTAATACGGTATCCAAATCAGGTACAAACGAATTTCATGCCAACGTTGAGTATCGTATCCAACCTAAAAGTTTTGTGTCTGATAGAGATGATACCGACGGTACTAAATTTACTGATGATAAAACTTGGGTCACTACTAGTGTAAGTGGGCCATTGATTGAAGATGAATTGTTTTTCTACGGCTCTTATTACCGACCAGAAGTGGAGCGGGCGAGCAAAGAAACGGCTTACGGGCCGGTTAAAGACTATAAAAGCGTGCGTCAGGAATATTTTGGTAAACTTACTTGGGCACCGACTGATGAGCTACTACTCAATTTAAGTTTACGGACATCTGAAAATGAAGGAAAAGGCGAGTCTTTGGGTGCCTTTGATGAAGACACAACGTCACAAGGCTCATACGCAAATCAAGATATCTACACCATAGACGGTTCGTACTTAATTGATGATTATACTACTTTAACCTTCCAATACAGTGATTACACTTATGAAACTGCTGGCCGTGCTGACAATCTAGTACCCGACGTAACACCCCGCATAGGGGGCTCACTTGATTTAGATATGTTGCGTTCTTTAGGTCAGTTTGCGGTACCAGACTTACGTCCAGATATTGAGGGCTATGACAATCTTACTGCGCAAAGCTTGATCAATAAGTATGGTTATATGAATGACGAAGGGGTTTTAACCGGTGGTGGTTATGTTGGCGTAGGCAGCGAGATTAATAATCAAGATTTTTATCGTAAAAGTTTTGAGGTTAAGTTAGACCATGAACTTGAATTAGCGGGTATGCAACATAACCTGCACCTCGGTTTTCAGTGGAAAGAGGGCAAAGAGGTGTTGTCACGTCTATCTAATGGTTGGGGTAATATTAGTTACGTAGGTGGATTAGCGGCCGATAATTTTGAAAGCGATATTCCTATTTATTATGCAACGCGAACAGAGCAAATGAGTCTCGAAACCAGTTCGGGAGATGTGGTGCCGCCAATAACATCTACTAATGAAAGTTATAATATTGAGCTCAATGACACCATTATTTACGGTGACTTTACTTACAATATTGGTTTTGTTTTGAGTAACGATATTTTGTATGGTCAGGGCCTTAAAGAAAATTCAGCCAACGTTTCTGGTTATGAGTTGGCCCCCGGCAATAAATACAAAATGTATGAGCTGGACTTTATGGACATGATTCAGCCGCGCTTAGGTATTACCTGGGCCTACAACGGTGAAGATACTGTATTTGCCAACTTTGCAAGTTACAACCCAGAAGCCACTTCTTTAGCACGCGCCGCTTCCTGGGCTCGAAATACGCAAGCGACTCAATTGGTTTATTTTGATGAAAATGGCGACTATATTGGCAATACCGGTGCTTCAGGTTCTTCCGGTAAGTTTTTCCAAGAAGGTTTAGATGCACGACGTACCGATGAAATTACCCTTGGCCTGAATCAAACTATCACTGATGAATTTGTTATGCGCACCCATGTGCGTCAACGTAAGGCCTTCCATCCTTGGGAAGATGTACCAAACGATGCGCGTTTATATGGTGAATATGGTCCTTTTGGTGGTGTGCCTGCAAATGTCGCTGCTCAAGGTTTATACATTCCAGATCTAGCCGCTTATCGTAATGAAGTTGGCGGTTCATCTTATGTTATTGCTGAACTGGATGGGGCTAAAAACACCTATTATGAATTCAGTGTCGAAGGTGAGTACGTAGGGGAGAATCTCTATCTAAATGCCTCCTATGTATGGAGTCATTATTTCGGTAATTACGATCAAGATATTACCAGTACAGCCTCTGATGGCAATTTGTTCATTGGTTCATCAAACTTAGGTGATGGTAGAGGACGTATGCTGTGGGATGGTAAATACGGTAATTTACACGGCGATAAGCCTCATGTGTTTAAAACCATCGGTTACTACACAACCGATTGGAATGCAGATATCGGCTTTAAATTCCTTTATCAGTCTGGTGATGTATGGGAAGCCTGGGATGGCAGCGTTTACGGTTATTCTAGTTCGACCATTCGTTATTCTGAGCCAGCGGGCAGCCGTCGTGAAGGCAGCCATTGGCAGCTTGACTTAAACTATGCTCAAAACTTTAATTTGACCGACAACTTAGTGGTGAAATTTAAAGCTGACCTATTTAATGTATTTGATAATCAAACCGGCTATAACTATAACCCTATTGTTTCAAGTTCAACTTTTGGTGAAGCACGTAATTTAATTAATCCACGCAGACTACAACTATCAGTTAACATTGGTTTTTAGTCAGTCTTAAAGCAGTATAATAAACAGGCTAACTGGTTTATTTACACTTTAAATCCCCGCTCAAAGCGGGGATTTTTATATCATCATTTGGAATAGTGTTTGTGACAAATTTACTTTCTACCACGAAAAAAATTGCTCTGTTAGTTGGGCTTGTATTTTGTGCTTCTTGTGCGGTTAAACAAACTGTTGATCCAGCACTACGGATCGCGGTAGCACAAAAAATAATGCTTGATCTTCGCTATTTCTGCAGTAATCAACAAATCAATAAAAAATGTAATAAGCCTCTAACAGTATTACCTGCTGAATTAAGTCAGATGATCAGTGATTCAGGTATTGGTGGTGTAGTATTGTTTGCTGACAACTTGCAAAACACCGAGCAAATGTTGCGCTTGAATTATGCGCTACAACAAGCCGCCCAAAGGGGGGGGCACTCGCCTTTGTTTATTGCTATCGATCAAGAAGGTGGGCGGGTAGTCCGTATCCCGCAAAACCTAGCGACATCGTTTGCCGGTAATATGGCCATTGGTGCCACTTATGCCCAACATGGCGACTATTTTGCTCGACTAAGCGGTGAAATAATTGCAAAAGAGCTTCTTTCTTTAGGTTTTAACCTGAATTTTGCTCCAACGGTTGATGTAAATGTTAACCCGCTTAACCCCGTGATTAATGTGCGCTCTTACGGTGAAGATGCGCAAATCGTCGCAGAACTAGGCAGCGCACAAATGGCTGCTATGCAAGGTCAAGGGATGATGGCGACCTTGAAGCATTTCCCTGGACACGGTGATACCAGTGTTGATAGCCATACCGGTTTGCCTAGGGTTGAACATGGCATGCAACAAATTGAAAACTCTGATTTGTTGCCCTTTCAATATGCTATCGATCACGATGCTCCAGCGATGATCATGACGGCGCATATTCAATACCCGCAGCTAGATAATACCGAATTTACCACCAAAGAGGGCGACACCATTATTTTGCCTGCGACCATGTCACGCAAAATATTGACAGAGTTGTTGCGTAACAAAATGGGTTTTAAAGGTGTTATTGTGACGGATGCCCTCGATATGGCAGGCATTGCCCACTACTTTGATGAAAGTGAAGCGGTGATTCAAACGTTTAGTGCAGGGGCTGATATTGCTTTAATGCCTATCACAATCCGTAGTCCCGACGATATTGAAAATGTTGAAAAGTTAATTGATGAGGTGGTAAAAGCGGTACATAAGGGGCGTTTAAATAGACAAGAGTTACTTGAGTCGGCGCAGAGAATTGAGCAAGCAAAAAGTCAGTATGATCTTGCCCAGACCTTTTCTTTGCCATTAGAACAGGCGATTGCACAAGCGCAAAATACCCTCGGCATAAAACAGCATCGCCAAGTGGAACAAGCACTCGCCGATAGTGCAATCGTACAAATCAAAAATAATGGTGTACTGCCTATTGGCAACAAAGTAAAAAATATTCATTTAAGTATGCCTGATAACACTAAGTGCATGGCTCTGACGTTCGCACTTAAAACACGACTTCCCACTGTGCATATTAGCTGCAGTAGTTTGGCCAACAGTACGACGGTCGCCAACCGTGATTTAATTGAACAAGCAGATGTATTGATTGCGGCAGATATCTCACCAGATCAAAGTTTAGCAGAGTTAGGTGGCATGGATGATATTCAATCTTGGCGCGAACGAGCGCCCAAAGAGTTGCAAATAACCCAACAATTGAGTCTCTTACAAGCAGCCAAAGCCAAAGGTAAAATCACGATTTTTATCAGCTTGCGTACCCCCTACAATGCAAGGTTATTTGCTGATTATGCAGACCTTATCTTGGCAAGCTTTGCCTATAATTTGAATAAAACGGAGTATATGGACGATTATGGACGATTAATCACCCAGTATGAGGGGGCTATCTATAATGCCCTAGCTGATGTGATTACGGGACAAAAAGTGGCAACCGGTAGCTTGCCGGTTTCAGTTGATTTATAAGGTTATTTTGTAATGTTAGGCCGAGCATTGGTATCACATTGTCAACGGATTTTGCACCAGCAGCCGGAGAATCGAATGCTGGCCCTAGATATCTTTCGTGGCATCACCATTACCGCTATGATTCTGGTCAACAACCCGGGTAGTTGGCAGTATATCTATCCGCCTATGCGGCATGCAGAGTGGCATGGTTGGACGCTAACTGACCTTATTTTTCCCTTTTTTATCTTTATAGTTGGTGTGTCTATTCAGCTCTCGGGTGAGCGTGTATTGGCTAGTGGCATGAGTCGTTCACTGATACTAAAACAAGCTTTGCTGCGAACAGTTAAACTTTTTTTACTCGGTTGGTTTTTAGCCTTGTTTTATTATGATTTTGGCGCAGAGCACTACAACTGGTTTGCACAGCGATTCATGAATATGCGTTTTATGGGCGTACTGCAGCGTATTGCTTTGGTCTATTTAGTCTGTGTTTTATTGTGGTTGTTTCTTTCAAAACGCGCCCTATTGCTGAGTTTTATTGGTGTATTACTGCTTTATTGGTTAGCACTAACAAATATTCCTTACCATGACAGTATGGGTAATGAATATCGTGGTTTACTTGAGTTTGGCAATAATGTTAGCGCATGGCTCGATTCATGGCTATTTGGTGCCCCCCATCTTTATTATTCAGCCGCATCGCCCTTTGCTTTTGATCCAGAAGGCATACTCTCTACCCTGCCTGCTGTTGCTACTGGTATTTCTGGCGTGCTGGTAGGTAAACTACTCACTCAAACTTCGTTAAATAGACGTGATATGACCATGTTACTTGGTGTTCTAGGTGGTATCGCTGTATTGCTGGGTGAGCTGTGGAGCATTTATTTGCCTATCAATAAAGCCCTATGGACTTCAAGTTATGTGCTGTTATCGAGCGGGTATGCGTGTCTAGTGTTAGCGGGCTTGACTTTTATTCTGCCCAATAAAAAAGCCATGTTGTGCAGTGCACCTTTTCTGGTTTTTGGTGCTAATAGTATTGCTTTTTTTATGTTTGCCGGAGTGCTTGGGCGTTTAATGATTATGTGGCCGGTGGGTGATATATCAATTAAAGCCTGGTTGTTTGAACATATTTTTCGTTGCTGGTTTGGCCCTTTAAACGGCTCATTGATGTTTGCTCTAAGTTTTTTAGTCTTATCTTATGTATGTATGCACTGGCTTTATAGAAAACAACTATTTTGGAAAGTATAAATCCGAGTAAATTATTACTCTGTTTTTGCCGTGAATAAATATAAATTTACCGCTAACTAAAAAATTCCAAAAAGATAGCATAATAGAAATAGTATTGTTTTTAATAATACTAGGTGTTGATGTAAGTTGGCCTAAAAAGCCCATTGCAGTTTATTTTCATTTATTAATCAAGCTTGCTTGGGTTACACTTGGCTTTAGTTGTTTACCAAAATATTTTATGAGTTTTAATGTCTACATTTACTAAAATTAAAGCCTTAAGAGGCTCTTTATCGAGTAGCGAATTGAAGCTAGCTAAATTCGCCTTAGATTCATCGAATGCCATTCGCGAACTGTCGTCGCAAGAACTGGCTAATGTGGTGGGTGTCAGTCAATCGAGCGTGGTCAAGTTTGCCCAGAAACTCGGTTACAAAGGCTATCCCGCTTTTAAACTAGGCATTATTGATGCGGTTAATACCGTGCCGACCAATAGTACTTTGCATGGCAAAATAACGATTAATGACAGTTTTAGTCAAATGTCAGACAAATTATTGAGCAGTAAAGTGTCGGTGTTAAATGAAACCCAAAAATTGAATGATGAAAAAGCGTTTTTAGCGGCAGTCGCTTTATTAAAAGCGGCTAAACGTATTCTGATTTGTGGTTTGGGTGGTTCGGCTTTGGTGGGTAAAGATTTTTCATATAAATTACAAAAACTCGGTATTCTGGCTATCGAAGAGCCCGATGCTCACGCCCAACTGGCCTTTGCGGCGACCTTGTCTGACAATGATTTAGTCTTTGCAATTAGTGAATCTGGCAGTACCAAAGAGATTGTCAATGTGGTAAGCCAAGCCAAAAAGAATCAGTGTAAAGTTATTTCTATTACCCGTTATGGCAGTAATCTGATTTCAGATATGGCTGACGTAAAACTGTATTCTATCGCGGATGAAGAGTCTGCGCGTTTATCGTCAATATTGGCACGTACTGCGCAAGAGTTTATTATTGATATCCTGTTTATTGCGATCACCCAATCGTCCCGTCAAGGTCGTCAAACCTTAGAAAAAACCAATGCTGTAGTCGCTGAGTTTAGACGAATGTCTTAATAGTCTGGATAGAGTAAATAAGGCCGGCGCAGCTGTTTAAAGGCCTGTAAGTCAGTGTGCCATGACGCTGTTATTTGTTCTGCACTTTGCCCTTGCTCGATAGCTAAACGCAGCTTGTCGGTGCCGGCTAATTTATCCATAAAATCTGCCCGTTCAAAAAAACCGTAACCGGCATGTTTGAATTGTTGGTAAACCTGAATAAATACAGTTAAGTCCAGACCTTCAATGCTACTTTGGCGTAAGTCTGTACCAAATAAGACTTGGTTTTCAAGTTTCGGGTGTGCAGCACTACCCGGTTTAGATACGGGGGTAAATTCAAAATCACCCATTGAAATAATGTCATGACCGATTACTTGAAAAGGAAAATCAGTACCTCGGCCAATACTGACCGGGGTAGCTTCAAAAAAGCATAGTGAAGGGTATAGCTGAATAGCTTGGCTATTGGGTAAATTAGGACTGGGCGCCACTGGCAGTGAATAAGGTAGCTCGCGACGGTAATTGTTATTAGCAATGGTGATCAGGTCTAAGGAAGCAGCCTTATTTATCCATCCCTCTCCCTTAATCATCATGGCTAATTCGGCCAAGGTCATACCATGGAGCACGGGTATGGGGTGCATGCCAACGAAGGAGCGAAATTTAGGCGCTAGTATCGGACCATCGACAAACTTTCCGTTGGGATTGGGTCGATCGAAAACGATAAACTGTGTGTCAGATTCGGCTGCAGCTTCCATCATGTAATGCATCGAGCTGATAAAAGTATAGAACCTGACCCCCACATCTTGAATGTCGAAAATGACCACATCCACCTCATCCATTACAGATTTCTCTGGCTTTTTGTTGTTACCATAGATAGAGGTAATGGCAATGCCTGTAATTGGGTCAACAGTATTTAGGACATGAGCACCGGCATCATGATCGCCCCTAAAACCATGCTCAGGAGCAAAAATACGCACCACATTGATTTGTTTTGACAATAAATAATCAAGTAAATGCTGATTATTGACTTGCGATGATTGGTTAACCACCAAGGCGACTTTTTTGTCTTGCAGCAGGGGCAAGTATAACTCTCCCCGCTGAGCTCCTACTTGGATGGATTCAGTAATTTGCTTAACTTTTGGGGCCTGAAGACTGGTGCACGCGGTCACGAAAAAAATACAAGTAAATAATGCGGCTTTTAGCGAACAGGGCATAGTCATGGTTTATTTCGTTTGGCTCTGGACCGCTTTGCGTAAAAAGCCGTGATGCTGCTGTAATAGTTCGCTTGCGTATTTTGGGCTGGTGCCAGTCAATATCATTAAAATGGCTAATTTGGCTTCATTACCGGCTTCTTTTAAAGCCAGTGTCGCAGTTTCTTCATCACAATCAGTGGCTTGCATAACAATTAATAAGGCTCTTGCATAAAGTTTGGCATTGCTGGCACTGACGTCAACCATCAGGTTTTGATAGGTTTTGCCAATCCTTATCATGCTGGCTGTGCTTAACATATTTAAGATCAGCTTTTGCGCTGTACCCGATTTCATGCGAGTTGAGCCGGTCAAAACCTCAGGTCCTACCGCGGCACAAATTTCAATATCTGCTTGTTTGGCAATCGCCGAGTTAGGATTGCAACTGACTGATACTGACTTAGCGCCAACGACTCTGGCGTACCTAAGCGCAGAAATAACATAAGGTGTGCGTCCACTGGCGGCGATCCCTACTACCACGTCATTAGCATTTAAGTTTATCGCGCTCAAATCGGTAACCGCGGCTTCTTGATTGTCTTCAGCGCCCTCTACTGCGCGTTTAATGGCTCTTTCTCCGCCAGCAATGATGCCCACTACCATGTCTTCAGTGACACTAAAGGTTGGCATGCATTCAACTGCATCAAGAATACCTAAACGACCGCTGGTGCCGGCACCAATATAGATTAACCTACCTTTATTCTGGAAGGCTTCGACTATACAGTCTACGGCTTGGGTGATATTGGGTAGAGCGGGTTTTATTGCTAGCGCGACCTTCTGATCTTCCTCATTAATTAAGTGCAGGATTGCAGCAGTTGACAACAAATCAATATCTAAAGTGCTGCTGTTGCGTGACTCTGACAAAATTGAATGGAGCTCGTTTAAAAGAGGATTTCGGGTCATGTTAATATTCACGTTTCTTTTTAATTAATGTACAGAAGCATTTTTGGTATGTTTTATATATCAAATTGCGTTAGTTATCTTGTACTATTTCTGTTTGCTCGCTTTGGTTTACACCGCTACTACAAATTATAAAGGCAAGCGCACTGCCAATACACAGTTGCCAGGTAAAACCCAGATCAAACAACCAGGTTGTGGGTAAGATAAGTGCCATCACATAAGGCTGAAAAAATAAAGTGAGTAAAAAGCCACCTAGCAGGGCCGCTAATACGCTTGTTTGATTGCCGCGTTGTGTAAACAAAACCGTAAAATAAACACCTAATAGGCCACTATATGAAAACACCATCACGCTAAGGGCAAATTGCAAAAGTGGCATATCTGAGTGTTGTTGCCAGAAATAACACAAACAAGCCATGGCACTGAGCGCGAGTGCAACCACAAACATGCCTATTCTACCCGCTTTTACGTAATGAAGATCACTCACCTTATGTTTACGACGCACTACCCAAGGTCGATATAGATCTTGCACAATGACCGACGACATAGAATTTAAACCTGAGTTTAAAGTGGATAACGCTGCGGCAATAATGCCTACAGTAACCAATGCTTTTATGCCTGCTGGTATTTCATTCAGTACATAATACATAAAGATGGTGACTGATTCGCCTTTAAAACTTGGCACAATGGCACTGGCTATGCCATTGTTCATGATGTCGGGCCGGTCGTAAAAGATAAACAACAATAAGCCGATAGAGATAAATATCAGCATGACTGGGATCACCATCAGCACTGAATACAGCATGGCCTTACTGCCTTCGCGTGCATTTTTGCAGGTCAGCACCCGCTGCGTCATATCTTGGTCTAAACCAAAAGCAGCAATATTGAGCAATACAAAGCCGGTGATAACAGACCAAAAATTAAATACGCCCTTAGAGCTAAAATCGAGATCAAAATGGAAAAATGTGAGTTTAGACTCTGCTCCTGGGCTCGGTTCGGATAAGGCTTTTACAATAGTGCTGAAATCAGCGGGGATAGCAGCATACAGAAAATAAACCACTGCCATAGCGGCGCCAACATAGATGGCGCATTGCAATACGTCGCTATAAATGACAGAGCGAATACCGCCATAAACGGTATATAACAAACCACAACTGGCAATAATTAATACCGAGATAACCACATGCGTGGCAGCAATGTCGCCAAATAGAATCATTGAGATGGCAATCGCTGCCATATACAAACGCGCCCCACTGGCAAATACTCGACCAAATAAATACATTAAACCAGCATGTTGCTTGGCTTTCGCCCCAAAGCGTTGCTCTAATAATTCATAGACGGTGTAGACTTTCAGTTGGTAAAAACGTGGTATCAGAAAATACGATACAAACATCGCAGCCATAAAGGCCCCAATATTTGAGGTAAGGTAGGAAAAATCGCCTCGGTAGCCTTGATCTGGTCCACCTAGAAAGGTCGCAGCAGATTGAGATGTGGCTAATACTGAAATAGCGACAACCCATACAGGCATGGAATTTCCACCCAGAAAGTAATCTTGGCTATTAGCCGATTTGCGATTAAAAAACCAACCAGAAGCCAATAACACAAAGCCATAAGTGGCAAATACCAGCCAATCTAAGCCTGTGTACTGTTCTAGCATTGGAAGCTCTTTCAGTTAACAATCAATAATCTAAGAATATATTATTCATTAATTATTGTATACAAAGAAATAACTATTATTGGAAACGAGCTGCGAGCTGCGAGCTACGAGCTACGAGCCGCGAGCCGCGAGCCGCGAGCAATGAGACAAG
>TARA_R110002167_G_scaffold81903_2_pt1 | contig 11403 bp, 6 predicted proteins | sample TARA_R110002167 | Tara Oceans TARA_R110002167 (sample SAMEA4398238) | marine metagenome | biome: Polar Biome; feature: [MES] marine water layer (ENVO:01000295) within the mesopelagic zone...; material: water (ENVO:00002006), including particulate matter (ENVO:01000060) such as...... | reverse complement strand
ATGATCCCTTCAGCTGCTTGTGCCGCCCAGAAAGCAACTTCCAACGAATGACGTAATAAACCACCAGCACCACTGTGATGATGATGCTCAGAAGCTGGCAACAAGTGAACATAGGACGCCAGATGATCAATGCAGGGTTGAATCAGCCTTTGAAAGTCACGCTGGTTAAAGCTAAGTACCTGGCGCAGTTTGGCAATTAGCTCGTCTTGTGTGGACTGCAAATCCTCGGGTGACGCAGCTGGCAACCCCTTCAGGAATGGCGGGTAGCGTGGAATTTCCGCATCCAGTTGCGATGACAGCTCTGGTAGTGCTTTTGTTTGAAAAAATAGGTTTTTGAACATAGTGAACCTCCGACACGATAGTGTGGAGGTTCATAAACTCACCGGCGGTGAATTAGATGTAAAAGAACCGCATCTATTTGACTAGGAAGTGGCGAAGCAGTTTTGTCTTAATTGAAACTAATTTTGCAAAGGTTTCCAACTTTTAGAAAAGCCAGCGCTTTTCGAAGTTGGCGCATTTGCAGGACGTTTCATTTTCACAGTCATAGGAAATGGGAAATCGACTCCTAACAACAACGCTTCTCCTTGACCCAAGACAGGGAGAAAAGATGCTGAACGTTGATCAATAGCGCCAACAGCCTTTTTTACAATTTCTTGGTCCAGCTGATTGGTCAACCTATGCACAATAAGTGTACCTATCTGACTTAAAACATCTTCAGGAATGTCACGTGGGCGCTGAGTAGCAATGATGGTATTTAAACCATACTTTCTACCTTCTTTAGCAATATTACCAAAGGCATCCAACTCAAACCTGTTCGTTTCTTCACCAATTCGCTTATTGAGAAATTGATGAGCTTCATCAATAAATACTAATAGAGGTGCACCATGATTTATTGCACCTTGCCTGGCTACAGATAACAACTTTCTACCAATGGCATTAACAAGTATTTCTCTTGAGTTTGCTTCAAATGGAACTTCAGAAAGATCTAATCTCAGCACATTATTGCTACTTATTGGCGAACAGAAATCATCAATAAGATTAGGTAATGTCTTTAATTTATCATCCGGGTCAATCATCCATTTTAAATTTGGGTTGTTTGAATAGGCTTTAATCCGAGCTATCAGGTTTAAACAGTGGCCAACATCATTATCAGCTCTACCGCCCCAAATAGTGGGGTTAGGATTATTAGCATTACCGCCATTGGGCCACACGCACTCGTTTACAATCTGGTCAGCAATGTTTTTAAACATCCATGGAGCTGTCTGGATAGAGCTATTCATAGATAATAGAGCAGCTTCGTAAGGAGCCTTTGCTTGGCCAGATTTGTTCAAAAGATAATTTGCATTGATATCAAGGCCATGATTTTGCTTCTGCCAAAATTGCCACACTATTTTCTGGCTCTCGATAGCTGCCTCCAGTTTAGGCGCTTGGCTTTGCGCTGAAGGCCTTAAAAAGGCTCTAATATCTGAGTCTGTAAACTGCCAATGTGGAAAAGTTAACTGATTAAATGGAGTTGCTTTTGCATGATTCCCAACATAGTAACTATCACAGCCAAGTGACTCATATTCCCCCGTGGGGTCAATAATAATTGCTTTTCCTCCGGCCTCAATCACTTGCTCGATGATGTTTGTCATCGAGTAACTTTTACCGCCACCTGTTGCTCCTAAAATAGCGCAATGGCGTGAAAACAATTTCTCAGGGGTTACGTGAACAGTTACGGATTCATCATGCGGAAGTGAAGCTAACGGTAAATGGATTTGGCCAGACTCCTCATCTTGTTTACCTTCAGCGATTATTGCTACGAGATACGGGTGAGCTGAATATATTTGGCTACCTAATCTCGGATGCTGTTTAATTCCTTTGTAGTTACGACCATTAGCTGGGTTCAAACTCACTAATAATTGAACCAGTCCAATTGGGTGATTTTCGGATGGTTTATCCGCCAAACCATCAACACTTAATCTCTCTCCACCCTCAATCCACACTTTCACTAAGCGCCCAAGTATCGCTGTTTCACCTATGTCGACGAATACAAATTCATTTACTTCTCCAGCGGCTATTCGATTTCCGAATGACCAACTGGGCTCACCAGATCCCGCTTTAGATAAGTTAATCATAAGCTCGGTTGCAGATACGCTAATGACGCTACCAATCCGTCTTGTTGGATCGTACGGGGAAAACCACTTTTTTCGCTCCATGAATAGTCTCCCTTATTTAATACTCGCTGTGATTTTCTCAAATGCTTTGAAGAGTTCGTCCTCGGGAGTTGTTGATCTTCGTTCAGGTAGCAGACTAGAAAACTGTTTAAACGTTGAATCCATTATCGCGATTCTGCCATCCCCATGGTCAATAGCGGCCATTAGCAGATTCCTAATCTCATTATTAAATGAACCCGTTACACTGAATGGGTCTTTCGTTGCAACCATCAGCATAAACTCAGGATTAGTCCTAAGCGCCATAGTTAGCGCATTATTTATATGCTTATCATTAAAACCAAAACCTAGGCACAATACAGCCGTTTTTGGTTGTTTAACTACTTCCAAAAAAGAAGTCATCATATCTAAGTAAGGAGAATCATAAGATGTTTGATACTTGCTACTGCTTGGATAGATAAAAACAGGTTCACCAATTTTGCTATCAGCACCTAGCTTTCTAACTCTACCGTTAAATTTTCTCCAGTCCACAGAGCCATGCATCTTGTATAGCTGAACCACATTGGATATGTATGCGCCTTCACTGCTCTTGGAGTGTCCACGGTTCACTATGTCATACTTGAACCACATAGGATTAAAAAAAGAGGGGTTAGAAAACTCAAAACCATCAATAACAACAAAACCAGTATTTGATGCAGCGTGCTCAAAAGCCAAGTCATAATTTGTCGTGAAAAGTTTAAGTCGTTGTTGCTGAGCACTCCTTCTACCTACTGCACGCATAAATTTATCATGACTAACCCAGTCTGATTCAGGGATCGATTCAGTAAAGGTAGTTTTAGCTAAAATTATGTTTTTGGCTTGCTCAAGGAACTTACTTACTTGATTAATTCTTTGATTTGAAAGGTTCCCAACGGCTAAAGAGGAATCGCAAAGAGACAATAATAGTTCAATGTCAGGCTTTGCATCTCCGTTTTCTTCACGATGTTTTTGAATAGCATCATAATTTGTTGCCTTCAAAACCAATTGGAAAAGATTCTCATCTGCTTTTTTACAATAGTCCCAAAGGTGCCACATACTTGGAGCGATAAGCGCTTTGTTCTGCTGAGAAAGCTTATTAAATGTTAAAGACGTGCCTGAACCAGCCAGTATGACTAAGTTATCAGTATCTAAAACTTTATTGATAAAACGAAAAAATGTGGCCAGCTCGTCATCTAAGTCATCATTAGAAAGATCAATTTCGATTGGCTCTCTCTTCGAAGACGCGGAGTTCCTTTTTATGTCTGATGACAAAAACCTTACTATGTTTTCATTTTCCATTTTTTTAATTCACCTTCCACGTAAAAGATAACCAGCCTAGAAATCAATAAATTTCAGACGCTTGCGCTATTTAACTTCGTTTCTGAACAGCACGTAATAACACTTATATCTGACCACCCACACCTTTGAATTTTTCAACAAAAGCGGCAATTTTCTGAAAAACCGTTTGCTTCTGGGTTCGGTACTGTGGGTTCAATGGGCTAAGTTTGGGCAGCGCCTCATTCAGTGCTGTGCCATTTTCAGAGGCGTACTCACGTTTGAGTGATGACGCAATATAACGTTTGGCAGCATCGATATTGAGCTTTTCAGAGGCAATAATGGCATCGGCTTCGCGCTTCTGCTCCGCCTGGGCGAATTTGAAGAAGGCGTCGATAATGCTGGCTTTGTCATTGATTTCATCCAGGTTTGTCTGGTTAATAAAATCAACCACCAAGCTCTCTTTCGCTCTATTGCCAAGGCTACCGCGGATCATACGACGAACTTCTTCAATCAAGCCTTCTTTGCTCTTGTTCTTCTTATTGTGATCAAAAATCAGTTCAAGAATGTAATCGAGGTTTATTTCTTGCGATTTGAGCAAATCAATTTCAAAGACCACATCGTCCCAGTCTACCGTTGACTTATCTTTGTCCTGGCCTTCTTTATCGCGGCGTAACCAGTCACGGGTATCGTTGTAGGTAGAGCGATAATCTTGAATAGCACGTTCGCTTGGCATATCGATGGTTTGCATTGCCTCGATGTCAGCATCGTCCAGATAGTACTTTGATTTGAACTCTTCAACAGCTTGTTCATCACTGGTATCTAGGCTTTGCAGTGCTTTCAAGCCAGCAAATTCATCGTAGTTTTGTAAAATATTTTCTGCTTTGAGGTATTCACCAAACAGCTTGGCAAATTCTTTTTTATCTTGTTCTTTTTCAATATTTTCTGGGTTTGGAAAGCGTTCTTGCAGCTCTTTTACGATATCAACAAAACCTCGACGCGCCTGCCCAGTAGCAATATCGTTAAAACCTTCCATGTATTCTTTGTAGCTCTTCTCCAACACCACGTTTTTGGTGTTTTTGTCACCAAACAAGGTGATGGCATCAATGGTTGCCTGCTCTAAGTCCCGGAAAGTAACAATATTGCCAAAGGTCTTAGTCGCATCATAAATGCGGTTAGTGCGAGAAAACGCCTGCATCAGGCCGTGATAGCGCAAATTCTTATCAACAAACAAGGTGTTAAGCGTAGGCGCATCAAAGCCCGTTAAAAACATACCAACCACTATGAGCAGTTCTATTTCTTGATTCTTCACGCGCTGGGCAAGGTCACGGTAGTAATTCTGAAAGCCATTACTGTCCACGCCATAGTTAGATTTAAACATGGCGTTGTAATCCGTGATCGCGGCGCTCAAAAACTCTTTTGCGCTGCTGTTCATGGCACTGACTTCAAAGCTCTCATCTAAAATATCACCAATGGCGTCCTGCTCTTCATTGGCAGCAAATGAGAAGATAGTCGCAATGCGCAGAGGCTTACTTGTGGGTCCATTCTCAGCCACGGCCTGCAATGTCTTGAAGCTTTCATAGTACGCTTTCGCCGCATCAACACTACTTACCGCAAACATGGCATTAAACCCTTTGGCGCCAGAATAGGCTCGATGCGTTTTCTGGTTAAAATGGCTCAGAATATACTGCGAAATTTCACGAATGCGCATTGGATGTAAGAAGGCTTTCTTATTCTCAGCGGCACTAAGCTTCTTTTCATCCTGCTCAGTCTCAATGCTCTTAAATTGCGGACGAACATCGTTATAGTCCACTTTGAACTTGAGTACTTTTTCATCACGAATGGCGTCAGTGATCACATAAGTGTGCAACTGCTGGCCAAACACGTCGCCCGTGGTTTCAGCACCCAAGGCGTTTTCTGGGAAAATTGGCGTACCGGTAAAGCCAAACTGGTAGTACTTTTTGAATTTCTTCTTCAGGTTTTTCTGCGCTTCACCGAACTGGCTTCGATGACACTCATCAAAAATAAAGACAACTTGCTTGTTGTAGATAGCTAAATCGCTTTCGCTTTTGATTAAGTTGTTGAGCTTTTGGATTGTGGTAACAACGATCTTGTTATCGTCTTTATCCAGGTTACTCTTAAGTCCTGCGGTACTGTCTGAACCGTTCACACTATCAGGTGAGAACCGCTGGTACTCTTTCATGGTCTGATAGTCGAGGTCTTTTCTGTCCACCACAAAAAAGACTTTATCGATACAATTTAAATCGGTGGCCAAACGTGCCGCTTTAAAGCTAGTGAGTGTTTTTCCTGACCCCGTGGTGTGCCAAATGTACCCACCGCTCTCGGTGTTGCTCCAGTTCTTAGCGTTAAACGCGCTCTTTATCTTCCATAAAATGCGCTCAGTGGCGGCAATCTGGTAGGGGCGCATTACAAGTAAGGTATTGCTGACGTCAAACACCGAGTAACGCAAGATCACTTCAAGCAAGGTCTCTTTCTGGAAAAAAGTGGCGGTAAAGTCTTTTAAATCCTTGATCAGCGTATTGTCTGACTTCGCCCAGTTCATCGTAAAGTCGAAGCTGTTTTTGTCTCGTTTAGTGGTATTGGCAAAATAGCGCGTGTCGGTGCCATTAGAGATCACAAACAGCTGCAAGAACTTGTACAACGAGTTCTCTGCATTAAAGCTTTCTTTGCTGTAGCGATGTATTTGGTTAAACGCCTCACGGATTGCCACACCACGCTTTTTAAGTTCGATTTGCACCAAAGGCAAACCATTGACCAAAATCGTCACATCGTAACGGTTGGCATGGTTTCCCGTTTGCTCAAACTGCTTAATGACCTGCACTTTGTTGCGAGCAATGGTTTTCTTGTCGAACAGGTAGATGTTTTCTATATGGCCATCATCAAAGACAAAATCGAAGATATAGTCGCTGTGCACCTTGCGGGTTTTGTCGAGAATATTATCGCTTGGGGTGTTTAAGTATTGCTCGCAAAAGCGAGCCCACTCGGCATCAGTAAACTCGACCTTATTGAGGGCTTGTAATTGTTTACGCACATTCACCAGCATGGCGTCTGGCGTCGTTAGCGCAGGTAAATACTCATAGCCTTGGTTGCTTAGGTCCTGAATCAGTTCACGCTCTAAATCACTTTCGCTCTGGTAGCTTTCACTTACCTGCGTTTGCTTTGTGTATTTGTCTAAGACAATAAAATTATTTGATTCTGCAATCGGCTTTGTTGTATTAGTCATTCTGTGCTCCTTGCAGTTTAAAACCATAATTATTTAATAGATGCTCAAGTAGAAACTTAACAATCTGCTTCTCAGGTTCGGTAGGTTCTGCAACTTCTTCGTTTGATAATGAACGATGACTATAAAAGTGCATCACTCGTTTGGCGTATAGCTCGCGGCTTTCGGGTAATAACGCTGTCCAATCTGCGTACCCCAAAAATGCTGCGACTTTCTCATAAAGGTTGCGCAGCAAATTGAAGTGAAAACGCTGTATTTCATTGTTAGTGATAGCTTGTTCAATCAATTGCTTGATATACAAGTGATAAGAAAAACTGGTATTCGCGCCACCTTTTTTTTCTTTTAAATCAAAGGTTCCGTCTTCAAAACGTTGCAACAAGTAACAGATTTTCGCATTAAGTTCATTGTGCAACACATTGTAAAATAGCGGATTATGTGTCGATATGATAAATTTAAGCTTCTCAGATTTGCTTAACTTGATTAGTTCCGCCAAATTAACTGCAAGTTCAATTAAATGGTTTTCATCTAATGAGCTGACGGGGTCATCAATGAACACATATTCTAACTGATTGAAGCTCTCATCATCCTCTTCATCAGGATTATTCATGACTCTAACAACTTGCTCTAGAAGCCCATGGAAAATACTCCAGACAAAATTACTTTCTTCGCCCTTAGATATTTTTACATGTTGTGCTCTTTCCGCATTTCCTCGCTCAAATGAAAAGGTTACTTGAGTAAAGTCTTCATTAAAATGAGGCGTCAACTTCTCGTTGCTATAACGCTGAAACAACCTGGTGATATTAGGCTCTTGACCTTGTACTTTTAATATCCAATCGGTAAACGTATTGGGTTGGATTTTTAGCTTCGGCTCTGCATCAGCATCTAAGTCGTTATCCCAGTAAAACAAGTCTTCCGTAAACGCGTTGTAATACAAAATCTTGTGGCGCGAAAGTGGCGCTTGCTCTGCATCATCCAGTCCATCTTCCTTTGGCGCGATAATCTCTTTAAATTCACGCGACAAACGTGTTTTACCTGTACCATTAAAGGCATAGATTAACTGCACCTTTTTATCGGACGCGTGCAACAACTCTGCTATTTCCGTTAGCGTTTTACTCATTAAGCTGCCTCATCTGAATGAGATTTCGGGAAGCTCAACAACAGGTCACGATAATACTCGTATTGCTTTTGGCGGAGTTCTATTTCGCGGGGCAGACCTTCTTTAATTGAACAGGTCAAAGAATCAAATTTATCTAAGATAGCCACAATGCGTTCTTTTTCTTTAGGGGCTGGATTTGGAATATTTATACTTTCCAAGTTCTTCTTATTCAACTTTGGTTGGGCTGCTCCAGAAATGTAAGGAGTTAGGTCGATACTATTCAGATAGTATTCAACGTACTTTCTCTCCGCGTAAGTTTCAAATTTAAGCACGTGAGCATGATTGTTTACCCATGTTTTACCACTAATACTAAATGCTATAGGCGTATTTCGGGCTAATAGATTTGCGCCATCCTCAGAGACTAATAAGTAATCACCGTCAAATATGTAATCCTTGACATAATCGACAATACCAGATGCACCGTAGTATGGAATTTCGCCAGCTTCTCTCAGACCACTGGTTATAGGCTTACGCTTTGAGTCCAGATTTTCTGCAAGGTCACCTAACGTCTTCCACTCAGCGTCACCCTCTTCAAAACTCAACAACTGATCGCGGTAGTAGTTGTATTGTTTTTTCCGCATGTTAAGCTCGGCGGTAAGCTCGGCGGTCATGGCGGTAAATGCGTCCAAAATGCGCACTATTTCAGCTTGTATTGCCAGCGATTTTTCTGGGTTATCTGGACATGGGATGGGGACTACAATTTTTTCAACCTGATGACTCATTAGCTTCGGATTACCCATACCTGAATAAACGTACTTTTTAGCTTCAGTTGTCAACCAATAATACAAATACTTATAGTTTAAAAGGTTTTCATCTATGATCTTCATGAGACCACAAACATTTGTAATTGAAAATTTCCCTTTACGATAAAATATAGTGCCCGCATTAGCGCCATCGGTGGTCCAACTAATATATTCACCATCAAAATCGTAAGTATCGATTGAGCCAATCATTCCATCATTTGCTGTTTGAGAGCTATAAACTGGGAATATTCCTGTATTTTCAGACAGGAACCCTTTTGACATAACTCTCCCCCGGCGTAATGTTACTAAATCACCTAAAGCTTTCCATTCAGTACCCACGCCTTCTAATAGCTTCTCTAAATAGTTCAAATGACTCATGCGTCAATCTCCTCACCGTCAATTTCCGCAACTATGGCATCAATATCACTGCGAAGCGCATCAATTTTAGCGACAGTAGTTTTAAGCTCTGCATTAAGCTCTGCAATATCCACTAGCTCGCGATTGTCTTTAGCTTCTACATAACTGCTCACCGAAAGGTTGTAGCTGTTGCCTGCGATAACATCCAAATCAACGGATTTGGCAAAGTGATCCACGTCCTCTTTGCTGGCAAACACTTTCATGATCTCTTCGATGTGCTGATTGGTGATAACGTTGGTATTGGTTTCCTTTTTAAAGTAAGCCTCGCCACTGGCATCAATAAACTGGGTGGTAGTGTCGGTTTTATGTTTAGACAGCACCAAGATATTCACCGCAATGGTGGTGCCAAAGAACAGGTTAGGTGCCAGTGAAATCACGGTTTCAACGTAGTTGTTATCAACCAAGTACTGGCGAATTTTTTGTTCAGCACCACCACGGTAGAAAATACCGGGGAAGCAAACAATCGCCGCACGGCCTTTGCTTGATAAGTAACTTAACGCATGCAGCACAAAGGCAAAGTCGGCTTTTGATTTGGGTGCCAGTACGCCTGCGGGCGCAAAACGGTCATCGTTGATTAGGGTTGGGTCGTCGCTACCAATCCACTTCACTGAATAAGGCGGGTTAGAGACAATCGCATCAAAGGGTTTGTCATCTAAAAAGTGCGGTTCGGTTAAGGTATCACCCAACTGAATATTGAACTTGTCGTAGTTAATGTTGTGCAAAAACATATTCATACGCGCCAAGTTATAGGTGGTGTGGTTGAGTTCTTGGCCAAAAAAACCATCTTCAATGATATGCGCATCGAAGTGCTTTTTGGCTTGTAACAGCAACGAACCTGAACCCGCCGCAGGGTCATAGATTTTATTCACACTGGTTTGGCCGTACATGGCGAGCTGCGCGATCAATTTTGAAACGTGCTGAGGGGTAAAAAATTCGCCACCGGATTTACCCGCATTGGCGGCATAGTTTGAAATCAGGAACTCGTAGGCATCACCGAATAAATCAATTTGGTTTTCTTCAAAATTACCGAAGGTTAAACCTGCCACACCTTTCAACACAGCGGCTAGGCGTTTGTTTTTTGCCTCTACCGTATTACCCAGACGATTACTGGTGGTATCAAAATCCGCAAACAAGCCTTTGATGTCTTTTTCTGAATCATAGCCATTGGCTGAGTTTTCGATTGCAGCAAAAATTGCTGCCAAATCCGTATTTAAATTTTCGTTCTTGTGTGCATTGGCTGCCACATTGCTAAACAACTGGCTAGGGTAAAGAAAATAGCCTTTGGTTTTAATGGCATCTTCTTTAGCAAACTTGATGTTTTCATCATCGTCAGACATGGCAGCATAATTAACGCTCTCATCTCCGCCTGTGATGTAGTTGACAAAGTTTTCACTGATAAAACGGTAGAACAGCGTACCCAGTACATATTGTTTAAAATCCCAACCATCCACTGAGCCTCTTACATCGTTGGCAATCGCCCATATTTGGCGTTGAAGTTCGGCACGTTGTTGTAAACTTGTCATTTGTTAATTCCTGCTTTTAATTCGTCATAATTCGTTTATGGGTTATGCAATATTCACTGTCGTCGAACATCATTCGTTAAACCCTGGAGCTAAATTCAAATTTCCGACCCCGTAGAGTGTCGGAGTATTCTTTAACCAAAGTTGGTATTCAGTGCCTTGAAGGCTGTGTGCTTTGGAACAATCCACATGCCATTGGCGAAGCAAATACCCAGCGGTTGCAGCCCTAATCTCAACCTTTAGAACGCCACCCGTCATACCATAGTCCAGCTCTATCGCTTCGCTGTGCTCGATCCGTGGGTGCGGCACTAACTCTAGCTCTACAAAGCGATTCCATTGCCGATCTTGGGTTTCGAGCTCAGCTTCAGATAACCTTGAGTCTTCAAGCACAGCCGCTGCTTTAATTCGGGTCAGTACAAAGTCACGGAACTCGCCATGCTTGCGGTCAAAACCACGAACATGCCAACGCAGGCCATTGTCCACCAGCGTATGCGGCACAATTTCACGCGTTGTTTCACCGCTCGATAACGACACATAGGTGATACTCAAGGCTTTGCCTTTGTGTATGGCCTCGGTGACTTTCGCTACTATTGATAAACTCGGCTTGTTAAGGTGATAAGGCGCTTCACAAGCCAGTGGTGGTTTTACCTTTCCAGTAAAGCCATCGCCGTAACCTTGGCTAATCGTCGCCAGCGTTCTCACAACGTCGTAGTCGAACAAGGGCGCAAAAGCTTCACCGCGCTTATGCAACTTGAGCTTTTGGTCATACTCAATGTTGCCTGGCGCAAGCTCTCGGTACATGGTGAAATCTTTCGTTGCTTGTGCGGCGGCAATGCTGAAGCGATCAACTAAATCCGCCCGTACCGCTTCGCCCTTAAAC
>TARA_R110002167_G_scaffold57288_8_pt1 | contig 11431 bp, 10 predicted proteins | sample TARA_R110002167 | Tara Oceans TARA_R110002167 (sample SAMEA4398238) | marine metagenome | biome: Polar Biome; feature: [MES] marine water layer (ENVO:01000295) within the mesopelagic zone...; material: water (ENVO:00002006), including particulate matter (ENVO:01000060) such as...... | reverse complement strand
AAGCCGGTATGGGCGACACCGCTCTCGGCCATTGAGCGGATTATGGGGATTAACTTTTACGGTGTAGTACACGGCACCCAAGTGTTTTTACCCCAGTTAATTGAAAATGGTGAAGGCGCAGTGGTCAATGTCTCCAGCATCTTTGGCTTGATCGGCCCGCCCAATCACTGCGACTATAGCGCCGCCAAGTTTGCGGTACGCGGCTTCACCCAAGCGCTTATGGTCGAGCTACACGACAGCCCCATCAGCGTACACCTTGTGCATCCCGGCGGCATTGCCACCAATATTGCCAACGTGCCCCAGCACCAAGCGTTTTCAAACAAATATCTATCTACGCCGCCCGAGGCGATTGCACGCTATGTCATTCGCGGCATTCGCAAAGGCAGCCCTAAAATTGTTTACGGCAGAGATTCTTTTAAGACGCGACTAGGATCAAATTTCGCGCCCCTGCGCCTACTAAACAAACTTATATGGCGCGACATGCGCGACGTCATCGACCGCAGTGACTACCCGCTAACACCCTCCACCAAACACACTATTTCCACATCGATTAAAAAAAGGAATGCAGGATGAAGAAGTCCATTTTATTTGCCGTACTCGCAGTCACGGCCAGCCTCGGGATTTGGGCCAGTGTCACTTACCCACGCATAGGCGGCGACGTGCTGCACTTAGCCAGTAGCATTGAAACCAGAATTTACGGCCTTCATCGCGCCGAGGTCGACATCAGCGACAGTCGCATGGTGACTTGGCAAGGCGGCCCGCAAGAAGCCAAAGAAACCGTGGTCATGATTCACGGCTATAGCTCCGAGAAAACCGTGTGGATGCGCTTTGCCAGCCACTTCACCGACAGTTACCGGGTTTTAATTCTAGATTTACCTGGCCACGGCGAAACCGCCTTTGATCCCGCGTTAAAATACGACACCGTGAGTCAGGCGCGGCGTGTCGTAGAAGCAATGGACACACTTAATATTGAACGCGCCCATATTATTGGCAATTCAATGGGTGGTTTTATCGCCGCGCAATTAGCCCTGCACCACGCTGACCGCGTGCAAAGCGCCGTATTAATTGATGCCGCTGGCGTTGTTGCCCCCCAAGAAAGCGATATGGCAAAAATGCTCGCATCGGGTCGCAACCCTTTTGAAATTCACAATCGCGATGAATTTATCGAATTCTACGCCATGACCATGGCCCAGCCCCCATACTTACCAAAGATGATCTTAGACTATATGGCAGACGACTATATTGTTCGCCGGGAGTCTCTCACCCGCATCTTCCAAGACTTCCACAACAGCGACTATCTGGACACCCGCCTGGCGGAAATCCACGTACCCGTGCTGATCCTGTGGGGCGAGCGTGATCGTCTATTGCACATCAGCTCAGCACCGGTGTGGCAGAGCGGCATAGCCAATGCCGAACTCATCACCTACCCAAAGCTTGGCCACATGCCAATGCTAGAAGCCCCGAGCCAGAGCGCAGAAGATGTTCTAGCATTTCTTGCCAAGCATCACTAAGCCAGGAATACCCAAACTTCGTGCTGACACATTAAGCCAGCGAAAATAAGAGTGAGAATATGGGCTCAGGTATGAAAACATTTAAGGGCAAGGTCGCCATCATCACTGGCGGTGGTGGCGACGGGATTGGTCATCACCTGGTCATGGCACTTGCGCGGCAAGGCGCTAAAATCGCCTTTTGCGATATTGCAAAGCTCGATACCACAGCAACAAAATTGGCAGAACTTGGCGCCAACTACTACAGCGAAATGGTGGACATGGCCGACAAACAGGCTATCTCCCAGTTCATTGACAATGTACTCGCCCGCTTTTCCTGCATCGATCTGTTAATTAATAATGCTGGCATTGCCCTTGGTGATCTCAGCTTTGGCGAAGCGAGCGAGCAAGACTTTGAGAAAATCACCAACATCAATTATTGGGGTGTCATTCACACCACACAGCGTTGTTACCCCCACCTGCTTAAGCGACCAGATGCGGCGATTGTTAATCTCTCAAGCTCCCAGGGAATCCTCGCACTACCCTATCTTGTACCCTACTGCACCACAAAATTTGCAGTTCGCGGTTTCACCGACAGCCTACGTGCAGAGCACCACATACGCGGCATTCGCAATGTGACGGTCCACACCGTGCACCCCGGCGCCGTCGCAACCAATATCACCCTCAACGCTGACCATCACAATAGCGGCACCCAACAATTTCACGAAGACCTACAGCGCGGAACCCAGCCCGCCGACGCCGCCAATATTATTCTGCGCGGTGTGCAGAAAAATGTCGGCCGAATATTTATCAGTGATGGTCGCGCCCAAGACATACTCGCAAGACTGCTACCCACTGCCTCGGTTTATATTGTAAAAATGATGATGCGACTCCGCGGGATTGCCGCCCGCTAAGCGATAAGCCCACGTCGGGTTATTTTATCGATGTCATCATTTCTTCACAGCCCATCCTTAGACTCTGCGAGCATCATTTCCGGAGTCTGTTATGTCATCACCTCGCGATCCAAAATCCCGTCAATTTCCATTGCGCCCCTTAACGCGCCGCCGCTTCGTGACGGGAAGTCTTGCGGGCGTGGCGTTAACCGCGTGCAATAGCGGTAGCAGTCGGCGCGCTGACAGCAATGTCGACCAAGCAGAGCCAATGCCTACACCAAGTCCCGAGCCAGAACCCATACCTGACACCGAAATACCTGGCCCGATGATGCCCCGCGGTCTACATGCTAGCTTGGTTGGCGACAGTCATACGTCAAGAACCGTCACCTGGTTTACCGATGGTGAAGACGCACCGGTGTCGTACTTAGAATATTCCTCATTTGAGCTAGGCCTAGACGAGTTCGCCATTCAGGACGAGGCCTTTGAATTTATCGTTGAGGCCAGCACATCGCAAACCACCGGCACCGAAAGTTTTACCCATCGCGCGAGTGTTGAAGGCATAGATCCAGACCGCCCCCTACGCTATCGGGTTGGCTCCAACGACGGTGGCTGGTCGGCAGTGTATGTGCTTATGCCAAGTCCCCGCGACGAATGGAGCTTTATTCATTTTGGCGATCACGGCACTGGCGAACTGGCCCAGTTAGTCACCGCTGAAGTTATGCGTACCCCCGCTGATTTACTCATGTTGGCCGGAGACCTGTCCTATGCCAATGGCGACCAGCCAATATGGGACCTGTGGTTTGAACAAATGCAGCCACTGCTGGCACGCCGGATTACCATGGCTGCACCAGGTAATCACGAACAAAAAGACTTTGGTGGCGACACCTTTAAAAATCGCTTCACCCACCCGCCCAAGCCATTAACTTCGTCGTTTGGGCCTAGCGATCCGGGTAGTACCTTTTACTCCTTTGATTTCAATCGCGTGCACATTTTAGTAACTACCGCTGGCGCCCTGATCGGCGACGGCACCCTACCAGAAGAGTTATTAAATATAGAAGCTGACCTTGCCAGTGCCGCGTTGCGGCGTCTGCGCGGTGAAATAGATTTCATCATAGTGATGCAACACTTCACCATTTGGACAGACCAGCTTGATCGCAGCCCTGCGAATTTCAGCTTGGTGGCCTTAGAAGAAAATATATTTATGCGCTACGGCGTCGACATTGTCATTGTTGGTCATGACCACGTGTATCAGCGCTCAGCGCCGATGTTTTTGGGCCTTCCCAATCCTCTGGGCTATGTGCAAATGATGGTCGGCACTGGCGGCGCATCGATACGTTTATTCGATGATGACGGTCCGCAAATATGGTCGGAGAGCACCTTTGTCGGCATTGGCTTTGCGCGTTACAAAGTCAGTAAAGGAAAAATCAAAATAGACTATATTGGCGCACCGCCACTGGACATGTCGGACGTGGGCCGCGAATACAGCGAAGGCAATTTCGATGTCCTCGACAGCGTAGAAATCAATGCAAAATCAATACTGGCCTGCAGCCAATGCGCAATGCCTGCGCGAGGCCCCGAGGCCTTAATGCATAATTTTGAGGCCATTGCTGCTCACACACGGGACCGCAACCGCCGCGCTTTGTTGCATTGTGGCTAGCAATTGATCAAATTTAACTGCCAGTACGATATCCATTAGACAATTGATTTTCTTAGCGCAGCATTTTCCCATGCCGCCCCTAATCGCAGGGTAAAAAAGCGAAGCTTGTTTTACACGTTGCCGCCATTTTCAGACGTCTAGATGTAGTATGCTCAACGGAGAGATTAAAGTTTAATTAGCGACAGGTATTTCCCTCATGGCAGCAGGCTCACTTTTAGCCCTATTTGACGATATTGCGACTTTATTAGACGACATCGCAAGCATGTCGAAAATTGCCGTTAAGAAAACAGCGGGGGTTTTGGGCGACGATTTAGCGGTAAACGCCGAACAAGTGGGTAATGTTCGCGCAGAGCGCGAGTTGCCCGTGGTGTGGGCGGTTGCGAAAGGCTCACTACTTAATAAAATTATTATTGTCCCCGTCGTATTATTAGCCAGTATGTTCATGCCGTGGTTGATTACCCCGGTATTAATGATTGGTGGCATCTATTTGTGCTTTGAGGGTGCCGAGAAGGTTTGGCACAGCATTACTCATCGCGGTCTTAAAGATCATTCCCAAAGCCGTGCGCTCTTACACAATAGCAATGCCGACTTACTAGAGTTAGAAAAGAAACGCGTCAAAGGCGCAATTCAAACCGATTTTATTCTGAGTCTTGAAATCATCGTAATCGCCTTGAGTACCGTGCAGGAAGAAGCCTTTGCCAAGCAAGCTATGGTATTAGCCGTAGTCGCCATTGGCATTACCATTGGCGTTTACGGCTTGGTTGCGTTAATTGTTAAAATTGATGACCTTGGCTTGGTGTTACTTAAGGCAAAAAGTAGCTTGGCTACAGCAGCCGGTAATTTCTTGCTGTGGTTTGCACCGGCATTAATGAAAACCTTAACCGTGGTTGGCACCTTAGCGATGTTCCTAGTCGGTGGCGGCATTCTAAGCCACGGCTTTGATCACTATGCCAAGCTCGAATTCACGCTGGGTCACTTACACATTTTTAGCAATAGTTTTGCCAACGGCATTGTTCAAAACCTGTTCAACGGCCTTATTGGTATCGCTGCAGGGGCTGTTGTTGTGGCCTTGGTTTCACATTTTCACCGCCATCAGCCAGAATAATTCCACTGCTTTAAAACGAGATTCAGCCAAGCACATCTATTTTAAAAACAAAAAAAAGGGCCGCATTTGCGGCCCTTAACATGAGAGAACAAAGCCTTTGTTTAGGCTTTAAGCTTCTCTGACAAGAATAACCAGGTATCCAATACCGAATCGGGGTTCAAAGAAACGCTATCAATGCCCTGCTCCATTAGCCACTGGGCAAAGTCCGGGTGATCCGACGGACCTTGACCACAAATACCAATGTATTTGCCGTGTTTTTTACAGGCGTCTATCGCCATTTTAAGCAGGGCTTTTACCGCGTCGTTGCGCTCGTCGAATAAATGCGCGATCAGGCCAGAATCACGATCTAAACCAAGCGTGAGCTGGGTTAAATCATTGGAGCCAATTGAGAAGCCGTCGAAGTACTCAAGGAATTGCTCAGCCAGCAAGGCATTGGCGGGCAGCTCGCACATCATGACAACTTTTAAGCCGTTTTCGCCGCGTTTAAGACCATTGGCTTCAAGCAGTTCGATAACTTGCTTAGCTTCACCCACGGTGCGTACGAAGGGCACCATGATCTCGACGTTGGTGAGATCCATGTCGTTACGGACTTTTTTCAGGGCCCGGCATTCCATTTCAAAACATTCCCGGAAGGAGTCTGAAATGTAACGTGAGGCGCCACGGAAACCCAGCATGGGGTTTTCTTCCGATGGCTCGTACAAGCTGCCGCCAATCAAGTGAGCGTATTCATTGGATTTAAAGTCGGACATCCGCACAATGACGCGCTTGGGGTAAAAAGCACTAGCGATGGTCGAGATACCTTCGACCAGTTTTTCAACGTAGAACTCAGTCGGGCTTTCGTAGCCAGCAATACGGCGCTTAATCGCAGTTTGCACGTCCCGGGGAATATCATCGAAATTGATTAGCGCCTTGGGGTGCACGCCAATCATGCGGTTAATGATAAATTCTAAACGCGCCAAGCCAACACCGGCATTGGGGTAGCCTTGGAAGTCAAAGGCACGATCGGGGTTACCGACGTTCATCATCACTTTAAACGGCAGCTCGGGCATGGCATCGAGCTTATTGCGATTGATGTCAAAATCGAGAATACCTTCGTAAACCATACCGGTATCGCCTTCTGCGCAAGATACCGTCACAGCTTTGCCGTCAGGCAGAAGCTCAGTAGCATCGCCACAGCCCACCACCGCAGGAATACCCATTTCACGGGCAATAATCGCGGCGTGACAGGTGCGGCCGCCGCGGTTGGTAACAATCGCTGAGGCGCGCTTCATGACCGGTTCCCAATCGGGGTCGGTCATGTCAGTTACTAGCACATCGCCCTGCTGAACCTGATCCATTTCGCTAATGTTATTGATGATCCGCACCGGACCGGCGCCAATACGTTGACCAATTGAGCGGCCCTCGCACAGTACTGCGCCCTTTTCTTTAAGCAGGTAGCGCTCCATTAGGGTCGTAGACTCGCGGCTCTTAACGGTTTCAGGCCGAGCTTGAACTATGTAGAGCTTGCCGTCGTCGCCGTCTTTTGCCCATTCAATGTCCATGGGACGACCGTAGTGCTGTTCAATAATCATGGCCTGTTTAGCCAAGCCCAGCACTTCTTCGTCATTAATACAGAACTGATTGCGCTCGCCTTCGCTGACGTCGACGGTATCGACCGAGCGTCCCGCACTAGCATCGCTGCCATAAACCATTTTAAGCATTTTGCTGCCGAGGTTACGGCGCAGTACTGCGGGACGGTCTTTCGCTAAGGTCGCTTTATGAACGTAGAATTCATCAGGATTCACTGCGCCCTGCACTACCGTCTCGCCCAAGCCGTAAGAAGCGGTGATAAATACCACACCGTCAAAGCCCGACTCGGTATCCATCGAGAACATAACACCCGCAGCGCCTGTTTCAGAACGCACCATACGCTGAATGCCCGCCGACAAAGCGACATCGGCGTGTTCAAAGCCTTGGTGAACTCGGTAGGCAATGGCCCGGTCGTTGTACAAGGAGGCAAACACTTCCTTGATCGCGATCATAATATTGTCGAGGCCGCGAATATTCAGGAAGGTTTCCTGCTGACCGGCGAAGGACGCGTCTGGCAAATCTTCGGCGGTTGCAGATGAACGCACCGCGAAAGACATAGACTGATTGCCATCTACCAGTTGCTCATAGGCCTCAACCACGGCAGTATTAAGCGCCTGTGGGAAAGGTGTTTCAACAATCCACTGGCGAATGTTTTTACCGACCACGGCAAGACGTTTGACATCGTCGATGTCGAGGTCTTTTAACTCGGCGATAATGCGATCATTTAAGCCGCTTTGTTGAAGAAAGTCGCGAAACGCGTCGGCGGTCGTAGCAAAGCCACCGGGAACCGAAACACCGGCCTGTGACAACTGGCTGATCATTTCGCCTAGGGATGCGTTTTTACCGCCAACGCGGTCAACATCGTTCATTCCTAGATCGTTGAACCAGATTACGTATTCAGACACGTTATTATCTCCCGTATTACAAGACCGCGACGCGGTTAAAAGAGTGCATAAACTAAGCAGGGACTATACTAAGTGATGTAACTTGGAAATTCCCGTCGAAAAACACAGAGCATCAGGTAAAAAAACTACATGACTCGCGCGGCCATATTTATATCAGACAGTACCGGAATTACAGCAGAGACCTTAGGGAGCAGTATTCTCTCCCAATTTGAGAACCAAAAATTCGAACATATTGTTATTCCCTACGTGGATACCATGGCCAAAGCGCACTCGGCGGTTGAAAAAATCAACCGCGCAGCGGCGGAAATGGGCAATCAGCCCATTGTTATTGACACCTTGGTTGACGAGCACCTGCGAGCTGTCATTGCCACCAGTCAGGGCTTTATTATCGATGTGCTTGGCACCTTTGTTAGTCAGCTGGAGATCGCCTTGGGGGAAGCGCCTTCCCGCACGGTAGGCCGAGCGAAAAGTGCGGTACGCGACGCTGAATACAAGCTGCGCATCGACGCGGTTAACTACGCCCTAGATAACGACGACGGTGCCCGCTTAAACCGCTATGACCAAGCTGAAGTTATTCTGATAGGTGTTTCTCGCAGTGGCAAAACGCCCACTTGCCTGTATCTTGCGATGCAATCAGGCGTGTTTGTCGCCAACTACCCTATTACCGAAGAAGACATGGAAAACGACCGTTTACCCAAACCCTTGCTAGAACACCGCAACCGACTTTTTGGTTTGACCATTGATGCCGGACGCTTGGCGGCCATCCGCAGTGAGCGCCGCCCAAATAGTCGCTATGCGTCCCTGCGCCAGTGCGAAGATGAATTACGCCAAGCAGAGGCCATGTTTATCCGCTTCGGTATCCCTTACTTGGATATTACCCACGCCTCGGTAGAAGAAATCGCCACGCGGGTACTTCTTGATACAGGTTTGCGGGGGCACAAGCGCTAGTGACTACCTCAGACCAGCACAATACAGCTAATGAGCCAATGTACCGCGCCAATACCGCAATGGTTTTACCCGGCGGCGGTGCACGCGCGGCCTACCAGGTCGGCGTATTAAAAGCGCTTGCCGAAATCCATGGCAAAAGGCCCGGCAACCCCTTCCCAATTCTGGCTGGCACGTCTGCGGGTGGAATTAACGCGGCCTCGCTGGCGGCCGGTGCCCACCACTTTACCGGCACCATTCAACAACTGGAGTTACTGTGGCGGGAGTTGTCGACAGACAAGATTTACCGCGCCGATTTATTTGGCGTGATGCGCAATGCCCTAAGACTCGCGCACTCACTGTTTAATCCAACCCAAACCGTCGTTAAGCCCGTTGCGCTGTTAGATAATAGCCCGCTACGCAAATTGCTGAGTGAGCACGTGCGATTCGAAAATATCAGTCGCAATATCCTCAATCGTGATTTAGAGGCCTTCTGTCTTACCGCAATGAATTACACTGAAGGGGTCTCAGAGACATTTTTTCAGGGAGGCCCACAATACGCGGGCTGGCAACGCTGGCGCCGCCAAGGCGTGGCAACCCCGATTCAGCTGCAACACTTAATGGCCTCTACAGCGATTCCGACCATATTCCCACCCGCCAAAATTGGCCGATTTTTCTATGGCGACGGTGCACTACGCCAGTTAACCCCCATCAGCCCGGTGATCCATTTAGGCGCCAATCGGGTATTGGTTATTCCTGCTAACGGCCACAAACGCCAATACCCCAAGCTGCCCAAAACCATACAATCTCCCGGCTTTGGTCAAATCATTGGGCATCTGCTGAACAGCGCGTTTATCGATAGCATTGAAACCGACATTGAACGCCTAGAAAGAATCAATGAGCTAATTCGCCTGGTGCCAGAAGAAAACCTCAGTATGATGGGCAAGGAGTTATTGCCCATAGATTGTTTGGTCATTAGCCCCAGTGAAGACATTGATCGAATCGCCGATGAGCACGTTAAAGAACTACCGCGCAGCCTGCGGATGTTTTTGAGTGGCTCCGGCAGTAATGGCGGCGGCGGTGTCAGTATTTCCAGCTATCTACTATTCACGCCGGAGTATTGCGGCAAGTTGATTGACCTCGGCTACCGCGATGGCATGGAGCAGCGCCAGGAGTTGAGCGACTTCCTTTACCGCCCAGAACTAGGCGAACACAGCAGCCATTAAGCAAGCCCCAGCAGCGCAAAGCCTAAGCGCGCTTAGGCTCCTTTTACACCGACAATGGCATAAAGCCCCTTAAAGCGAACGGCGACTTCACCATTCACTTTAATCTCTGAGCACAGATTGATTTTAGCGCGCCCTCGCTCTTCAAAATGCTGAAAAAAGCGCTGCCAATCACTTTCAGCAGTGACCAGCGACTCTGCCACAAGATCTTCTGGAATGGGCTTTAAATACTCAATACTCGCCTCGGCCACCACAATATCGGGATCAAGACCGTAATCAACGCAGCGCAAATAAGTCATGCCCCAACATGCCATAACCGCCACGCAGTATATGCTGCCGCCAAAGGCCGTAAGCTTGTCGTTAATACTTGGCCCCAGTGGCGCGTGCAATTGCAGACGTTTACCGTCGTAGCTTTTTACACTGAGCTGCATATGTTGGGCTGTCGGCAAATACAAGCCAATAAAGTCGTCTAGGGCCTTACCGTTCATGATTTAACTACCTGAGCTTACTTGCCTGACTGAAACAGCAAGTCTATTAGTTTGCTTGCCGCAAGATACGGCGTGGTTTCACCGTTGGTGACCTTATCGTTTAGCTGCGGCAGTAACTCCCGGACTTCTGGGTTTTGCTTTAGCTTCATTTCTAACATTTCGTGGAGTAGCTTGTTCATCCACTCGCGGGCCTGACGTGAGCGTTTGTCCTGCAGCGAACCATTTTTAGTGGCATCTATTTTAAAACCGCTAATCATGCCCCAAATGGCTTCGATATTTTCGTTCTTGATCGCCGAGCAACTCATTACTTGCGGCGTCCAAAAGGTATTGTGCCGCAGCAAATGCAGAGCATTTTCATAGTGGCGCCGAGTTTGCTGAGCAAGATTAATACTCTCGCCGTCGGCCTTGTTAATCACCAAGGCGTCAGCCAATTCGATAATGCCTTTTTTAATGCCTTGTAATTCATCACCGGCATTGGGCAGCATTAGCACCATAAAGAAATCGACCATACTGGCGACTTCGTATTCCGACTGGCCTACGCCAACGGTCTCCACCAAAATAACGTCATAACCAGCGGCTTCGCAGAGCAACATCGTTTCACGGGTTTTCTGGGCAACACCGCCAAGCGAACCTTCAGAGGGCGACGGCCGAATGAAAGCGTCTTTACTGCGCGACAGCATTTCCATGCGGGTTTTGTCACCCAAAATGGAACCGCCAGCAATTGGGGAACTGGGGTCAACGGCCAATACAGCAACCCGCTTCCCCTGGCTTAAAAGATACAGGCCAAAGGCCTCAATAAATGTCGATTTACCGACACCGGGAATGCCGGTAATACCAATGCGAATACTGTTGCCGGTGCTGGGCAGCACTTGCTCTAGGAGCAACTGCGCCTCAATGCGGTGTTCTACCCGCTTACTCTCGACCAAGGTGATGGCCTTGGCCAAGGCGCGGGAATTGCCGGCTTGGAGTGCTTCAATGTCTATAGCCATAATTAGAACGCTAGAGGTCGGATGTCTGACGTCGGAGGTAAAAGCCGCACGTCCGACTTCAGACCTCTGACATCAGACCCGCAACTAGCCTTTATACGCCTCATTAATTGCATCCAACACGCCGCGTGCAGCGAGGGGGATTTTGGTACCGGGACCAAAGATGCCTTTAACACCGGCGGCATTGAGGAAGT